>Ga0137458_1000091_pt1 | contig 11531 bp, 13 predicted proteins | sample EasRivERMGT642_2_FD_102311 | JGI IMG/M metagenome (GOLD analysis project Ga0137458, IMG submission 102311) | Soil microbial communities from meander-bound floodplain in the East River, Colorado, USA - East River MetaG ERMGT642_2 | ecosystem: Environmental > Terrestrial > Soil > Floodplain ... | reverse complement strand
ACATTGGCGCTGCCCAGATTCGCGACGAGTGCGAACAGGTTGGAAGGCGGAGGCGATAAAAACCACAGAATCACAACCACACATATCCATTGAATTTGTAGTTGGTCCCATCCCAATACACCACTACACCTTGAGGTTTGGGCAGTGTGGCTCCAAATGTCGCGAGGGTATTAGCGAGAGGGCCACCATTGACAATGGACAGCACGTACCCCAGTGCCAGTGCATAGCAGGCGATGATTTTGTTCCCTTCCACAGGAGAGTCTGTAGTAGTCAGCGTGAGCGTGGACGCTTGAGTGAGTGTACGGGCTGCGGCGATTGGATACCGACTTACTTGGTCTGTTCCCGGAGCAATGGAGGCCGCGCCGGCCGTGAACGCTCCCACTACACCAGAGGTGGGAACATCTAGGATTATGTCGCCAGCATTGCCGGTGGTCGGTGGCCAGTGTGGAGGTAGCCCTGGCGAAACGGTGGTGGCGGGAGGTAGATTGAAGCTCATCAGACGATCTCCCAGTTTGACGTGGTTGTGTTGGCTTTCAACCAGAGACAAGATCCAGAGACGTTCTGTACATAATTGCCAGCCACATTTTCGATGGTGTCGGCACCATTCCGAACAAGGGTAATGTTGTTGATGGCGGCGTTGTATCCGCTATCCTTCACAATCACAATGTGGCCATTGCCAACTGTTGCAATTGAAGGAAGATTCAACGAAATGGCACCTGTCGCCGTGTAGCGAACTTCTACCACATAATCGGTAGCGAGGACGACGTAGGGACCAGCGGCATTGACGTCGGTGCCCTTGATGTTTTGCCCACCTCCGAACTTGGTGTTGCCGTCGATACCCAAGGACCAGGATCGTGTCGCACTGGCAGATCCGGTATACAGAGGAGCCAAAATACGACAAGTGAAGACGTCTGTCGTGACGACTGCGGATGTGGCGTTAATCGTCGGAGCTGTTATTTTGACAGCAATCAACTCTGTGATAGGCGTCGTCGCACCTGTGATGACGAATGTTCCCGGGGTCATTGTGACCCCATCCCACGTCAAACCTGCCGCAGCTGTGTTGGCTAGGAATGCAGAAGGGGTTCCGATGAGTTGGACACTGCAAGCGTTCGCGGGTTTGTTTGCTCCACCGATAGTGGTGTTGCCGTACTGTTCCCCAATTGTGAGGCGTTTGGTCCAAGCTGTCGCCTGATACCTGACAGCGATTCCGAAAGTTCGGTTGCCGTCCTCAACGAAGAGTTTCGCGCCGCCGCCGATGCCGAAACCGAGAATGTTGGCACTATTTTCAAATTCAAGGCCGTTGACGGCCTCGGGACCTGTCCCTCCAAGACTAGTCAATTTGAGCGCACCGCCGTTCGTAGCGTTTCCGGCCACGTCGGCAGCCACAAACGTCCCTGTCACAATCTCTAATTGAGCTTGTGGTGCAATTGTTGTGTTGATCCCAACGGTGCCCGAAAAGCGTGAGCTTCCGCTCTGTACCCAAAAGGCGAGAGGGTTAGTGATTGTAGTGGGACCAGCACCCGCTATCGGTGCTCCCGTGATCGCGACCGTCGCGGCTGTCGTGATCGTCGACGCCGCAACGAACGCATAGGTTGGAGCCCGAAACACAACCTCTCTCTGTGTGGCCAGGGCGCCCGTTGCCCACTGCTTGGTCGCCGATAGATTAAAGTCGACCCCAATGTCTTCGGTTGACAATGTAATGTTAGTGTGGGCGCCGCTCGTCAATACGAACGCTGTGGGTACACCCGCGGCAATTGCCTGTTGAACAACGTGCAAGGTCGCGGTTGGCGTCGCACCAACCCCGAGGCGTTTGTTCGTGTTGTCCCAGAAGAAGGTCGCGTTGTCCTGCGAAAGCTGACCCCCGGCCACACCGAAAGGCACCGAGCCCGTCGTGAAACCACCCGCCGCGGGCCCCATGAGCAGCGGCACGTAGGCGCCCGTGTTCAACGAGACGTAAAATTGTTGTGAGGCACCTGCAATGTAGCCAAGACGACCCGAGTTTGCCTCCGAAACAACCACCGCACCCGCCCCAACAACGAGATCGTTTTCTGTCGGCGGCAGAAACCCCGTGCCGAGCACTAAGCCGGCCGCGAGTTGAACGGCGCCAACAACACCGAAGGACCAGGAACGCGTTTGCGTCGCTGTACCAAAAGGGGCTGCGGCAATGCGGCAGTTGTATGCGTCTGTGATAGTATTACCTGGGCCGTTGATCTGCCCTTGACCAATTGAAACGGCTTGCAAAACCGCATCTACACCGGGACCGCCCGTCAAAACCAATGAAGGTGCGGAAATCGAAAGTGCGTTCCAAACAGCCGCACCGGAAACGCCTGTCATGTTGGACCCGCCAACGAAGGATCCGTCGCTTTGAAAACTCCAAAAACTGCCGTTGAAACTATTGATGGTAAGGCAGCTCGGACCAGTAAAACCTACATTGGTTCCATCAATGCTAACACCACCGCCTTTAACATCTAAAAGCGTGAGTGTTTGATCAGTCGCAATTGCACCAAAATCGTAGGTCTGCAAAAGCGTTTGCGATGCTGGTGGCGGTGCAACTACGGAAAATCGCAAATTCCAAGCTACGACAACGCAGCTTTGACCAAGGGCCCCGCCGAACAAAAGCGGTGTGGAATTACCAAGCGCAAGCACTGTGGCAGGCGCAGTTTGTCGACAAGTGCCGCCTGGGACCAAAATGTCTGACAGGTAAGCGATCTCACCTGGAAGCGGTCGCTGGCCGACATCATAGCGAATCGCCATGAAGCCGTCGTTGCCAATAACGGCCCAACCATCGTTGGTGCAGTTGGTGAGCGTGACACCGATAATTCCGGTGTAGCCGGCGAGTGAAGCCGTATCAGCCTCGACGAAACGATCGCCGTCATCGGGCGTCGACAGGGTATCGTAACGAACCACCAATCCAACAGGTTTCACGCCATTCGCGTACTGCGTGCGTCGCATTGGAACGCCGCGAGGACAAGTTGTATCGCCCGAATTGTTGGTTACGAGTTTCTGAAAACCTTCGATTTCAAAACCAGTGGCGCGAAGCGAATCCCACGTAACGGCCATGCTGACAGTATTGCCTCCGAAAAAGTGATCCACTTGAATACCCAATCCGATAACGGGATTGTCTAAATTGAAAAAGCCGACGCATGGGCCAACAAGGAAGTGAAGCGGATACGTCGCTGCGCATATACCAGTCGGATCGTACATGTACGAAAACGAAATGCGTTGCACGTCGGAAGGCAAAATGTCTAAGCTGAAATCAACAATCGCAGTCAAATGCTGAATGTCGAAATTTCCAGATTGAAGGAACGCTGCGTATTTGAAATCATTTTCGACAAGCTGCGCACCGTTTGGCGTGGCGTTAAAGCCAATGTTGAACCATTGAACGCGCGTTGCGAGTAAACGCTCGCTCAAGCGTAGTACGGAGGCGCCTTCCACATGACTGAATGAAATGTCGGCTGATTGCGTGGAGTCTAACAAAAGTATGTTTGCAGCGATGCCCAAACCCGTAGCGACGAGCAGGTTGCTTTCATCGTGGTAGGTTTCCTTGCATTGAACGCGTCCGCCCATACCGTTTGACTGAAATGTGAGATCTTGATCGCCGGGTGTTTGTGCGTCGGCAACGAATGAATACTCTGCGCATTCCAAACCATCGTGAAGGCCCAAACGGCTATATTGCGGTGCAACCGCACCCGCACGAAAACGCACGCCGGCCAGAGTTGCGGCTGCGGGCGTATCCACCATCATGCCCAACCCCGCATCCCACAAAGCGCGGCTAGCCACAGCTTCGGGCGCTTCGTCAAATCCTTGCAGCGTGGTACCCGGAACTTCCAACCAGAACTTAAAGCCAGGTGTGAAGGCACCGAGGCTGACATCCCAAATGGTCAGTTTGAGAGCAGCGTCGTTCCAACGACCCATGCCCAGGCCGACCGTCACACCGGGCGCCGCAGGATCTTCCACGCGCACGCGATAGCGACCCATTTCACGGGCAAGGCCAAACGCACCAGCCGCCACGTCAATGTCGAGGCAGTTGTTCCACAACGCACTTGCGCCCGAGCCTACAATGGTGAAAGAGCCGTCGCCGTTCGGGCCCGCGACGCCGACCATGCTGCCGCAGCGAATTTTGTCCGCTGCGTTGTTCGTCAAATCGGATCCACGAAAGATCATGCGCGCGTAACCGGTTAGCTTGCTGCGATCATGCCGACCTTGGCCGTCGCCGGGCAGATGGTCGTAGATGGCGCCACTCGCACGCGGCTTTGCCAAGACATACCAAGATCGCCCAGCGCCGATCAGTGGAATGATGGCTTCGAGGCGCGACGTGGTCTTGACGGCAACCGGCGTCGTATCTGCCGGTGTGAAAACCGTTCCCGGCGCGGCGTCGATGTAGCCAATGTTCGCATCGTTGCCAGCGTCGCCATCGAGAAAGAAGAAACGGAAAGTAGTGAGATCCCAAAGGGCAAGGGGCCCCGTCGCCGATCCCAAGGGCATGAACCCGCCAGGGCCACGGAAGCCACCATACAATAGATCGTCAGCCATGGAGCTAGAATACCCGAGCGCGTGAAGCTCGTCGATTTAGCGCCCGCAGTTGCAGCCGGACTTGCGCAGCTTGGGCACCGAGGCCCCGGCCACTGTGCCCGTCCTGAGCTTCGACTTGCCGCCAAAGAACGCCGCTGCGAGCAAGCCTAAGCCGGCAGTGACGCCGAGGACGAGGCCAGTATTATCGCTTTGCTTGTCGGCCACGACGACGCCTCCGAGGCTTGAAGTAAAGCTCGCCCAGGGCGACGCCGTCGAGTGCTTCAGGCGCTGCTGGGCAACCACCAAAGCCACCGACGGGCGCAACGAGCCGCACGGCTGCGCCTGCGCGGCTGCGCATGAAGCGCAAAACCATCGAGCCGAGAATGACGACGCCGGCACCGACGCCGAGCCAGCCCCAGAAGCCGAGGCTGTTGGAAGCGCTGGCGTTGGCTCTCGCCACCGCCACGCGCGCATCCTGTGCGGACGCTTGCACCGCCTGGCAAGCCTTGGCCGCAGCGGCAGCAGTTAGGCCACCCTTGACCGCAGCCTGGAAGCAGCCAGTGTAAGCCACGAGGATCCGCGAAGGCGAAGCATCGTAGTCCTCCCAGATCGCGGCGATTTGCTTGCCCACCTTGTAAGAGCCGTAACCTGCGAGGCCCATGAAGTTGCCCGAGGCGAGCAAGACGACGGCGTTCATCCAACCAGCGCTCACGAGTGAGCTTGTGATCCCGGCCAGCACGGGTACGGGCTCCCAGCCGATGGCGCCGCGAAGCCGCGCGCCGGACATCACGGGCAAGCCAGGGCATTGCTGGCTCGCGAAGGCAAAGGCTGGTGGGCGCAAGGGTGCGTTGACTTGCAACGTGCGAACTTTGGTCGGATCTGAAGGATCGATTGCAGGCCTACCGCCCGAGTAGATGACTTGCTCGACCGTCACGCCTTTCGCGGAAAGCTGATCGAAAAGGTATTGGCTCTTCGTCATGTAGTCCTGTCGCGCGCTCGCGTACGCGGCCCACACGTCGCAGGGGACCTTCACACCGACGGTCAACATCTGGCGAAGCGTCTCGGCTTGCGCAGACAGCGCGACGTACTGGGTGACGACTTTGCTCATGGCCACGGTAGCATCGATCGTGCCGGCGGCGCCGAGGCCGACCGAACCGTTCACGGTGTATTCCACGTCGATGACCGGCTTCGCGGGTTCGCCCCAGTCGCCGAGCCGTTCGTAGAAATCTTCGAGGGATCCGGCCATGCGGCGATCCTATTTGTCCGCGAGCCAACCGATTTGCCAACCGACCGCGGTCGAAGCGGCGGCGATGATCAAACCCCCGACCGTGCGACGCTGCCAGCTTCCACCGGCAACGAGTGCACCGAGCACGCCGCCGCCAACCATGAACATGGCGACGTTGCCCTTCTTGATCACGGATTGCGCCTTGGCATCAACTGCCCGTTGAGCGATGGGCATCAACTTGTTGGTCGCATTTTGCGTGGCTGCAGTCACGAGGGCGCCGGGTGTGCTCTTGACGATGTCGGTCGCCGTATCGACGATGGTGTTCGCCACCGAAGTCCAATCGGTTCCCAGGTTGCCGAAGAAGCCGGTTCCGTACGCACCTTGCATCGTGATCATGGTATTAGCCTACCTTCGTCGCAACGCTCACGACTTTGGAAGCCGCGACCGTTGCCTTGATGATGTTGGCGAGATACTTGCCGGTGAGGTAGCCGAGCCCGGCACCGATGGCACCGCCAAGAATACGGTTCGTCGACAGGACGAGGCCGACGCCAGCGCCGATAACCGTCGCTCCTCGTGTACCGACAGTGTCGAGGGCAGAAAGGGCATCATCGGTTGCGGAGCCAAGATCGATCAACGCCCCGTTCGGCGTAATGCCGATGCGCCCCCAATTGGGGACATGGACTGGCTGCGGCTCATTCACGCCGAACGGCGTACGCGCGATTCGCAGGCGCAGATCCGCACGCGAGTGCGGAATGCGCGGGCCCCATCCACTTGAAGGGTTCATCACGTTGCCGGGCTCGCCGCTGTTGAGGATCATGTTACGCGTGTCCCAAATTGGACCAATCCTCGTCCTTGTTCTCGGCAATGCCGAGCGAGACGAGGAAGTAAAGCGCCACGCCCTCGACTGGGTACAACCCGGTATGGTTGCGCAGACGAATCACGGGGCCGTACGCCGGATCGGCGAACGCGGCGATTTCGGCGCCGAGCGACACATTCGAGATCGGATTCGGCGTCAGCGAGGCGGACAGCAGCACGCCCGGTATCGTGAAAGGCAGGTTGGTCGACACCAGGGGAACAATCGCCAAATAGCTACCCAAACGCATGCGCGGCGTGAACGCAGCCGAGCCGGCAAGCGCCTCGATGCGCAACGCTCGCGCGCGGATTTCGTAGTACCAATTCGATCCCGCAGGCCAACCCGCAGGCGGCGCCGTTAGCGGTGTTCCGGGCGGGTAAGCTGCTGCGTTGCCCACAGGCGCTGTGTACGCTCCGGGCGCTCGAACAACAATGTCGAGATCTGGAAAAGCACCCTGGCCATCCGTGGTGAGCTTCGCGACGTATTGACGATGGATCATGTTGACAGGCTACCCGAGAACTGGGGGCCTTGGCAATTTCCCCCGAGCTGAGCTACGCGACCGCCGAAACCTTCGCCATGGCGTTGTCCCAATTGGCGACAGCGCGCTCGGCATCTTTGTAGGGGTGCATTGCTTGCAAGGCAGGGCCGCACGCTTTGATCATCGCTATGACGTACGCTGGCCCTTTGTAATAGAGCCGTGTGAGCGTTGCAAGATCTGCCGATCGCGCTGCGGGGCAATTTGATTGTGCGATCAAATCTTGCACTTTTTTGCGATATTGTGCGTAGATGGACGTTCCAACTTGAATGTTCTTATCAACATTCCACAAATCGTTAACAGTCATACCGTTTGCAGCGAGTGCTGATTTCCATGCATTGATGTTGATTTGCATGAGCCCTCGCGAGTCTTCCTTGGCAGGATTCGCATGATTCCATGCACGGGGATTGCCCGACGACTCAACGAGAATGGTCGCCAAAACTTCTTGCAACGGAATCCCACGCACGGCAGCCCACTTTCGAGCGCTGTTGATGATTTCAAGCGTGAGTTGCTTCGGAATCGTGATTGATTGCACGTAAGCGCGAGGTTTCGCGGAAATGGATTGTGAAACGCGCGGTGTTTGCGATGGGAAAGTCGTTGATGTTTCATACGTGATGACTTTACCGCTGCGCATTTTGCGCGCGGCTAGCATGATCCCGAGAAAGCCAAGACCTGCGGTGCCGAGAAGAATCGGCACGAGCTTGCCCATAACCTATCCCATATTCCGTTCAAGATCGCCGGCCAGGGCCGCGGCGATTTGAACCGTGACAGTGAGCGAAACGGGTGCGTCCGACGTTGCGAAGATTTCTTGGTTGCCGGGCAGTGAGATTTCGTAGGGGAGGCCGGCCGGCAAGGGCATGCCCACGCTGGTGCCCACCGCCTGCGTGGAAGCAATGAAGATGGTGAAGGCGGTTCGGGGCGCGGTCAGAATAACGAAACGGTTCTCGCGCGTCTTGGGCACGAGGCAAGCGGCTTGCTGTCCGGCGGGTGGCACGCTCACCGTTCCAAGCCGCGTCGCGGGTGGAACGCCCGTGTACTGTCCGAGCGGCCCGGAATTGGGCTGTGGGCGCGGCCCGCGATCTGCTGCTACCGAAGTCGGTATCGACGGATCGCGGAAATTGGCGAATCTACCCATCGTGGGTTACTGCCCGCGGTCTTGCACGGCCGGAATGAGCAAGAAACCATGCAAGGTGAAGCTCACCGAGATCGGATTCACGGTGTCGAGGTTGTCGACGTTGTACTGCTGGCCGCCGCCCTCGGGACGGATGATCCAAGGGAAGCCCAGCTCCCAAAAGCCGGTGTCGGCGTTGACAAGGCCGTCAGCCAGCACAGGGTTCTTGACCCAAGACTGGTTGTAGGTTTGGTCGACCACAGCCACACGCAAATCGCGAAGGGTGTGCTGCGGATCAAGCGAAATGCGAATCCTGTGAACCTCGAACGGCCAAGACAGCGAGTGCGAGAAATCGCTTTGCAAGAGCGGCACGTTCATCGTGCCCGCAGGGATGATCTGGCTGCCGGGCGTGGCCCCGTTTGCACCCGACGTGGCCAAGTAGTAAGGCTGTCGGATGATTGGTTGGTCCATCAAAAACTTGAAGCCGTTGAGGAGCCGTCCTACAAAGGGTGCCATCTGCGTGAGCATTTGGGCCAGGGATGCGTTGCTGCTGTCGCCGTTTGCCATGGAGCCACGGTATCAAGTGGGTGGGGGGGCTGGCAAATTCAGGTCAAATCCTTAGAATAGAACTCATAGCGGACCCGTCAAAACCAGATGAACAACTTCAAAGGTCGCGTGCAAACAGAGGGAACAAAGGGCTACCTGGCAATCGGCATACCAGGGGCTTGCGGTATCACGGCGCCGTGTTGGTTTCGCTTGACAATAGCGGAGTATCCACCGTGTTTTCTGTACGCACGCAAAGAGGTTGGAAAATACTCGCGCACAAGCCTGCCCGTGTGGAACTTCGCCGGCTTGAAACCCGGCGACATTGTCGATGCACAGGTGGAACCGGCTGAGCCATATCGCGCAAAGGGCCTACGTGCAGGTTGCTTCGATTGGAATGACTTCATCGGCGGCGACGAACGTACATTCGCAACTGAGGAACCAAACGGTGTTTTGAAATTGTGGTCGCGGTATTCGGCACCATTTGAAATTTTGCGTTGCCCGCCGGTCGAACCGTTGTACCGAATGCTAGGCTTCTACCAAGCAGAAGGATCAAAAAGCGCTACGGGCGCAGATTTCTCATTTGCCAACAGCAATGTCGAGGCCACGCGCAACGCTATTGAAAACCTGAATGCGATTGGGGTTGGATACAATCAGCTATACGCAGAGATTTTGCAAGGCATCAGCGAAAGTCGTGAGTCTGCAATGGCGAAATACGCATCGTTACCATTACGAGTCGCAGCCGTTCGTCCGCGATCTGGTAAAGGTGGAAGCGCGTATGTGGTGCATGCGCATAACTCGTCGCCGTTTCGCGGAATGGTCAACCGTGTCCTAACCCATGTGTTTACAACCGAATTTCCGAACAAGGAAGCGGCATGCGCTTATGCGCTCGGTTGGTTGGACGGCGACGGCAACATAACTCGAACCAGTGGGCACGTTGAGATGCGTTTAGCGGGTTTAGCTGACGAACATGTCGTAGTGTGTGAAGCGCTCAACAAAGCTTTCAGTTGGACATTAGAAAAAGAAAAATATCGTGGAAGCAAGCAAGGCACCCACATTGTGCTTCGCGCTTCGGAAATGTTAGATTTAATCGAAGCACGGGCTTTCAAGTTCTCGATGAACTATGTTCGTCTACTTCTCAGCTTTGATAGTCAAACTGCCGCGCTACGCGATCCTGAACGCGCAGGACCGTTTGTGCGCTGGGGGTTGCGCGAAAAGGGCGGTGGGCTCACCAAACTCGGCGAGCGTATCTGTGCAGGGTATCGTCGACACCGGGTTGATATAGAACGGGCGAGGCGGCTTGAGACCACCTCGCCCGAGCTGTTCGGGGTTAAGGGCGCCCCGAATCCGTTGCTACGCTAAAACGGCGAAACCGTTGCCGTTTTAGCATAACACGTCAGGTCACCGGACGTTTGAGCAAGCCACGCAGTGTGATACGAATGTCGAAGCCGTAACCCGGAGTCTCGACGTCGAACGAAGCCCAATCGACCGGAGCCGCATCGCCGATAGCCGCCTGGGGTTGCAGCTTCATCACGTACGAGATGTTCGCCCGCAGCCAGATCGGGAGCACGAACGCGGCGGCGTCGCGGGGCGACGGGATGCCGTTGTTTGCAACTTCCAGATCGGTCGTGGTGCCGAACACCGAGATCCCGGAGCCCTGGGGGTACTTTTCCGCGGGGCCTTCGGACTTCAGCTTGCCATTGACTTCAAACCGCGCGTAGGTCTTGCGGAGGAAGTCGAACAGCGCGCCGCCGTTGACGACGGAAGGATCACCACCGCCGACGTGTGCTGGACGCGAGAGCTGGGTAGCCGCCGCGTCGATCAGATTGACGTTCGCGCCGACCACGGTCGTCTCGAACTCGCGCACCATCTGCAATTCGATGTTGTAGACGAGTGCTTCCCAGCCCTCGGGTAGACCATTGTCGCCCGACTTCGGGATGTTCGTGTCCACAGGGGACAGTGGACGAGTGCCGCCAGGGATTGGTGAGCCCTTGCCACCGACGAAAGCCTGGACTTCCAGGGTGTTTCCGTTGGTCATCTGAATGGTGTGGAAGAGTCGATCATGCGTCCAATCAGCGAACTGAATGGGCGTGGGGTAGCCAGGAACGCGAACAGTGAGTGTACCTTGAGCTTGATCTGCCATGTGAATTCTCCGTGAGTTGGGTGTTGTCGGCGTAGCCGGAGGGGCACCGTCGAAAGTTAAGCGAGGGGTTTAGTTGGTTGGTTGTTCGCGTTTGCTACATACCTGTGGCGCCGAAATCGTCGCCTTGGATCTGCACGCCATCTGCGGCGCCCATGTTTTCGGCCGTGACCATGCCCATCTCAGTTCCACCCGAGCCGGAATCGAGGAGCTGGACACCATCAGCGCCCAGCATCTGAACGCCTTGCGCATCGGCACCGAACATGCCGAAGTCGCCGATGTTCTCGGCCGTGATGGCACCGAAGTCGTCACCCATCAAGGTGCCGCCCATCAGATCGTTGAGCTGACGAGGGATGCCGATGACCAGCGCCGTCGCGATGGCCGCACCCACACCTTCGGGCCCGAGCTTGCCCTTCATGGCATACGCCGCACCGGAGCCGAGGAGGGCACCAATCGCACCGGCATACTTCGCGTAGGTCGGAACGAATTTCTTCACCAGGATGATCCCCAGTTGAGCAACGCCGCCGCCGATTAGCGGGGCCTTAGCGCCGGACATCGCCGGGCCGTCGAAGAACGAATCGCCGTATGTGGACATCATGTTGCGTTTTCCTT
>Ga0137458_1000090_pt1 | contig 11531 bp, 12 predicted proteins | sample EasRivERMGT642_2_FD_102311 | JGI IMG/M metagenome (GOLD analysis project Ga0137458, IMG submission 102311) | Soil microbial communities from meander-bound floodplain in the East River, Colorado, USA - East River MetaG ERMGT642_2 | ecosystem: Environmental > Terrestrial > Soil > Floodplain ... | reverse complement strand
CAGACCAACAACTCGGTGGTGACCTAGTGGGACTTAAAGCGAAGGTCCGATACCCGAAGATTGACAGGGGCAAGACCAGCGACCTAGTTCACGATACGTTAACAACCGCCGCAATCGATGCGGCGAAAACTTTCGTACTCGCCGCAACGGAAATCGTGCCGGTTTGGTCGGGAGCATCCAAGGCGAGCTTCCTGAAGTTGGCATCACAGATATCTGTCGGCCTATCCATTACCCCGCGGAGCGATGCGCCGAACCGCATCCCGCTGGGCATCGAGACGTCGACCGGATACCTTATCCTTTCGAGGGGGCGGTCCTACTCGTTCGTTTGGTCGTCCGACTTGGATTACATACACATTGTTGAAAAGAACCATGCGTTCGTAACAGCGGGACTAGCGGCGGTTGAAAACATGAGTGTTAACCTGCCTCAGCCCGTTATCCGGAGATAATCATGGCAGAAAAAACAGTTATCGAGTACGATGCCTCAAGGGCGATGGCCGAAATCAGCCGTCTTGAGAATCGCATTAAAGAGCTTGAGAGCAAAACCAAGCGATCCTTCGACAAGATGGGCTCCTCCTCGGAAGCACTAGAGAAGGGGCTGAAGGGAATCAATGCGCCCGCGGGTAGCGTCGTTGAGAACGTCCGGAAGCTGACGGCTGGCATTAACCCGATGAGTATCGCTATCGGTGCCTCCGCTGGCGCTGTTGCGCAACTGCTCGGCGAGGTTGTGGAGCTACCCGCGGCGCTAAGAAGCACTGAGGAACGGGTCAAGGCGTTAACGGACGGCATTCAGCGGGCCGCAGAGATCGCCAAAGCGGGTATTAGGCTTCGGGCCAGCGTTGATGCGGTTAACATCGAGGAGCGGCTTGAGGCGATCGATCTTCGTCGCGCTAGTAACACTGAAGAGCGGGTTGAAGTGACGGAGCGGCGGGACGTCCTGAAGGAAAAGCTGGAGGCTGAGAAGGAGCATCTGAATCGCCGCAAGCAATTAATCCAAGCAGCGAACAGGGACATCTCCCGGCTTGAGGACCTTTCAACAGGTATCCGCGACAAGCGTTTCCAGCGAGGGCTGGAAGGACAGGGCCTGCCGAAACAGCTCGACAGCCTCCTCGGCCGAGCGGCGCAGTTACGGCAACGGGGCGGGCAGGACAATCTCCAACGGGCTGAGCGACTAATTGACCAAGCATCAGATCTTGCCGCGGGTAAGGGCGACGTACGGGACGTGTCGCGCGTCGCGGCCGAAGAGGCTCGACTGCTCCAGGTAATCGACGACACCATAAAAGCCAGGAGGGAACAGGCGGGTGCTGAATCGGCGGTCGACCGAGCCTCGAAGGAACGCATATCTAATATTGAGAAGGAGATTAAGGCACTCACTACGCGAGCGACACAACTGCGTAACGATAACAAGCTATTATCGGCGAAGGCTACCGTGACGCGAGTTGAAGCGGGCGACGTGCGCGAACGGGAGGGACAGGAAACTTCAATCCGCGACCGCGAAGCGGCACTGCAGGCTGCTTTCACTCGGTTCACAGCGCAGCGAGACGCAGTATCGTCTCTTAAGGACTTCGGCAAGCGGGGGCTCTCACTGTCGACCGACATTTTCAGTGACGAGGGAATCGGCAAGCAGCAGGCGGACGTAAACCGAGCGAAGGCACTGGCCGCTGGTGCATTTGGGAACCTACAGAAGGGTACTGCGGAGGGTAGTGCTCAGGCAGAGCAGTTCCTGCAACAGCTAAACCAAACGATTACAAAGCTGGAGAGCGGTAAGGGCGTTGCCGGCGCTTTGCAGTTCGACGTAACCAACCTGAAGGAGGGTGCTCAGTTCCTCAAGCAGGTAATCGAAGCGGATGAGAAGTTCGTTCAGTCCCGCGGGTCGACGGAGCGGTTCTCCCTGGGGGCTGTGAACGAGGAAGCACTCCGCTACGCCGAATCCCTGGAGCGGGCCGCGGCGGCGCGGGAGCGGCTGGCAGGGCCGATTCCCGGCCTTGGGTTGCCTCCGGTTGCCCCTAACTCGCCTACATCCGCCCCGGCAGCCCTATCCGCCGCCCCGGCCTCCCCTGGGGCCGCACAGGCGGGTAATACGACCGTTAACATCAACGTCAAAGGCGGAATTATCGACCCGGATGTTTCCAGGGCGATTGGGGACGAAGTGCGCCGGCAGCTAAGGCGAGGCACAGGACCCGGAACACGCTAATGGACTTGGACCTGACATTCCGCCGGCGCTTGCTCGATGACCTTCGCTCATCGTCTTTGGATACATGCTATCGTTGGTCCGCCGCGCACCGATGGATGCAGGCTAGTGCGAACGAGCCAGGGGAGTGGTACAGCGATCGCGAGTACCCGTACATCAAGGAGATTCTCAACTCGCGGGCCACTCAGAATTGGGTGATGAAGGGCGCTCAGACCGGCCTGACCGAAGCGGGCATCAACCGTTCGTTCTTCGAGATGAGCTACTTCGGGCGCGACGTGATGTACCTCCTGCCGACCGATAAGGTAGCGACCCTTTTTTCCAAGACGCGATTACAAAACGCGATTACGCTCAGCCCCTACTTGAAGGAGCGGGTGACCGACCTAATCGACGTCAAGCGGGTCGGCACAGCGAACCTGTTCGTTCGCGGGGCCAATGGCGATATCAACCTGAAGTCGACACCCGTCTCCCGGCTTGTGATGGATGAGCTTGACGAGATGACGGAGCGGCAAATTCAGTTGGCACTCGAGCGCTTGAGCGGTTCGAAGGACCCCATCGTATACGGGATGTCCACCCCGACGTTCCCGCAGCACGGCATACATGCGTTATTCCTGATGAGCACTCAGGAGCATTACTTTTTCGATTGTCCGCATTGCAGCAAGCGAATCGAGTTACTCTCCGAACCCGACACGTGGAAGGACTCCTTCGTGGTGAAGGGTGCCGACATAACGGACCCGGAGTGTGCTATGAGTTACCTGCAATGCTGCATTTGCAAGGGCGTGTTGCCACACGAGCACAAGCCGAAGTGGATGAAGCATAATGGGTTGTGGGTGCCGACCGCGGTTGACGTGAACCCGAACGTGCGTGGATTCCAGTTAAGCCAGTTGTACTCCCCGCGCGTGACTCCCTGGGCGTTTGCGATGTCCTACCATCGGGGCCGCGGCGACGAGGAGGCTCGGCGGGAGTTCCATAACAGCAAATTGGGCCAGCCCTACGTGGAGGACGGTTCACAGGTTCTCGACACGCACATTACGAATTGCGTGGGCGAGTATGCGATGGACGACGACCTGCCAAAGGTGGGCAACTCAGATACGATTACGCTCGGCATAGACCAGGGGGCGTTCCATCACTGGACGGCGGTGAAGTGGAATCTTGAGCTTAAGCAATCCGGGGACCCGAACGACCGGGCCAAGGGAAAGCTTCTCGCATACGGGCGATGTCCAATCGACGATTGGGATACGCTATGCTCCCTGATGGCTCGTTACCAAGTAAAGGCATGTGTGCTTGACTTCTTCCCTGAACCGACCGCGGCACGCAAGTTCGCGCGTAAGTTCCCAGGCTTCGTGTGGTTATGTCAATACGTGACGGGTCGGGCCGCGAAGGAAATCATCATACATGAGGATGATTACGGGGCGAGCATAGCCAAGGTGGATAAGGCGTCCTGGCTTACCCGGTCACTTGGCCGAGTGATGGATGGTCGCATATCATTCCCCCGAAACATTAGTTTGGAATTTCGCAAGCAGTTAAAGGGGCAAGTGCGCCAGTACGCACGCGGGGTCGACGGGAATTATCAGGCTGATTGGAAGCGTATTACCGACGACCATTGGGGCCATTCACTGAACTATAACGAGATTGCGTTGTCCATTCGTCGGCCTGCGCTTTACGAAACAAACATCATTAACTCGATTCGATAGGAGACCAGCATGCCGATTTACTTTGACTACACTTCCATTGTCGATCGCAAGCACCCTGCTTTTTTGCGCGACTCAGCGGACTGGCTCGAATGGCGTTACACCTACGAAGGCGGTCGAATATTCCGCAATACATATCTCAAGCAGTACAGCGATCGCGAGACGGCGGCAGACTTTGACCGTCGCCTTGAGATGACCCCCATTCCGGCCTATGCCAAGCGGGAGATCAACAAGGTCAAGAACAGCTTGTTCGCCAAGTTTGTTGATATCATTCGGCGCGGCGGGAGTACGCTATACCAGTCGGCTGTAACCGGAACGGGGGCAGGCATCGACGGGCGCGGCTCAACAATGAACGCGTTCTTGGGTTCCGAGGCTTTGTCCGAAGTGCTGGTTATGGGCAAAGTCGGAGTGCTCGTGGATGCGCCGATGATTAACGGAATCTCTCAGGCGGATGTTCCGAAGGGATGGTCCCCATATCTCACGGTGTACCCGGTCGAGGCAATGCCGGCTTTGGTTCCGAGTGATACTGGCGACCCGTCGGAATACAAAGCATGCATGCTTGTCGACAAGTTCTACACTAGCAACTTCGGATTAGGCGAGTTCAACGTCAAGACCCGTTATCGATGGTACTTCGTGAACCCTGATACCGGGCTAGTTGAAATCCAGATTCTCGACAAGGTTCCGACCGACAACGGCGGGACGATGAATGTGAGAATGGATGGGCCGACCATCAAGACGAAGCTAACTCGCATTCCGCTTTACGTGTTCAACATCGGCGACTCGCTTATTAAGGACGCGTGCAGTTACCAACGGGCGCTGCTTAATCTGACGAGCAGCGACACGGCGTATGCGGCCGACGCTAACTTCCCCTTCCTGACCCGCATGCGAAAGAACCCGGAAGAAGGGTCGCACCTTGAGGGCGAGAACAAATCGCAAGAGAGAGGCGTGCGGAAGGGCATGACCTACGAGTGGAATACTGACCGACCTGAATTTATCAACCCTTCCCCAGACCCGATAAAGCTGTCGATTGAGCTTCGCCGCGAGTTGAAGGCGGAGGTACGGGAGCTTATCTCCGGTCAGCTATCGGACCTTGGTGAGGATGGAACCGTCAGCGCGGGTCTTGCATTCATCGGCCTGCAGTTCGAGAAGGGCGAGAACCGCATCGCGGACGATTGGGCAGCATTTGAGAATGCCGCGGAGAAGAACACGGCCATCGTTTCCTATCCGGAATGTTGGGATGTGACCGACCCGAAGGTTCGCATCGAGGAAGCAACAGCCTTGGCCGATACGATGTTCAAGATTCCGGGCAAGGTGGTGAAGAAGGAACTGGCAAAGCTGGTCGCGGACAAGCTGCTTCGCGGGCGTGTGGCTACTGGCAAGATGGACGAGATCTTCAAAGAGATTGACGAGGCAGAGTTCTGCACCAGCGACCCGGATGTAATCCTCCAGGCGAAGAAGGAAGGGCTGTTGTCGGCCGAAACCGGAACGGTGGCGCTGGGCTTCCCCAAGGAGGAGGCGGAAAAGGCGAAGAAGGACCAAGCCGAACGGGCCGCGGAGATTGTCAAAGCCCAGGCGGACGCGGGGGGCGGCGGCTTCGGCGGTGCGGGCCGCGGCGCTCCGGATATGTCAAAGGACCCCAACAGCCCAGCGAAGGCACGTGAGGGCGAGTCAGACCCCACAGCAAAGCTAGGCGGGGATAACGAGCCAGGGGTACGCGGGGCCGGAAAACCATTTTAGGACGGATTAGTTTGCATCTAATGTCATGGGAAAGGATGGTGGGCAATGTATCCGGAAATCCGCATGCAGCCAGGGGGCGTCGTCGCCTTCTCCGGGCGGTATCTTGCCAGTTGGGGAATCAACCTTGTCACCTACGGTGTGCCGGGCTGGTCTGCTTCGCACGTGGGGATTATTGGCATCGATGGTCGCACACTATTTGAAGCGACCGCGCAAAAAGGGGTTGCATGTCGACCCATGTATCCGGTAAACTATAAGGGCCGGGCATGGTATTACGAGCTTGTTAAACCCCTGAACTTTGGACAATGGAACGAGCTAGACGCGTATCTCAACAGGCAGTTGGGTCTGCCATACGACGTTCGCGGGGCAGCGCGGGCGGGCCTGAAGGGATTCTCCTGGCTCATGTCGAAGGTTCGGGCGGAATCGGACGACAAGATGTTCTGCTCGGAGTACGTCGCGCGGGCGTTGTATCGCATCGGAGTCTTTGACCCGCACGAGAACACTTCACGTTGGTCACCAAACGCGCTGCTGAGGGAGGGCAACCGGCAGGGCATTTTCAAAGACCGTATTCGAATCCAATAAGGAGGACCTGTGATGAAGCTAATGGTGGTGGCGATATGCTTTGCTCTGCTTCTCGCGTCTGGTGCGACGGGGCAGGAGATTCCGAAGGTGAACATCCCTCCGCAACTCTGGAAAAAGAACTGGGCGTTCACTGAGTTTCAAGGCTCATGCGTTCACGCGTCAGCGATAATGCTGTGGAGGTGGCAGGGCCAGTACGAGTGGGCGGAGTTCTGGGGCAAGAAGTATTACCACGGCGAGTACGCTGATAGGTTCCACGCGCGGTGTGACAGGGAGGGAGTGACGTACTGCGACACCTATGACCAGGGCGACGAGTCACATCTGTACTGGGCAATTCGAACGCGGCGAGGTGCGGTGGTTGCCATTTCGGACGGGCCGCTGTACGGGTACCACCCGACCCCTTCGAACCCTACCGGCCGAATCGCGCATGCCGTATGCCTTGTGCATCTGGATGATAAGTGGGCGGGCATCCTGGATAACAACGACACTGGTCCTGGGCCAGGAGTAGTGAAGTGGGTAGACCGTAGGGCGTTCTTGGAGGACTGGCACAACAGTGGTTCATGGGCCTGGACCCCGGTGTCGACCCCTCCCGCGCCGCCGCAGCTAATCCGCAAGGGATCGACATTCCCAATCCCCCTGCCATTCCACCCGAAACCAGCAGTAGTTCCGCGACCTCGCATGTAAGGGCTTGACTGTGAAGCGATGTTCTGCTTTAATGGAAAGCTGAATCGCATTGATTTTCGTTTCCACGTTTAAGGAGAAAGTGCAATGAAGAGAACGTGTTTGTTTTTGGTTGCTGTGATGGCGTTCTGCGCCTTGTTCACGGCGACGGCGATGTGCAATGCAGGACCCCTCGGCATTTTTCGCAATGATTCCGCTTCGAGTAACGCGCTCGAAACATGGAACAATGGGCAAGCCGGAAAGGTCTACCAAGACGTCGAGGTGAACGCCGAGATTGCTCGACCGGAAGATGGCGACCGGAACTACCTCACGGTCCTTGGCGATGCCGACCCGGCGATCGTTGTCGAATTGCAGGCTAGCTTACCGAACGCGCACTTCCACCACTACAAGAGTGACGACCCGATTCTGTCGCGGTACGAGAAAACGGTGGGGACCTTCCCGGCCGTCGTGTACCAACAGCCGAACGGCATAGTCATCGAAAAGCGCAGCGGTGCTAACTTCCCACGAAGCCAGCGTGAGCTTAACGGCTTTGCCGAGCAGTGCCGACCGTTTCGCCCCAAGCCGGAACCGACTCCCCCGGTCCAACCGCTTCCCCCGGTTGCTCCTCCGGTCATCGATCCTGTGCCGGATACGAACGGTGGAGACCCTTCCATATGGTTGTATGTCCTGCTCTTCGGTGGCGCTGGTGCTAGTGCCGCTGGCTATCAGTGGTACAAAGAAATTAAGGGCGAGTAGCATTTAGCTACTCGTCGCGTTTGAGGTTTCACTACTTTTGACCCCGAAGGAGAACGAGATGTTTGGAATCGACTTGGGCTGGGTGATTGCTGCTGTGCTTGGCGGAATCGCCGCGGGCCGTTGGGTGAAGAAAACGGACGACAAAATCGAAGAGCGTCGTGACATGGCGCTCCAGGTTGCGGACGTCCTGAAGGAGAAGGGGCTCGAAACTGCTCCGACCCTGTTGCGTAAGTACGCGACCGGCAACTACAGCGAGATTGCAAAGGCTCTCAAGACCGCGGCCGTCACCCTGACGAATCCAGCCGCCGCGGCTGCAGAGTTTGACGGCATCTTTGAGAAGATGCTCGTTGCGAAGCTTGCTGACCCGACCGCCAAGGCCGAGCTTGCCTCGCGCCTGACGGAGAAGGCGGCAACCGTTGTTAAGAGCTAGCCTCATGTTGGCTTTGCTAATGTTTTGCGGCTGCGGCCAAGCGCCGTCGAACAGACCCGAATCGACCCCCACCACGATTCGGATGTTCACGGCGACTTGGTGCGCGGCCTGCAAAAACGACGAGCCTCGGCTGGAAAGGCTCGCGCGTCAGGGCGTTGTAATCGAACGGATTGACATCGACGATAATCCTGAGCTGGCCGGGCAGTTCGGAGTGGTAGCCATCCCGGCTTATTTTCAATTCGACTACGTAACCGGAACCTGGAATCGAGTCAGGATACGCTAATGCCAATAGACCCTGATACCTACTACAGCGAAGTTGCGGACGCGGACACCTACTTCGGTGAGCGTCTACACCAGACCGACTGGACCACGGCAACGGCCGAGGACAAAGAGCGGGCGCTGCTGGCGGCGACCAGGGACGTGGACCGCTTGAACTACGAGGGACACAAGACCTCGGTGTTCGATCTACTCGCCGCGAACCCTGATGCAACACAAGATGAAATCGATGCGGCCGATGCAACTCAGCCTCTGAAGTTTCCTCGCAACGGTAAACCCATTCCGTCTGAGTTCCTGTACGCAGTTTACGAAATCGCTCACGAGCGTTTGCGCGGACGGGACCCGGACGTGGAACAAGAGAACCTTCGAATCACAAGCGGTGGGGTAGGATCGACGCGCTCCTCGCTTCATACGGGAGGCGGGTCCAACGCGCACTTAGCTAACGGCATTGTTAGCTTCACGGCGTGGCGGTATCTGCTCCCGTACCTTGCGTCGAACAATTCCTTTGATATTGAAAGGGCATAGCATGCCAGACCCGATTGTGCCACCCCCGGCCGCACCCCCTGTGGCTCCACCCCCGGCTCCCGAACCGACATACACTCGGTCGGAGATCGACTCGCTTATTGCAAAGCTAACCGCTCCGACTCCGCCCACGCCAGCACCCGCGCCTGCACCCGCGCCGCCGAAGCCTGCGCCAGTGGCCGACAAGGTATCAGCCCAGGAGATTACTGCTTTGCGCCAACTGCGAGCCAAGTTGGACGAGATTGCTCAGGGCCGCGCACCGGAAGAGGTGCTGGCTGACTACGACAAGTACCGCGAGCAGAGCTTAACCGCTCAGGAGCGGGCTGATGGTGCTGAGGCTGCCCAGAAGGCGCTGCAGACGAACTACACAGCGCTGCAGGTAAAATACGAGAACAGTGTCATTGAGCGGGATGTCATGGACGCGGCGGTTCCCAAGGCTTCCACCCCCGCCGCGGCGAAGCTAATTCACTCGGTTCTACGGGAAACAGCCAAGTTGGGCGCGGACGGCAAGGTCACTTATGGGCTTACCGTTCAGGTTAATGGTCAGCCCGTCGCCAAGCGACTTACCGCGGCCGAGGCGGTTGCCCACTTGGAGGGACAAACCGGGGATTTTGGCCCCCTGTTTAAGAGCTTTGCATCTAGTGGTAGTGGAGCCCAAGCGAACGACAATCGCTTGAAAGACCCGACCACAGGGCAGTTCAACCTTTCGATGCTGAAGGGCATGTCGATGGAGGAGTTTAACAAGTTCCGAAACGAGAATTCACTCTCCTCGGTTCTTAACACTCCGCTCTCGCAGTTGATTCAGTAACGGTGGTCTTGGGATTTTGAATTTTCGAAGTTAACCCGTTTTCTCTTTCTGAAAAGGACTTAGCGCTGTGGCTAACGACAACCTTGCTTCAATTCCTGATTTTTGGGCGCGAGAGGGCCTCCGTGTTTTGACGGAAAATGCTCCCTCGGTCATGGCGGTCAACCGCCAGTACGAGCCCATCCTCGCTAGCGAAGGCGAAACCGTCAAGGCGCACCGTCCGGCACGCCGGAAGATTCGCCGAAAGACCGAAGCCGACGAGTACACTGCAAACGACGCAGTCCTCGAATCGGTCGACGTGAAGTTGGACCAGTACTTCTACGACTCGTTCGTCATCAAGGATCGTGAGTTGAGCTTGAGCATTGCTCGGCTTACCGACACGCACTTGGTGCCGGTGGTTCAGGGCATCGCCCGCGGTGTTGACCGCGCCATCCTTGGCCGCGGTTACGCGTTCATGCACCAGGGCGACCCGCGTCGTCGGGCTGGAAAGCTGAACGGCATGACCAAGACCAACTCGGCCGACTTCATCCTGGAGGCTCAAGAGGCTCTCCACACTGGCAACGCGCCGAACAGCCTCATGACGGCTTTGGTGCATCAGACCGCTCAGACGAAGCTGCAGGCGAACGAGTTGTTTGCCTCGGCCGAGAAGCGCGGTTCGAGTAATACGCTGACGACCGGCCGTGTCGGGACCATCTACAACACGCTCATCGAGATGAGCCAGAACGTCCCCTACGTGTACAAGCCGAGCACCGAGTTCGAGGACGGCACGGTCCTAACGGGCAACAGCTATGCCGCGGGCCATGCCGCGACTATCGCGTTGACCGACGACTTTGCCCACACCCTCGTGGTTGGTGAGTTCTTCACCCTCGACGAAAACGGCCAGCCGACCTTCATCACCGTCACCGACGGCGACGACGCGGTTACGCTGAACGAACCCCTGAAGTACGACGTGGCTGCCCTGTCGGCCGTCACGGTTTACTTCGCGGGTACCAACGAGGCGACTGAGCGCGTTGCCGGTTACCAGAAGGAAATGGCCATCACGCACGGTTCGGGTAAGAACCTGCAAGTCGGCCAGCTCCTGGCTTTCGGTACGGGCGCGAGCCGGCACACCTACACCATCATCGAGACGACCAACACGTCGGCCACGGTGACGTCGGTGCTGCTCGATCGTCCGCTTGATGCGACCGTAGCATCGGCTGCGGTCTGCTTCCCCGGTCCCGCGGGTGCCATCAACCCGGTCTTGCATCCGGACGCCTTGGCGTTCGTGTCACGGCCGTTGGCCACCCCCGGCAACAGCCTGGGCGCGTTCTCGGCGGTTCAGTCCTACAACGGCCTGGGCCTGCGCGTGACGATGCAGTACGACAGCAAGGTGGGTGGCGTTCGCGTGAACGTCGACCTGCTCGCGGGTATTGCTCCGCTTGACACCAACCTGCTTTGCCCCTTGCTCTCCTAAGAGCAGTCAAGCAAGGTAGTTCGATTCGGCTCAGGATGGTTGTGGTGTACGATTAGGAACGAGGAAAAGTTATGATCGACATCGCAACCATCCTGCTGCAGAATTACGGCGCGGTTGCTTTGATAATCGCCATCCTTATCGGTGCACTGGTTTTCTTCATTCGACGAACGGTACGCCGAGAGGACCGATTGCAGAAGCAGATTGATGATTTGAACAAGGAGTTCCGCGACACAGTTACACCCCTGCTGGTTGATTGCAAGAACGCAATCAAGCAGAATTCGCAAGTGCTTTTGAGGCTGATAGGAAGTCAAAACGATGGCGGTGAATAAGCTGCTACAGAGATGGGTTCTCGCATCCGTTGCGAAGCATCTCCATGCGGCTGCTGAGGAGATTAACCTCCCCCTCCACGTTGAGTTCCTCGACACCAGAAGCGCTGCGTT
>Ga0137458_1000088_pt1 | contig 11599 bp, 15 predicted proteins | sample EasRivERMGT642_2_FD_102311 | JGI IMG/M metagenome (GOLD analysis project Ga0137458, IMG submission 102311) | Soil microbial communities from meander-bound floodplain in the East River, Colorado, USA - East River MetaG ERMGT642_2 | ecosystem: Environmental > Terrestrial > Soil > Floodplain ... | reverse complement strand
CCACGCATCGTGCCCACTTTTGCCTGCACGCCGATGCCCGGACCTATGACGTTGTTTACCACCAGGCCGCGCGCGCGTTTCGCATAACTCTGATCACGAATCAGCTGTCGCGAGCGCGAGCGCAGATTCAGAATGCTGGTAAGAAGTTCGGCATCCGCGCTAGTGTTGGAGCCGCCAGCACCAGGAAGCAGACGCGAGGAGCGCGCGCTGCTGTACACGCGGGAGGCGCGCGATCGTCTGGGCGCTGGCACCGTCACAATCTTCGTCTGCTGTGTGAGCGCCGTCTGTCCGAGCGGGGTTTCGTACCAGTTACGCACGGCCTAACCTCACTTTGATGTTGCGGATGTTGCGCCCACTGCCGCGCGCGTCTTCAGCGGCCACCAGAGACTTGAGGCGCGTTTCCCATTCGAGCAGCTCAAGCAATGGCGTGCGCTGGATCGATCGGCCTTCGATCGACATGGCGAGCTGATCGCTGGTCGCCCGATTCTTGATCGCAGCCTGCACGGCTTCTAGCAGCTGTCGCGTTGAACTGCGCGTGTCGCGGTTCCCAGGTGAGGCCGGGTTGACCTGAACCTGCAGCCAGAAACTCTCGACGCTCTCGACAACCGTGCCGTCGCTCACGCGCACGACGACGAGGTATCCGCCTGCGGCGATGCTCCCGCTTTCTGCCGCCGTCAGTGTGAAGGCATGCGCGTTGCCGTCTGCTGCCGCCGTGCTCGCAAATATTCCCTTGCTGCTCTCGCCGTACAGCGTCGCCGTCCACGTGGGAGCGGAGAAGTCGCCGTACTCGCGCGTCACGCGCACCGTGTCGCCAGCAATGATCGACCTGGGGAAAGCCGTCAACACCCCCATGCCAATTACCTCCTATTGATGAACGAAGAACGCCGCACGCGACTGCGTCTGCGCGGCGGCGGATCAATTTCCTGCGTCGCAGGTGGCGGCGGCGTTGTCGCGGTCGTCACCGTTTGCACAGCTGATTTGTGGCGTTGTCGATGCACACCGAGCGAATACGCCACCGCCACGTTGCCCGCTTCGCAGTCGAGGTAGTGATTCTCACGTCGCAGCCTTTCCCACTGCACCCTGCCACCGCGCGTGACAGTACGCGCCTCGGCGGTAATCTGTCGACAGTAATCCTCGCTCACGTCTATCGGAAGATGCCACCGTCGTTGCTTGGCGTCGCCGACATGCAGCTGTTGGTGCACGTATGACTTAAAGAAGTCGACGTCGAGATGCCAGAGCTGTAGTCCTCCCTTCACGACCTGCCCGCCGACCGTCACGTCGATGACGGCAGCGTTCAGCGGCTTCGCCTGCTTTTCGTGACCCTTGGTCGCGATCGCCCAGCCGCGATGCTTTCGGCAAAATTTATAGATTACGTTGTCCGGTCGCCGCCACTTCTCGCCGGGCCGATATCCGGAGTCGATGCCGACGCGTTTGATTCGCTTGCCCGAGTACTCGCGCGCGCGCAATTCCTCGAGCTGTTCCCAGACGTCGTCGTGATCTGTGTCTCCGATTAACTCGTCGTTCTCCAGCAGCCAGGATTCCATGTTCACGCCCCACCCGCGCACGGCGTAGACCAGTCGGCGCTTCTGCACGTCGACGAACGCCGTGACCCAGCGCACGCCGTCCGGCACTTCGCCGAGACGATACGGCGCGCAGCACGTCTTCACGTTCTCTACGGTCGGCGCTTCACGTCCCATTGAGTAGAGCTCGCCGAAACGTGTGTTGACGATCGCCCGGATGCGTTCAACGTCGCCGCTCAGCTGCGCCTCGACATAGGCTTGCGCGCGCTGCCCGAATGTTCGCCACGGCGAGCACAGTCCGCTCACCCAGAAAGATGCCGTGTCGTTGTCCTCGATCTCGCCGAGCACGACGCCGTCCGGCGTTGCGTGCTGTCCGGGTGCGATGTACACGCCGCGCGCATTCATGCGCTGCTTCTGCCGGTTCTCGATGTGCACTCCGCAGTGCAGACATATCACGCGTGCCGCGCGCTTCGCTTCTTGAGAGCTCGCGTTCTCCGGAATGAATAGCAGCTTGAGGCGTGGCACGAAGTACTCGTGACAATCTGGGCACGGCCACGCCCACTCATGCCGTGTGCCCGCCTGAAGAAGTCTCCACACCGGACTGATGACGTCGTCACTGCTGCCCGGCTTCCAGCGTTCGAGCCCGTAGTCATCCGTGTACGTCTCCACGCGACCCTCCGTCGGCGTGCTCGTCACGATGGAGAAGCCATCCGGATAACTTTCGAGTCGGCCCTCGGCAACGTCGAGGGGCGAGCCTTCCTTGCCGACGGTTGACTTCATGCGGTCGAGTTCGTCTACCTCGACGATCGCCGCGTCTTGGCTCGCGAGTTCCGTGGGAGAACCAGCCCAGCCGAAGCGCACCGTGACGCCGCAAATCTGCTTGTACGTCTTGCTCGACGCCTTGCCGCGCGCCAGCTGATCCCATAGCGTCGGCACGGCCTTGACCATTTTCACGAACCTGGGCTCGATCAGCTTCTCCACCATGGAGCGCGTCGGCCCTACGTAGAGAATCGGCACGGGATCGTCGTCGAGGCGCTGCCCCTGAATGTTAAGCAGTCCCTCCGTCTTTCCCGTTTGCGCCCCCATCACCGCCACCGTGCGCCGATACTTCCCGCTCGTCGCCGTCCGCACGATCTGCGTCATGTACGGCGTGCGATGACTCCGAAACGGTCCGGGCTCCGCGCTGCCCTTCGGCAGAATTCTCTTCTGGTCTGCCCACTGGTCCGGCGTGCGCGGCGCTGCCGCCACGTACCGCTTCCTGCTCGCGCGCAATGCCGTCGCTACGCTCGGCCAGCCGTTCGACAAGCTCGGAGAGCGTGACGCCGACGCTGTGGAATTCCTCTGCGAATCTTTCCCTGATTCGGTTGGCGTCGCTGATGCTTGCAAATTCATGTGCACACCGATTGGTGATCGTGCGATGCGCCTGGATCATCGCGAGTGGAATTTCGTTGATCAACTGAGTGACGCGCGCGACCTCGACGAGCTCGCCGCGCCGCAAGGCATTATCCAGTGCCGCCTTGTCCGCGCTCTCGCGTGTCGAGCGCACGCGCTCCGCTGTCAGCGATGTGACGCCGTCGCCATCCGTCACGCTGCGCCGCTGTAGTGCGGTCTGCAGGTAGCGGATATACCAGTGCATGCATTTCCCGAGATCGTAAACGCCGCGCGCGACTTGCGGCATGCCGTCGTTCGTGACGAGTTGGTTCACGCGTCGCGGCGTCAGGTTGAGCGCTGTCGCGACCTGATTCACGTCAACTTCGGCCATTTCAGCTGTATTCCTGCGGACTGCCGCCTAAGTGATTGAGGTGTCAGGCGATATAGATGCAACCTGACGTTGCTCCTGAACGCGCATTCCTAGATAATGTCAAGCGTGTCTAAGACACACCCCGCGCAAAAGCGCGAGGGGCCACCCAGTCAACACGAGGGTCACATGCACACGATCAAACCGTCTCAGCTCCGCGCGCTTCTCGCGCTCACCATTCCCGCTCGCGAGCCCGTGCTCGTGTCCGGGCCTCCCGGCGTCGGCAAGTCTGACATCGTCACGCAAGCGTGCCGCGATGCCGGTGCCGACGTCGTCATCATGCATCCCGTCGTCAGCGATCCGACAGACTTCAAAGGGCTGCCGTGGGTCACGAAAGGCGAGGCGAATTTTCTCCCCTTCGGCGAACTCCAGACGCTCATCAACGCCGATAAGCTGACCGCGTGCTTCCTTGACGATCTCGGGCAGGCTACGCCAGCCGTGCAAGCCGCCGCGATGCAACTCATCCTAGCGCGTCGCGTGAACGGGCACAGCGTCTCTTCTAACGTGGTGTTCATCGCAGCGACAAACCGTCGCAGCGATCGCGCCGGGGTCAGCGGCATCCTTGAGCCAGTCAAGAGCCGCTTTGCAACTCTGGTAGAACTCGCGCCCGATCTCAACGACTGGTCGTCGTGGGCGGCAGCCGCCGGGGTCGCACCTGAGGTTATCGCCTTTCTGCGTTTCCGTCCGCAGTTGCTCTCCGAGTTCAAGCCGACAGGCGACATGACGAACTCGCCGAGCCCGCGCACGTGGGCAGCGGTCTCGCGTGTGCTCGCGCTCAATCTGCCGCGCGAGCTGCAGCTGCCTGTCATTGAAGGCGCCGTAGGCGAAGGCGCAGCGGTCGAGTTCATTGCCTTCTTGCGCGTCTGGTCTCAGATGGTCTCGCCCGACGTCGTGTTGACAGCACCGGACACCGCGCCGATTCCAACTGAGACGTCCGCCATGTACGCGCTCTCCACAGCACTCGGGATGCGCGTCGCCGTTGCGTCAATGGGCCGGTACTGCCGTTATCTCGATCGACTCGTGACAGCGGGCAAAGCTGAGTTCGCAGCGGTCAGCATGCAGACAACGCTAGCGCGCGACCCGAAGCTCGCCAACTGTCCCGCGTACGTCAACGCGATGAGCGGTCCCCTTGGTCAGCTCTTCATCGGCGGAGGTGCGTCATGAACCTCAGCGACCGCGCAATGCTCGCCAGTCTGACGATCCGTCGCTGGCAGGCTACGTTGACCGATAAGAAAGTGACGCGTGACGTTGCGACTGCGCACTCCGTGAGCGCGCGCCGCGCTGGTCACTACCGCAAGCATGCCATCGACGTTGACGCCCCAGCGTTCAAGGCAGTCGGAGAAGCTGCCAGCGCGCTGCGCCACCGCCACTACGAGCTGACTCTACCCTGGGGTCAGGACGGGGCGCGCATTCTCACTGCCGCCATGTTCGAGACGTACTCGTCAGAGATGCGTCACCTGCGCGCGTCGTTTGACGTCGCAGTCAAGGCGTTCCTCGCTGAGTACCCGAGACTCCGCGAGTCAGCGCGCAAGGAACTCAACGGTCTGTTCAATGACACCGACTACCCGCGCCGCATCGAGGCGAAGTTCGGGATCGACCTGTCCATCATGCCGCTGCCAAACTCACAAGACTTTCGTGTGAGCCTAGCCGCAGACGTCACCGACGAGATCAAGAAAAACATCGACGACGAGCTCCAGAAGACGACAGCGATAGCGATGCGCGAGCCTTATGAGCGCCTCTACGCGCACATCGCCAGAATGGTCGAGCGTCTGGGCGACCCCAAGGGCATATTTCGTGACTCGCTGATCTCCGGGCTGGGCGAGCTGTGCTCGATTCTCCCCGGCCTCAACCTGACAGGCGATGCCGTGCTCGAAGACTTGCGTAAGCGTGCCGAAGCGATGATCGCCGGGGTCGACGTCGACCAGCTGCGACAGTCGCCGACCGTTCGCACGGCGGTCGCCAAGCGAGCACAGGAGATTCACGACGCCATGTCGGTCTTCATGACGCCGAGCGAAGGAGGTGACGCGTGAGCGCACATCTCAAACGCTTGAGCGCTGCGCGCACAGCGCTTGTTCTCGACCATCCATTCTTCGGCGCGCTCGCACTGCGCTTAACGCTTACTGAAACTGACAGCGTGACCAACACCATGGCGACAGACGGGCGCGCGATTTTCTACGCGCCCGCCTTCGTCGACACGCTTAACGATCAAGAGCTGGTCGCACTGCTCGCGCACGAGGTGATGCATCCCGCGATGCAGCACCACGCGCGTCGCCTGCACCGCGATGCGAAGCGCTGGAACGACGCCGCTGACTACGCAATCAATCCGGTGTTGACTGAGGCGGGGTTCGCAATACCCGCCGACGGATTGAATGACCCGCAATACGCTGGGCTCAGCGCCGAGCAGATATACGACCGGCTACCGCAGCCTGAGCCAGACGACAAAGGCGGGTCAGGGTCAGACGTCAGGGACACGCCGGGGGCCGTGCTGGACGCGCCTGGCGACGACGTCGCAGCAGACGCAGCTGATTGGCAGGTCGCAGTCAGCCAAGCGATGAGCGTTGCTCGCATGATGGGACGCCTGCCCGCGTCAATGGCCCGCGCAGTCGGCGAGATGACGCGCCCACGTGTCGACTGGCGGGCGCTGCTGCGCCGGTTCGTGCAGCAGTGTGCGAGCGCCGACTACTCGTGGAAGATGCCGAATCGTCGCTACCTTGCGAGCGGTCTGTACCTGCCAGAGCTTCGCTCCGATGCGATGCCTGCGCTCGTCGTCGCCGTCGACACGAGCGGGTCCATCGGCGAGACCGTGCTGAGCGCGTTCCACGCTGAAATCACATCTATCGTCGACGAGTGCGCGCCCGAGTCTGTGCACGTCGTCTACTGCGACGCCGAGGTGCAACGCGTCGACACGTTCGCGCGAGGCGAGCCAGTCGAGATGCACGCGTCAGGCGGTGGCGGGACAGACTTCTGTCCGGTCTTCGCGCACGTCGACGCCGAGCAGCTTCAACCCGCGTGCATCGTGTACTTGACCGATGGCTGCGGGACCTACCCTGAAGTCCCTAGCGACGTGCCGACGCTGTGGGTCATGACAACCGACTGCGTCGCGCCGTGGGGCGAGACCGTGAGGATCGACTCATGAAATACAACCTGTTCGTCGAAGTCGCCGCGCGTGCTCTCGTCGAGTACCCGCCGCTCGGCTTTGCAGAAGCCGAGCGCGCCGCGCGCAAGCTGTACTCCCGCTATGGTCGCAAGCGCGGCTTCCCCGCAATGCTCGAAGATGTGCGCCTCAACAAAGTGCGCCGCGTGTGGCTGAGCACGCATGACACGCGAGGCAATCCCAATGGCTGGGGTCGTCTCTTCTACGACGTCGCGTGGACAATTCTTCACCGCCGCCACCGTACAAGACCGATTGACGCGCAGCGCGAGGCATTGGAACGCGAGTTTAAATGCTACGCGCTGAGCAAGGGGTGGATCGCGGGCTCGCTCAAGCGAGCACCTTTCAAGAAGCCCACGCGCAGCGAGTCGCGCGCCAAGGCGCTCGTCCACAAGCGCGCGCTACTCGCGCGATGGAAGACGAAGCGCAAGCGCTCGGAGACCGCCATCAAAAAACTCAGCGCACAGATCAGACGACTGGAGGCGCTCGTCGATTCCCAAGGCGCTGTGCTCGCCGACGTCATTGCTGACATAGGAGGCGTGTCATGAACTCGTACATCGACATCTCCGCATTCTGCCCGCGCTGCGGCTGGCAGGGCGATGTGTGCGTAGACGCTGACGCTGAGCCGCCAGCACCACTCCCGACTTGCGAGTGCGGCAAGGCACGCGTGCAGCCCGACCCCGATGATGATCCCTGGGGGCCGTCATGACGCGCAAGGCACGCAACCGCATGCGCCTGTGCCACTGCGACGGCTGGTGGTTTCCACACCGTCGCGGCAGCCGGGCGTCGCACTGCACGACGCTACGAACTGGCACGCGAGGATGCAGACAATGAGCGCAAACCATGACTACACGATTGAGCACATGCACACGGCGATGTGTGCGTGGGAGTACGTGCTCGAACAGTTCAACGACCGCACCATTCACTTTCTCGCGAGCACGCGCCCGCGCAACGACTGGCAGAGCTATCAGGTCGCGCACGGCATGGCGAGTCTGCGCAGCTGCGTCGCTGCATGCGCTGAGCGCATCGAGGAGGCGTGGCTCGTTGTCGGCGAGCAGTATCCGTACTCCTTCGACTGGGACTTCGTCCCCGAGTGGATGGAAGAGCACCGCGATTACATCATCGGCGGGAAGCCGTGGCCGGAGTTCGATTCCGACGTCGCGCTGCACGCAGTCATGGTCCGCTTCTACAACGAGAAGGTGTCGCGATGAAAATAAAAGGGTTTGACTACCGCGTGCACAGTGAGCGCGAGCTCAGCGCTCGCGAGTGGCGCGACGAGCTGGAGATCATCATGCGCGCAGGCGGCAGGCGACGCGTGGAAAACGGCGAAACCTTCGCGCACGCCAAGGGCGGCGGTCTCGTCTTCGAGTGCTACGCCATCATCAACACACGAGGATCATCACATGCCTAAGCAACGCTATGCTTCACTCATCGGCCCGCTGTTCGGCACGTACTACCCGCTACCCGACGCGCTCGACGAAATGCAGTGCCGTATTGCGCTCAACTCGTCGCGCCTCGCGCGACTCTGGGCCAGCGTGTACACGCGCGCCGAAGTCGACAAGCAGATCGCCGAGTGGGGTGGCATCATCCTGCCCGACAGTCTCGCCGCACATCTCGACTACAATTACCACCTCGTCGAGAAGGCGCGACTCAACGACCATGCACACGGCTGACGATCTCCGCGCGTTGCTCATGCGCTGCGCACTCACGCAGCGCGGAGCCGCGCGTCGCCTGGAGATCGACGAGCGCAAGATGCGGCGCTACTGCAGCGGGGCGCTCGCCGTGCCCGAGACGGTATGGCTCGCCCTGCTGCAAGTCTCACAACGCACTGAGGGGAATCAATGACCACGCCAACTCACGCCATCACGATTCGCCAGCCCTGGCTGTGGGCGATCATGCACGGCGGCAAGTTCATCGAGAACAGGACCTGGGCCACCAGTTATCGCGGGCCCATCTACCTGCACGCCGCGCAGAATCTCGCCGACGCCTCGGCTACCGCAAAGTTCTCAGCGCTGCTCCGCGCGCACGACATGAACCCGCCGGACTTCGACTCACTGCCGCGCGGCGCGCTTCTCGCGACGGCGCGGCTCGTCGACGTCGTGCGCAACGGCGACAGCGTCTGGGCTGACCTCGACTGCTACCACTTCGTGCTCGCCGACGTCGTAGTGCTCGACGAGCCCATAGTCACGCGCGGCGCGCTCGGCCTCTGGCCCGTAAGGGGGCGACAGCGCAGCGAGCGGCTCGCCGCTCCCGGCAAGCACAGCGGCTCCTGCGGCTAGCGTGTCAACCGTGATGTAGCGCTCGCGCACGCTCAACCCGGCGCGCGCGAGAAACGCTTCCTTCTCGGCGCGCGTCGCGAAGACCACGACGAGGTAGGTCTCCGTGTCGTTGCGCGCCTGCACGCCAGCATTCTCCGCGCGTCGCGTCGCCCCGCGCTGCTTGGTGTCCTGCATCTGCGCGACCACGCCCTCGATTGTCTCCGGCACGTTGGCGAACAGCTTGCCGATCTCGTCGTCGTCGGGAAACAAGTTCTCGATGGTGATGGCGTCGAGCTCGGCGTGCGCGCTCTCCAGTTCACCACTCACGAGGAGATCGCGCAGCGTGTCGACGTCGAACTCCCCCTGTGCTGTCTCGTTGTTGAGCAGCACGATGACGGCAGCCTCTTGCTTGGCGTCGATGTCGACCCAGGAGACCTGCAGATCGTAGGCCGCGCCCGGCCCGCCGTTGCGCTCGTCAAGCCACGCGAGACGCTGGTGACCGCCGCGCACGTGCCCCGTTCTTCGGTTCGCGATGATCGGCTCCAGCAACCCGAAGCGGTCGAGTCCGCGCCCCAGTTTCTTGCGCGCCACCTCGCTCATTTGCCTGGGGTTGCGCGGGTGCGGCTTGATCGCCGCGCGCTTCACGAGTTCCACGCAGATCGGCTGATAGTCGGTAGGCTTCGGCATACGGGTACATCTCCACGAGCTTGGCGTAGTCGTCGGGGAATCTCTGCAGCAAGTAGTTGAGCGTGGCGGGATGAAAGTCTACGCCACCCTGCTCGCGGCGCCCGAATGTCGGCGGTCGCGTGATGCCATTCGCGCGCAGGTAGTTGAGCACATCCTGCCGACGCCAGTGCCCGATCGGGTACACGCGGCGCGCCTTCCAGTCCATCCGTGCGGTCTGACTGATGATCAACGCGCGGCTGCGCGAATCGTTGCGACGCCAGCCGTACGCGATCCACTCGACCCCGGTCTCCGCGCGGAAGCGCGCCTCCACGTCTGCCATGTCAACGCGCGGCACGCGGTCGAGCCCGCCCCAGTGCGGCTGCAACACGGCATGCTTGAAGACGCGCGACAGGTCGAAGTGCGGGTACATGCGCACGCCAATGCCGTAGCGCTTCTCGACGCGCGCACACAGCCTGCGGATCACTTCGAGCTCGGGCACGCGCCACAGGTAAAACGCGTCGACCCTGGTGAACTGCCGGCAGACGAGATCGAGCACGACGTGCGAATCCTTGCCCGCGCTGAACGCCACGCCTATGCGGTCGGTCTGCGCGCGGATGATGGCGAGCACCTCGCGAGCGCTGGCGATCATCCTCACGGCTCGCCGTCCTCGCGGGTCACCCAGCGCCAGATCAGCCAGTCAATCAGCGCGCCGCTGCCGATCAACGTCACCGCCCACTGCCAGCTGCAGTCACCCATGCGTGGCTCCCGCGTGAATTGTGCCGAAAATCCCAAGAATCGAAAGCTGATCCAACGGTCCCAAATATCTGTGAATCTCGCGAGTCGCGGACCCGCACTGCAGCACAAGTCAGAAAGGACCCGCCGGGATTCCGCCTGTGCTGCGCTGCGGGAATTCTGTGCCTATGCTGGGCATGCACATGCTCAACTGCACGCGCACACCTCCCCCCCTCCCCCCATAGGGGGGGGTGTGCACTTGTGCACCCCGTTTGGGCGGTCACTTGTGCGCACTTGTGCACTCAGCTTGTGCAGGCTCAGGGGGACGGCCGAGACTGTACTTGGGGGACCTGTTCGGGTACTTGCCGCACTGCACATCGACCAGCGCGCCCGTGGTACGCAAGCGTTGCATCGCAGTGATCAACTCCCCGCGTGTGAATCCATGCGCCATGTTCGATGAGAGCACGAGCTTCGGTAGGTAGTCAGGCGTGGACGCACTCGCAGTCGAGCGGATGCCGTGCACCTTAAATGCATCGATAGCGCTCAACAGGATGGCCTCAGCGCGGCTTTGTCTGCCCCCGTAGCGCTCACTCATGGGTGGCAGGGGGACCGCCTGGGGAGCGTATACGCCGTCCTCGTAGAGCAATTTTCTGCAGTCGTGGATGGTGTAGTTCGCCTTGCGCTTGGCGAGGTAGCGCACGGCGGGGTCGGCGACCTCTTCGTCATCGCTCTGCGGTTGGTCGGGAGGCTTGTCGCCCATGAACCAGCGCATGCGCACAGCGTTTTGCCATGCCGTCGACCCCGAGTATTCGGAGCCCGCCGCCTTGCTGGGGTGGCCGAGGAGGACGACGGCGAGCGGCGACGCGGTGAGGCCGAGCAGGCCGTTCAGAAATTCGGTGACGTGGTGGCGGTCGTTCTCGTTGCCGCCGAAGACTTGGCCGATGTTGTCGAGGATGAGCACGGCGGCGTGGTAGTCGTTGACCTGCTCGCGGAGCTCCGCGTAGAGATCAGTCCAGACGAGCGCGCCGTACTGCGTGCACGTGAGACCGTTTGACCGGCCCAAGCGCGGCTCGACGATGTAGTGCGCGGGTAGCGCGGTGAGGTCTACATCGAAGTATCGGCAGATGGCGAGCTGCCGCCTCCAGAGTTCGTCGCGATCGTCTTCACACGCCCAGTAGAGCACTGATTGCGGTGCGGGTACAGTCTCGACATAGGCAACGCCGAGCGCAAGCGCGGTCGCCATGGTCTGCGCGAGTAGCGACTTGCCCGTGCCGCCGGGCCCCGCGATCAGCGTGGCACCCGTACTCAGCCATTGCTCGACGAACCACGTGCGGTCGGGCGGCTGCGTCTGCGCGAGGTCGTGCCAGTCGCTCGCGCGTCTCCCCGCGTCGGCGCGCGGCGCGCCCCCGTTTCCGCTCGACTCGCGCGCTTTGTGCGCCTTGAATCTCTGGTAGGCGTCGACCTGCTCGAAGTT
>Ga0137458_1000087_pt1 | contig 11639 bp, 12 predicted proteins | sample EasRivERMGT642_2_FD_102311 | JGI IMG/M metagenome (GOLD analysis project Ga0137458, IMG submission 102311) | Soil microbial communities from meander-bound floodplain in the East River, Colorado, USA - East River MetaG ERMGT642_2 | ecosystem: Environmental > Terrestrial > Soil > Floodplain ... | reverse complement strand
TCGTATACTAATTGCATCTCTGATCCTAGGTGGATTTTCCTGCATCGGTATGTTGATCTCAGTCTGCCTGATCTTCTTTTACACTCCGATCGATGCATTGCAGGGAGTAACACAGCGTATCTTCTATGTTCATGTGCCCACCGCCTGGATAGGTATGCTCGCATTTGTTGTTATAACAGTTGTTAGTATCATCTACCTGATTAGACCTGATGAGCGATTGGATTGGATTGCGCGAGCATCTGGAGAGATTGGGGCAGTCTTTCTGACTTTTCTATTGATCACAGGATCACTGTGGGGCAAACCCATCTGGGGCGCTTGGTGGGTCTGGGACCCCAAGCTTACAGCGGCACTTATTCTGTGGTTTATGCTCATCGGCTATCTCATGTTACGTAGTTACATGGGGCGTACTACTGCGAGTGCACGTGTGGGAGCGGTATGGAGTATTGTGGGGGTGATCGATGTTCCCATCATTTACTTCTCGGTACTCTGGTGGCGTGGACAACATCCGGGCCCGCAGATTACGTCTGGTGGGGGTTTGCCACCTACCGCTATACTAACTTTGATAGTTTCGCTGGCAACCTTTACTCTATTGTATTGCTCTTTGATGGTAGTAGTGTATCAATTGCAGCGTTTGCAAACACAGACCCAACGGTTACGTACCATCGCTGAATAGAAGAGGTTTATCAATGCAAGGATCTAGTTATCTGGTCGCAGCCTATGTCATAGTATGGCTCGGACTGTTTGCCTATCTCGCCTTCCTGGCTATGCGTATTCGTGCTGTACAAACTGAACTGGTAGCTGTAGAAGAGCTGGTGCGTGAGTTTCAAGAAAAGAAGGATTGTCGAAATGGCAACTAAAGAACATGTACCCAATGCCATTGATATCAATGGTTTATCCGATAACAAAGGCAGAGCAAGCATTGGGCGTATCATACTGCTTGTGATTGGCGATGGTATTGTCTTCCTCATTTTTGCCGCTGTGGGCCGACGAAGTCATGGGGAAGCTGCGAGTATCAGTTCTTTCCTGCAAGTTGTGGGGACGGCAGCTCCTTTTGCCCTTGGCTGGTTCATTATCTCTCCCATCGTTGGTGCATACCATCGTCGTAAGACCACAGGCGTACGCAAGATGGCCCAATGGACCGCTTTGTCATGGCTTGCTGCATGGCCTGTGGGGCTACTTGTCCGTGGTATTGTGGTAGATCGTGCAGTGCCTCCATGGACATTCATGCTGATCTCGCTGATCTCTAACATGCTCTTTCTAGAGGTATGGCGAACTTTGTTCGCCTGGCTGAGCGGCTTGAAACAGCGTCGAGGCCTTGAAAGCTAGTGGATCACAAGTGGCAACCTGATTGCCAAGACACTCCTTCTCAGCAGTCCGGCGTGCTGCAAGTTCAAGAATCCGACGTTCTGCAAGGTCGGCCATACAGGATATTTCAGCTGATGAGATATTAGGCGTATTCATCTCAAACAGTGATTTAAAACGATCGTTGTTTGCTAGTACAAATTTAAGTGTCTCTGCCTTGATACGCATGCAGATTTCTGTATCTTTAGTGAGATCTTGGCTATGTTTATCTAGTGCTTTGATGTACTCCTTTAATGGTATTCCATGTTCTTTTGCAAAAGGAGTATAATAAGCTTCTTTTTCAGGGAGACCGCCAGAAAAACACAGAACGGGATATCTTGAACCTCTGCGACTGCACCCACAAAGCTGCAGAGAGAATCCCGTTACCCAATAGTATAGCTTGAGATCTCCCCGATATCAATCCTGACAACCTGACATTGTCAATTGACCTTTTCAGTTTATTCATGTATGCTTATCCTCATGCAGCTATGTGGTCAAAGACCCAAAGTTTGCACTCTTTCTATGATCTTGTTTTGAGGATATTGCACAATGCTTTCGCCAAACCATATGCCGTTATCCTGGGGACGCTATCCACAGGTGGCAGCAAGCCGTGTGATCCCTATCTTCTGGCGCAACGAATTACCCAATCTAGCAGAACTGGAGTTGTCAGTCCTGCCCTATGGGTATGGGCGGAGCTACGGGGATAGTTGCCTGAACGAAGGTGGCATTCTGCTCGATATGAGCCATCTGACACGCTTTATCTCATTTGATGTTGATAAAGGACTGTTGCGCTGTGAGGCCGGAGTCGCGCTTGCCGATATGCTAGAATTGATCGTGCCACATGGTTGGTTCCTCTCAGTAACACCCGGCACAAAATTCGTTTCCGTTGGTGGCGCAATTGCCAACGATGTGCACGGTAAGAATCATCACAGAGTTGGAACATTTGGTTGTCATGTGACATGCTTTGAACTTCTGCGCTCAGATGGCCAACGGCTACTTTGCTCACCCGCAGAGAATGCTGATCTATTCCGAGCAACCATTGGTGGCCTGGGTCTCACTGGCGTAATCTTATGGGCTGAAATACGTTTGCGTCCTATAAGCAGTTCCTTGATAAACATGCAATGCATGCGCTTCGCCTCGCTCAGGGAGTTTATGGACATCGCAGCGGCATCTGAGCAAGATTTCGAGCATACGGTAGCCTGGGTAGATTGCCTCGCAAGTGGCAAGCAGCTTGGGCGTGGCTTTTTTACATGTGGTAATCATGCAGATCAAGAAATACCTACTACCTCCAAGAAAAAGATATCTCTAGCAGTTCCGCTAGATTTTCCATCCTGGCTCTTGAATATGCAGACAATTAAGGCATTCAATACAACCTATTACCATTTGCAACGAAAGAAGAGCATACAGAAAACAGTGCCATATGATCCATTTTTCTATCCTCTTGATACTATTCATCATTGGAATCGCATGTACGGGAAAAGCGGTTTTTTTCAGTATCAGTGTATTGTACCATATAGTGATGGTTATGAAGTCATGAAGGAATTGCTAGAGCGGATCAGTCATGCTGGTCAGGGCTCATTTCTGGCAGTATTGAAAACGCTTGGAGATGTATCCTCACCTGGCATGCTCTCGTTCCCCCGCCCCGGACTAGAACTGGCACTGGACTTTGCTAATCAAGGGAAGAAGACGCTTGAGTTGCTAGAAAATTTGGATCGGGTTGTACGCCAGAGTGATGGTACGGTATATCCAGCAAAGGATGCACGCATGAGTTCAGAGAGTTTTCAGGCCTATTTTCCCCATTGGCATGATTTCGCGCAGTACATTGATCCAAAATTCTCCTCTAGCTTCTGGCGTCGTATAATGGCAAATAGTGTAGAACCTAAGGTATAATACAAGAAGGAACAATCAGCATGAACGTACTGATTATCGGAGCAAGCTCAGCAATTGCCTATGAAACGGCAAAATGTTTCGCCTGCGACGGATCTGACCTATTCCTGGTTGGTCGTAGCACTGAGAAATTAACTACAGTAGCCAATGATCTGAAGATACGAGGTGCCAAGCGAGTTGAAACATATCCATTAGATCTCTGTGAGTTGGGTCGCCACCAGCAAATGTTCGAGCAAGCTATCGCATTCCTGGGTAAACTAGACATGCTGCTCATTGCCCACGGTACGCTGGGAGATCAAGGCAAGTGTGAGCAGAGTGTAGCCGAGACCATGCAAGAGCTACAGACCAACTGCCTCAGCGTTATTTCACTATTAACCATTAGTGCCAACTATTTTGAGCAGCAGCGGCACGGCTGTATTGCTGTCGTCACCTCAGTTGCAGGAGACCGTGGGCGCAAGAGCAACTATGTGTATGGCACAGCGAAAGCGGCGGTGAGTGTATTCCTGCAAGGACTGCGCAATCGCCTCTCATCGGTGGGTGTATCCGTCTTGACCATCAAGCCCGGCTATGTAGCGACTCCGATGACTGCTCACCTGAAGGAGGGACCGTTGACTGCGAGTCCTCAATCGGTTGGGCGGGGTATTTATGAGGCAATGAAGCAGGGCAAGGATGTGGTCTACCTGCCATGGTTCTGGCATGGGATTATGTTTGTGATCAAGAGTATTCCTGAGAGGATTTTCAAGCGACTATCGCTGTAAGGTGCTCCTTTCTATCCTACGCTTAGTTTGATCTATTGCATACGTGAAGACGATGGCTTTGATACTGCGAACATGATCCCTCCCACAATCACGCACAGCAGACCTAGCCCTCCCAGCATAAAGGCTAAGATCGTCACACCACCATTGCCGTTTGATCCCCCGGTAGTGCCTGCTGGCATGGGTGTCGCTGTCGGAGTAGGCGTATCAGTCAGGATTGGAGTAGGCGTTGGTATAGGTGTCGGCGTTGCCTGGGCTGTAACTGTAATCCTACTTGTGTTATTCGGTTGATTTGTAAGTGTTGGCTCATTTGGCGCAGTAACACTGATCACATATTGACCCGGCTGTGCATTGCTATCAATGGTCAGGCTAATGCTAAAGTGGCCGTTGCTATCGGGAGTGGCAGTGGTGCTAGCAATAGCATTATTGGCATTGCCTACACCTCGGCTAGGAACAATATTCACCTGCAACTGTTGTGGGGGAAACCAGTTGTCTCCAGTAAGAGTGATCGAGTCACCAGGATTGACGCTGCTGGTAGATGCGCTAACCGTAACCTTCTGGGCAACACTAAAAGTCTGACCGGAAATAGCGCTTTCTCCTGCTGTATTTGATGAAAGGGCACAAACATAATAAGCCGTTCCTGGCCGATTTGCATTCTTTGGCCATGTGGTGTAGAGAGCAAATGTCCCATCTGCTTGTACTGTTTCTACTGGTTGACTGCTAAACTGTGTTAATTCTCCTCCAGCTTTACATTGGTTTGGATCTATGGTTGTGTAAAGGCTTATTGTGCTATTTGGAGTAAATCCCTGACCTGTGATATCAACCTTTGTGCCAGGATGGCCGATTGGCGAGGTATTATCCATTGTTGGCTCTGAGAGGATAAGTGTGGGTTTATTGGTGGTCGAAGGTGTCATGGGTGTAGGAATAGGCGTAGCAGTTGCAAGCATAAACTGCTGGGCATATTGACCAGTTGCCAGCGTTACAGGTGCAAACATGAATGCAAAGGTGAGAAATCCTATCAGGCTACAACAGAGTACTACAAGTTGCATAGTGAATAGCTTGAACACAATAAAATACTCCTGACTGCAGTATCTTCAAATAGTATTGTGATAGAGCCTCGATTCTGCGTTTCCATCCCACCTCTACATGAGATCCAGTATAGATGAAGCAGCCAAAAAGGTCAATCCGTTTTACGCTGGCGCAAGGCCTCATAAAGTACAATGCTACCAGCGACCGCTGCATTCAATGAATGAATATGACCATGCATGGGGAGCTTGATGAGCAGATCGCAGTGTTCGCGTACCAAGCGACTGATACCTTTGCCCTCATTGCCCACGACTAGAGCGAGCGGACCAGTCAAGTCAGCCTTAGTATAGAGCGTCTGAGCTTCTCCGGCCAAGCCCACAATCCAAATCTGCTGTTTTTTGAGATACTCGATAGTGCGTGAGAGATTGGTCTCCTGGGCGACTAGCAAGTGCTCAGTTGCTCCCGCTGAGGATTTGACCACGGTCGCATTGATTTCCGCTGCACGATGCAGTGGGATAATGACACCGTGTGCTCCAGCGGCCTCTGCGGTTCGTAGCAATGAACCCAGGTTATTGACATCCTGGATGGCATCAAGGATCAGAAGAAGTGGTTCTTGCTGTAAGTGCGCGGCATGAGCAAGAATCTCATCAACGCTGACATATTTGCGCTCTTCTACCTGTGCAAGGCATCCCTGGTGGACTGCTCCCCGGCTCAACTGATCCAGGCGTGCGCGTGGCACCGTTTCAACTGGAATATTGCGGCGTTGCGCCTCTTGAATGATAGCTGCAAGAGGAGGGGCTTCACGTTGTCCATCTGCAAGCAGGATGCACTTGACCCGTCGTCCGGCATGCAAAGTTTCGGCCACGGGGTTACGACCCCAGATGTATTCAGGCATAGTACCTCATCTAAGTATACGAGTGGCCTCTGCGGGTCAGGTTGAGAGTTATTCGTTTTTCGTGGTTTACATGATATTGTTTCATAGCACGATTTTATCACGAGCAAGGCAATCTGTCAAAGTCATAGTAAGGTTGGATAGCTTGCCGTTCGATGGTATCCAAATAGTACACTTCTCTAGCCAGTCTGAGCATGCTTGTGCTAATCTAAGGGCAACCTGTTGGATATCCTGGCAGACAATTTGTGTTCTAGTATGCTCAGGATGGAGAATGCGAGACTTCCAGATACTTTGTCGGAATATATCATCAGACAGGATTAACATAGTTTTAATAGTTGTGCAAGACAAGGAGGTTTCTCATGGCTAGTGATTTTCTCGATAGAGACCATTTCGTTGGGACAGTGAAAGATTTCAGCGGACGCGGCTTACATGCCAGTCTGAACACACTGGGCGACTTTAGAAAATTTTTATTGCGCGGCAATGTCGTAGATCTAGCCGTTGGTGTTGTAATTGGGGCTGCATTTAACGGCCTCGTTCAAGGATTTGTGAATGATTTTCTTCAGCCGTTGGTTGGGATCATTATCAGTAATCTCACGCTAGGAACAGCTCAGAGCTTAAATGATTATAAAACCGGTGTATTTGCCTGGGGTCATTTTATTGGGCTTTTGATTAGCTTTATTTTGACTGCGGCTGCATTATACTTCTTTGTTGTGAAGCCAATCAATGCTCTGCAAGATCGTTACGATCATCTACGGCCAACAAAGGAAGAGTCACCCGCGACTCGCGAATGTCCTTTCTGTCTCAGTAACGTGCCGTCTAAAGCTATGCGCTGTGCCTATTGTACGTCACAACTGTCGCCAGCGGATACCTTGCCTGCACAGACTGTTGCACCACACAGCTAAAGTTGGAAGCAGGACAAGATAGGCTCTTTTGAGGGCATTTGCTAACTAGGCAGTACTATCAATTCAGGGGCCGTTGACGATTAATGCTTTTGTGATGTAGATTTGTAGAGTATGGAGCCTGCAACCGTGCTTGAATTGGTAAAATTGTGTGGTAACATATGTACTAGGGGCGTGAAAAATTTAGGAGAGCACTCTATAGCTATCAATGATCCCTGCATGATTGTCTATTTCATAATATAGAGGAGAAAACAACAGTGGTTGATTTTGTATTCAAAAGTGTTGAAACGTGTGGATTTTGAAGACATTTCCGACCTTTAAAATTGCCTCTTGACAGCGTCACTGAATTAGTGTAAAATAGTGACATGAATGAGAGACAAAAAGAGTATCGAACTCAAATACGTTTTCCTGCTGATGTGTGGGACAAGATGAAAAATCTTGCACAAGAGCATGATCGATCTCTTAACGGAGAAGTTATTCGAGCGTTGCGGCAGTATATTCAAAAAGAGGAGGGACACAAAGATGCTTGTTTGCCAGAAGATCAAGCTTGAAGTTTCTCAATCCGATGCTGCAACCTTGGAATTCATGCAAGGCAAGTGTCGTGGGCTCTACAACTGGTGGGTGATGAAACTCAAAAATGGAGCGAAATGGCCCGGGACGCTTTCGGCCAAGAAAACGCTCACAGAGAGTCGAAAGCACGATCCAGAACTGAACGGTGTCTATAACAAGCTCTTGCAAAAGGTGTACTTTCGCCTTGGGGCTGCCATGGACGCTTTCTTCAAATGGTGCCAAGCTGGCGAAAAGCCTGGGTTTCCCAGGGTCAGACCACGCCACAGTTTCTTTACGCTCTGCTATCCAGGAAGCTATCTCACGGTTGAGCACACTGTCCTGATCTTGCCTACAGGAGGAAGAGGCAAGCACAAGCCGTATCCAGACGTACGAGCTAGACTCACCGAGGAGGCACCAACAGCGTTCGGTGAAGTAGCTATCTCAAGGGATGCCAGGGGCAACTACTTCGCATCCTTTAGCCACCAGAGACAAGAGCAAGTGTTTGAGCCAAGTGAGGTGGTGGCCTTTGACCTAGGAATCAAGACCCTGGCCGTTGGCACCAATGAGCACAGCCGAGTCTATCACATAGGGGGGTTTAAAGGCTCACGTTGGTATAACAAGCAGCTTGACAAAATCCGCTCGAAGCGCGATAAATGCAAGAAGCGATCCAGACGCTATAAATACTTGAGCAACGTGTACAAGCGCGTTTCCGAAAAGAAGCGCAATAAGCAGCATGATAGCTTGCACAAAGCATCACATCTCATAGGCCACAAACTGGTTGAGAGAACCGTTGTGGTCGGTGATCTTTCCCAAAGGCAAATGGCAACATCCAAGCATCATGAGAAGAACAAGTACCGCAATCGGGCAGTCTATAATGATTGGGGCTTGTATACCTTCATCCAGATGTTGACCTATAAATGCCTTTTATATGGAAAAGAGTTAGTTATATTAGATGAACGCAATACTTCCAAGATGTGCAGTGGATGTGAACATCTGCAAGATATGCCATTGTGGAAGCGGACCTATCGCTGTCCGAAGTGCGGACTCGTGATGGATCGCGACGAAAATTCAGCGATCAACATTCTCACGAGGTTTCTTGCCCGGCGCGGGCCATACACTCCCTCTGGGGAGTGCGGTGTACTGCAGGACGGCTCCCTTGAAGTAGCAAGTACGGGGCTTGCTCAAGATGCTGAAGTGCAGCAACGAGAGTTGTGGTAAACACGTTTTACTACAGTTTAGAAAGCAGAAGATGCTTCAATGACATCAACATCCAAACCTATACACCTGGAAGATCACATTCGTGATATCCCTGATTTTCCACAGAAAGGTGTCCTTTTCAAAGATATTACCCCGTTATTGCAAGATCCAGTCGCATTTCGCGATGCTATGAACCGTCTAGCTGTGCACTATAAAGATGCTGGTATTGAGGTGGTCGTAGGCATTGAGTCGCGAGGATTTATTTTTGCGGCCCCCTTAGCATATCTGCTCAATGCTGGCTTTGTGCCAGTGCGCAAGTTCGGCAAGCTTCCATCTCAGACTTCTAATGTCGAGTATGCGCTAGAGTATGGTACGAATGTTGTAGAGGTTCATATGGATGCGATCAAGCCGGGCCAGCGGGTCTTGATTGTCGATGACCTGCTGGCAACCGGGGGAACCGTGGCGGCTGCGATCGAACTAGTGGAGAAGCTCGGCGGACAAATTGCAGGCATTGCCTTTCTCGTGGAGCTGAATTATCTCAAAGGACGTGAACGTTTGAAAGGCCACGACATTTTTGCGCTCATCAATTACTGATAGTGAATCAGTCCAGCCGAGCTAGGATGTTTTAGCTTCAATGGGTTATACGACGGAGTATTTCCCATCTTGCTTGCGCTTGTTTAGAGCCACGAGTCGGGAGGCTGCTTGACACCGATTGATTGATTGTGTTGTTGAGGAACAGTCATCCCCTTGGAAATTTCTTGAATCAGAGCGTCAAGTGAAGTTCTCGTTGTATATACCTGGAGAGGTTTTCCTTGTCGCCTCGCTAGCTGGATATTATAGAGGAGTTGCTGGAGCGCCTGCTCGTTTTGTCGTAACTGTGTAGCATCCTGACGCCAGCTTTGGAGCCGGGCCAGTAAGTTGTTGAGCGAACCAGCAATCGTCCAGAGCACATTCTGCTGATCTAATGGCACACGAGCATTGAGATTTCCATTCGCCACTTGCATATGTACCGAGACGATTTGCTGAATACTCTCTTCAAGTCGCTGCTTTTCCTGCTGCATTGCCTGTTGTTGTATGGTCATTTCCATCGTGAGTTTACTTACTTCTTCTGCAGTATTCGCCCGTTTCATTTCTTTATAGGTGCTGCTGACCCACAAAAAAACTACCACCGCAACCATAACCTGCATTTGTATAGCATTAGCGTATGTGCTGTAAGACCCTGTACGAAGTATTTGCTCCATTTCTGGAGTTTTAGGGGTAAATGTAATTAGTGCTATGGTTATGAGGCAATTCATCAGGGTAATTGGTAGTGCCGCCCATGGGACAATCAAAGAAGCTGCAACGAGTTCAGGTGCAATAAAGAAGCTGAAGAGCGTCATAAGCAGTGGAGATAATCCACCAGGATGAGCTAAAATATTTGCGGTCAGGCCCACTTCCAGAACTATGATAACGAGTATTCCTGCGATGGTTGTTTTACCAATCCGATTCAAAAACACCCCAAACAACATTACTCCGATCGTGATTGCCAATATCGGAGCTACGAATGGCGCACTCAACAGAACAACGATCAAGGTCGACAGAAAGAAAATAATTTGAATGAGAAAGATTACACTCGTTAACTTGCCACTGCGCACACGCATTCGGTCGCGTAGTGGAGCCTCATCTGGTACCTCTGGCGGTGCGGCAATACGATACCACCAGCCAAATAAACGATCTGATAAAGATACTTCTTGAGGTGTGATTGGTTCCATATTCCATCACGGTGGTCTCTTTTCCCTGCGGAAGAGGACCACCTCTCCTTTCTTGAGAAAAAAGAAATAAGGCGAGCGACAATGCCACTATGATTGGACAATGACGCCAACTATCTCAAAATTACGGATAATCTGCTCAATTGTCGTGATTGGTCGTGACAAGAGCTTTGCAATCTGCTCAATGCTGCGTGTTCCGTCAGCTAGAAGATATACTGATCGTTCCAGCGTTGACCAGGTGTTAAGCCGTGTATTAGGAACCATGAGACGCCGCGGAATGAAGTGTTCATTTCTCTCTGCGGGTTTTGCGCTCAGTGCAGGTGATGGAGTAACTGGGCCAGAAGCTTTAGTAGAAGTGGAAGGAACAAGCTTCCAATCCAATACGCCAAGTGTGAGAAGTAGACGTTGGGCTTCATTGTCATGATACAACTTTTGCCCATTTTTGTTGAAGATAAAACAAGAAATAACTTTCCCGCTCTGCACGACCAATACGACCCGCCCACCTCCTTTCAATGCGGCCCGAGAAGATATCTCAGCGTGAAATTCTCCTGACGATCCTAATTGATGCAAAACATGGACCATCATCCTGTATTCAAGACTATACATAGCATACTGTTTTCCTCTAAAATGATACAGGTGCCTGCTTTGGTAAACTTCATGCTGTACCGGGCGGCAACAAAAACAGCCTCTCAGTGCAATAGAATCGACTCACTGAGCGTGGCAAGGCATCTGCGATTCGTGCTTGATAGTATGGGGTAGTATTGCCCCTACGGAAAACAAAAATAACTCGTGTGACTTCAGCCTGGGCAGTGTTGAAAAAGCGTGCAAGGTGTGTAAAATAAGATCATATGAAGGTGATGCATATTGTAAATGTATCTATCGATCGTCTCCTCTCTGCAAACTCAAATGGCGTCAATGAGAACAAAATGCACTTTTCCAACTGTATCATGACCGACATGCAAATACCTTTATGGGAACATCAAGTTAAATGCCCAGAAGAAACCGGGCAACCAATGTGGAGATCCGCTGAAGTGGCAACCGATGGATATACTCGCTGATAGTCCATAGCTCAATGCATGTATAACCAGCGCTAGGAATGGCCGGGAAATACATTCCAATCTTCTGTGAGAGACTTAGGGAGCATGCAGGAATGACCTCCCGATTTGGCACGTTACCGCTCTCTACTGGAGCTGTGGAGGTTATTTTCGCACAGCCCATTAGGTCAAGAAAGTCCGAAGTTAAAATTTGGCTATCCCCAAGGTCCGCGTCCCTCTGTTCACAGTTGTATGTGTTCTCTGTAAAAATTGTAGTCAGTTGCCTCGTTTAAGTATAAAGTATCGTCTAT
>Ga0137458_1000086_pt1 | contig 11666 bp, 8 predicted proteins | sample EasRivERMGT642_2_FD_102311 | JGI IMG/M metagenome (GOLD analysis project Ga0137458, IMG submission 102311) | Soil microbial communities from meander-bound floodplain in the East River, Colorado, USA - East River MetaG ERMGT642_2 | ecosystem: Environmental > Terrestrial > Soil > Floodplain ... | reverse complement strand
TGCCTATCTACAGCATACTTGCTTTCATCGCTGCAAATACTGTATCATTAGTTATGGGGTAATCCTTTTCTTACAAGAATTTCCTATTTTTAGAAGGATTATCCTCTATTCCCTACCCCTTGCCAACTCCTTTTTCCTAGTTAGTTGGAAGCAACAATGCTTAGCTTAGTCTAGCAAAGGCATCGCATAATGCAAATAATACAACAAGATTACAAGCCCAGCATATGGCAACTCTTCCGCATCTGGGCTGGTATAGGATTACAATCGTTTGGAGGTGGAGCATCAACCTTATTTTTGATCCAGCGTGAGTTTGTGCACCAACGCTCTTGGCTAACCCAGGAAGAATTTGCCCATCTCTGGAATCTGTGTGTGCTCACTCCCGGCATCAATCTGATCGCATTGACAATTTTGATCGGTCGCAAGCTCGGAGGTGGTGCAGGCATCATTAGTTCACTGGTCGGGATGTTACTCCCAAGCGCAGCACTAACTTGTCTGCTTGCAGCAGGCTTTAAAGAGATTGAACAAGTTTCAGCTACTCAGGCAATCATTAAAGGTGTCATCCCAGCCATAGCAGGGATCATGTTAATCGTGGGACTGCGCTTTGCACAACCTCAATTCAAAATAGCTCTCCAGAGTGGGTTATTGGACCTGTATATCAGCATTCTTTTTATCCTGGCCTGCTTTATAGCTATTGGGCTGCTCAATCTTCCAGTTGCACTAGTCCTCCCCTGTGCAGGTCTGCTTGGCATCGTGCTCTTCACACGCAGACTCAAAAACACACAGGATAAGGGTGAGCGAGCATGATTAATCCAATCATCTATTTTCTGCTTTTTATCAAAGCTTCGCTGTTCTCATCAGGCGGCTTTAGCAATCTCCCAAGTTTGCACCAAGATCTGATCGGCAACGGTTGGGCTAAAGAAACACAGTTTGGGCAATCGATCGCCATCGGACAAATCAGTCCTGGTCCTAATGGACTCTGGGTGATTAGTCTGGGATATCTGAGCTATGGCTACCTGGGAGCATTGTTAGCACTCATTGCTATCACACTACCTCCACTGCTAGTACTCGCCATTTCGGCAATGTACCAGCAAATTGCACACCAGCATTGGGTATCAGGCCTGATGCAAGGCATTTCACTTGCCGTCGTCGGATTACAATTGACGGTGAGTTGGTCAATCATCAGTCGCAACGGGAATGATTGGAAGAGTTGGTTGATTACAGCAGGAACATGTGGGCTGGCCCTCAATAAAAAGATCAACATTCTTGTTATTTTGGGATTTGCAGGTCTGGCGGGATATCTGATCTACCACTAACAATCGCTATAGTATAATATTGATTACCTAGTGCAAAATCACTTGACATGGTAAGCATTGTTCCGTTAGAATTTCTCAGCCAGGAGGCGTGGGAAGCGACGTCCGGTTTTCTTCATTGTATCGATCCGTCGGAGGATACTGCACTAGAAAGGAAAAGAAGATGTATTCAGGCCTATTTAACGAAGAGCAAAATACTGTCGAGCTACGCCAAAAATTGGTAGACTATCTCAAAAGTCAGGGAAACATTCGCTCATCGCAGGTCGAAGCGGCCTTTCGTGCAATCCCGCGCCACATCTTTGTACCAAATACAGATATTGAACAGGTGTATAGCGATACATACATTCTAACCAAGCAGCAAGACGGAGTCCCGATCAGTTCTTCCTCACAGCCAGCCGTTATGGCAATTATGCTTGAGATGCTTGCCCTACAGCCGGAACAGCGTATCTTAGAGATCGGCGCTGGCACAGGCTACAATGCCGCTCTACTTGCATACATCGTTGGTAAAGCAGGAAGTGTCGTCACCATTGATATTGATGAAGATATTGTCGCTGCCGCACATGAACACCTGCACACAGCAGGATTTACGCAAGTACAAACAATATGTGGAGACGGCGGCTTTGGTTATCCAGACGCAGCACCCTATGATCGGGTGATTGTAACAGCCAGTACCTCTGACATACTTGCAGCTTGGCGCGAACAGTTGAAACCAGGAGGGCGGCTGGTGTTACCATTCAGCATCACCAACCTTACTACACAGCACTGGCTATTCTCAAATCAGACATTACTTGCCTTTGAGCATGTCGGGGATCATCTGCTGTGTACCGATACCTATATGGGTGGCTTTCTGCCCTTACGTGGAGCCTTTGCCCAACAGTCTGAGCATCAAATCCCGCTTGCATCCGACGGCAGTCTTACAATGACAACATTCAGCACAGTAGATGCAGGTAGTGTTTCTTCTCTCTTGAAAGGTCCTTATCAGGATGATGTTCAAAACATACATGTAACCCACCTGGAACTGCTTGGCCTACGCCTCTGGCTAGCCTGGCGTGATACTAGCTACTGTGAACTTTATGGACCGGGGGACGCAATCAGGCATGATCGTATTCCTACACTGGTACAAACGCCAGGCTTGACTATCAGGACGATGGGACTCTATGAGGAAAAGACAGCTAGCCTGCTAGTACACCTGCCCAACCATGATAGCCTTAAGGAAGAGGGCAATCAGACATTTGCACTTACCATTCGCACTTTTGGAGCAGAACAGGCGCTAGCACAGCGTTTAGTCGAACACATAGCACTCTGGGAACGCGCCGGGCGGCCCTTTCGATGGAATCCACAGGGATTAACACATGGATTGCAGATACGGGTCTACCCGCCAGATACAACATATACTCCAACTTCAAATGAATTTGTCGTGGATAGACCGGGGTCCCGTCTAGTATTTCAGTGGTAAACATCAACTCCTTTTCCTTAAACCAAAAACATGAGATACAAACTGTGGGCGGGAAAAAAGGGCCAACGAATGCAGCAAGTACTAGCGTAAACGCTCAATAAGACATACAATAGCATGAGGTATGTTGCTCTTCTGACCACAAGATTGTAGTTTTTGATGGTTCTTTTATACCATGAGCTACTCATGCCTTCACTTTTTTCCTTTTTGGAAAAGTAAAAGATGAAAATTGTAAAAATTGAGATGAGTCCGAAACGATGATTAGAGTAGGCGTAATAGAACAGCGTGCATTCCTCAGCATTTTGCAGAGAATCGAAATGCATGCCAAAACGGGACTATTGACATTTATCCATCATGAACAAGAAGCCGAACTCTATTTTCAACAAGGACAGTTGACATCTATTGGTCTCAAAAAGGCCCCTTCTCTCGGGGAGAGGCTTGTACAAGCTCACGTCATTTCTCGGGACGATCTCCAAGAAGCATTACTCACGCTATTAGCGAAAGAAAGCCATTCTCTTGCTGCAAAAGATCGTGGTGACGCACTTATAGCACAAACACTGCTAGAACTTGGACTGCTACATCGTGAACAACTCAAAGCATGGATCACTCAAGAAGCTGTTGAGATCCTACAAGACCTACTGACTTGGTCAGAGAGCGACGTTTCTTTTGTGGAAGGGGTTCCCACTCCTCTGGATCGCCTGCTTCTCGATCATCGCATCACTTTGCTGATATCCTCTCTTTCCAATGGAGATGCTGCTTCACGCCCATCTCACATGGCACCTACATCTGTGAAAAGAAAGCTGTCCCTCCCTACTACTCTAACTACTACTCCTCCTTCTAATAAGGCACTACCAAGCATTAAGCGCATATCCGACACAAGAACGCCAGTGCCTCTTCCTGGCCTTGTCAAAACATCAACACCCAGCAGACCGAAGATCACGCTGCCTACCAGGCCATTACCTCCTGAGCACAAAACATCAGCCAAAAAGTCTACCACGGCCTCAATGAAGGCCCTCACACGTGATCCTCATCTTGAAAAGTTCAATACAGTCTCAATCACAGCTCTCAAGGCGATAACGCATCCCAAAAGGATGAAAAATTTAAAAATCAGACTAAGCGGAGCACTCTTTGTCATCGCATCTCTGTTCTATATCCCCTGGATGTTTGGGGCTTTGAACACACATGCTTTATGGTTTGCACTGCCTTTCTTTTTTGCAACCTTGTACATTACATGCTTTCTTTTCCTTAGCATTTACAATAACTGGAATCGATCGGTTCCACAGCTCTTTAAGCTCCCTGATGGGGTTGAGCCACTGGTGGCTACGCTGATCCCCACCTATGGGGAGCCAGTGGAAATGGTACAAAAAACTATTGAGAGTGTTCTCCACCAGAATTGGCCACATGAAGCTATGCTTATTATTGTCGGAGATGATGGTCATAATCCTAAATTGCAGGAAATGCTAAAATATCTTCAGAGAAATTATGTATCTGCTCACATCATCTATCATCTTCCACCTTCGAAAAGTAGTGCTGAGAGAATGGGCAAAGCAAAAGATGGCAACTTAAATGCTATGCTCAAGTTGGTTTCAGAAGAGCATCCAGAGATTCGCTATATTGAAACACGAGATGCCGATGATCTTGTTGGGGATACCAACTTCTTGAGGTATGCCATCGGTCATTTAGTGAGCAATCCTAATGCCGCATATGTTCAAACAATAAAAGAGGCTCTGGTCAGCCCAGGAGATCCCTTTGGCAATATGCAACCCGCATTCTATCGAGGACTACTCTTATCAAAGCATGCCGCCAATACCGTTTTTCCATGTGGAAGTGGTCTGGTTTGGAGAAAACAGCCCCTTGAGAAAATTGGTGGATTTCCTACCTGGAATTTGGTAGAAGATCTCTATTCAGGATATGTAGCTATGCAGCATGGATTTAAAGGTTCCTATGTGCCAATTGTTGGAGCAATAGGTCAAGTCGCTCCAGAAGATATTCCCAATTTCTACAAGCAACTGGGGACTTGGGCCTTAGATACCACAAGGATGTTTGTGTGGAAGAATCCCTGGCGAGTCAAAGGATTAACCTTTCAACAACGCATGCATTTTACAGAAATGGGATTGTGGTACCTTTCAAGCTTTGCTCAGCTGATCTTCTTTATTACTCCTCCCATTTGTCTGCTTTCTGGAAATTATCCCTTAAAATCTAATGATTTCGTCATTTTTCTGGTTATCCTGTTTATATATAGCAGTATTATCGATCTCTTTCTATTATTCCTAGGACATAATGTCTCCTTTAAAGACAACTGGAAAGCTAAACAGGTCTTTGCTGGTATGATGTTCGTCTATATGAAAGCTGCCTTGCTTGCTGTGCTCTATGGGCCATACAAAAAGCCCGTCTATAAAGTGACTAGAAAAGTCCAAATTGTTGGTTTTTATGTGAAAGAGGTGCTTTTTCAAATATCCCTTTTTCTTCTCATGTTTGCGTCAATTATCTATGAGCTTGCGATTCATAGAGGAAACTTGAAGGGTATGGATTGGGGATCAGTAGCTTGGGTTATGTTCTATATGTTTCTGTTGTCAGGCATCATTAGCAAAAGCTGGTATGGAGTTAACCTTACCCAGCTTGTCAGTAGGAAAAATAGAAAGCCCAGCCGATAAGGTGCATATCATTGACGTATCCAAATATCTTCTGTAATCAGCAAATGCAAAGGCTGAGTTGCAGATAATATAGCTACTTCCCCTGCTTGATAGTTGCAGGCAACTCCTTCATTCTCTCATCCTCACACGAGCTACCTTAACCTCTGCATAGTACTTTCGACTCCTTCATTCATACATAACGGCACCTCACACGAGCTACCTTAACCTCTATATAGTACTTTCGACTCCTTCATTCATACATAACGGCACCTCACCACCTCCCTTCACCACATTCACCCAATCTCTTGTCTTTTGAGTGTCATTGCAACTCATCAGTGATCAATATATGTCACCAACACCAAGTATATCTTGCCGCCATAGACATTAGTCCCTGTACTCAACACACTGATATGAATCATACGCCAGCTCACAAGGTTCCAGCCAACTTATTGGTTCTACACTGAACACCTGCAATCATCACCGAATCTCAATCGAACCTTCACTGCCCCCCCCTTTACAGTAGAGTTGCATTCACCTATACTGTGTTCGACGCATAGATTTGCATATGCGCATCCTAAGTAATACATGAATAGGAGAGAAAATTTCAATGGCAAACGAAATCAACGCATTTGAACTAACCGACGAGCAGCTAGATATGGTTGCAGGCGGAGACGGCAACGGATCTGTCATCATCAATGCCATCCAATCAGACACAACTGCAGTGAATTTCTTCACCGAGAATAGCAAAACCTACGGTGCTGTATTTGACGTGCGCAATAAAGTTGGTCAGGGCACCAGCATTGACAACAGCGTCAAAAATTGGCTTAGCTTCTAATTGAAGCCTGTTGTTTCTCGTGACTCAACAGGTCAGAAAAGGCAGGAGCCCTTTCAATCAAGCAGAGCTTTGTCTCATTAGACCTGATGTCTGGGCCCTCTCAAGCATTATTCGCATAAGGAGACTCTATTATGAACCACGATATGATTGAACTTAACGACGAGCAACTGGATATGGTTGCTGGTGGAGATGGCAACGGGTCTACCATCACAAATATAATCCAATCAGACACAACCGCTGTGAACTTCTACACCAAAGATAGCAAAACCTACGGTGCGGCAATTTCACTGCGCAATAAAGTTGGTCAGAGCACCGACATCGATAACAGCAGCCGAAATTGGATTAGCTTCTAATTGAAACCTGTTGTTTCTTGCGACTCATCAACAGGTCAGAAAAGGCAGGAGCCCTTTCAGTCAGGTATAGATTTCTCTCATTAGACCTGATGCCTGGGCCCTCTCAAGCATTATTCGCATAAGGAGACTCTATTATGAACCACGATATGATTGAACTCAACGACGAGCAACTGGATATGGTTGCAGGCGGAGACGGCAACGGATCTGTCATCACAAATATAATCCAATCAGACACAACCGCTGTGAACTTCTACACCAAAGATAGCACAACCTACGGTGCGGCAATTTCACTGCGCAATAAAGTTGGTCAGGGCACCGACATCGACAACAGCGTCAGAAATTGGATCCAATTCTAATTGAAGCCTGTTGTTTCTTATGACTCAACAGGCCAGAAAAGGCAGGAGCCCTTTCAATCAGGCATGAAATTTCTCTCATTAGACCTGATGTCTGGGCGCTCTCAAGCATTATTCACACAAGGAGATCCTATTATGAACCACGATATGATTGAACTCAGCGACGAGCAACTGGATATGGTTGCTGGTGGCGGCGACGCAGGCTTTGACTTTGAGCAGAAGATCCTGAACAAAATCAACACGAGCATCAACGTTAACACAATTGTTGCCCCAACAGTTGCCATTACGCTTTTCAGCAAGGACGTTCAGGTGGCTGGATCACAGAATCTCATCGGGAACCTCACTCACCAGAGTTAAGATTCTATAAGCTTCGCATATACTACCTCTCTCAGGTAGTATATGCAACCAGTTTTATTAAATGTCCAGCAAAATTTGAACTAGCAAACAATACGTTTCAAGATTGCCCATATTACTCATTAATTTTGTTATCACGGTGAGTAGAGGTTGAGATACATTGCCATAATGCCCGATTATCTTTGTTTTTGTAGAATGAAGCCAAAATATCAGAGAACGTTAACGTTTAACAATCAAAACGTAACGTTCTTTTGCTTATGCTTTGTCAGGAACCCCAATGCACTTGGTAGAGGAACTTGAGAAAGGGCTACTTCATGATAACTTCTTGGTTAGTGAGCTTCATCATATGATGTCAGCACCTAAAGGCATGATCTTCCGTAAGGAAGCCATCGAGAGGTATGCGCAGGGGCGAGACAAAAATGTTCTCCCTCAATTCATCATGCCTCCAGTTTTTGTGTTCTTATGGTGCCTGCTCGCGCTTTTTGTAAGTGCTGGGATTACTGCCTGGTTAGGACAGGTTCCGGTGTACGCAACAGGAGTAGGGGTTGTTCTCGATCCGAGTAGTTCAGGCAACCCTGCAAATGGTGAAATGACTGCGGTTATCTTTATTCCCTGCAACCCCCCCTGCAACAGTCAATCTCTGCATTTGCAAGCAGGCCAGCCCGTCAATATACAACATATCGGTCTGGCAAACCCTAAAATTAGCACTGCTGCTATTAGGACAGTTGCTTCTGAGACTCTCAGCCCAAGCATGGTGGGTAAACAATTCTCAGTGAGTATCCCCAGCCCTTCTGTGGCAGTAACAGTTTTATTAGTAGGATCTGATCTTTCACTCTATTCTGGAAGCCCCGTACAAGCTCAGGTCAAGGTTAGCTCACGCCGTCTGCTCTCACTCTTTCCCGGTTTGGGTGCCTTTGGGTAGTCTGCCAGTAGAGTGTTGGTACGCTCTCTTCTATTGCTAGTAATCTAGCTTCTGGAGAGCACAATTTCTAGCACCAACACTTTAGCAGAAGACTACCTGCCTTTGTAAAAAGATACATAAGTCAGGGACCTCTTGGAGAAATCTAGAGGTACCCACAAAGGGGGATGGAATGGGTGCTCAAAAATCAGTGAAACCAACTTCCAAGTTTGAAACGCATCCGTTACAATCCAGGTTAGCAAAGGTGAAGTGTCTGGCAGCTATTCCAAGGTGTAGGATCGCATCAACTTCAGCTATTCAGATAGCTGTTTTAATCAAACCGGTTATGCGATCTTCCGGTAAAGCTATTCATTATTCAAGTTTTCCAGAAGTTGCAGAGCTGAAGGTTGAGTGGGTACTGGCCATAGCTAAACCCAGGCCTTTAGGGCTTAGAGAACGGAAAGCTCAGCAGGTACGGCTGACTGCCAAGCCTGAATGCTCTGAGAACGGAAACCAGGATACCAAGCGGGTACCTGCCATTACCAAGCCAGAGTCTTCAAAGCGCAGAGACCTGAGGACCAAACCCTTACCTGCCATTGCTGAACCAGAGTCCCAGCAGGCCAAAGAGCAGGATGCTGAACTGGTATCATTGAATGCTAAACCTGAGTCCTCTGAGGATGGAGACCAGGAGACCGAGCGAGTACCTGCTATTGCCAAGCCAAGGTCTTCAAGGCTCAGAGACCTGAGGACCAAACCCTTACCTGCCATTGTTGAACCAGAGTCTCAGCAGGCCACTAAACTAGTATCATCGACTGCTAAGCTAGAGTCCTCTGAGGATGGAGACCAGGAGACCGAGCGAGTACCTGCTATTGCCAAGCCAAGGTCTTCAAGGCTCAGAGACCTGAAGGCCGAGCACTTGCCTGCTCCTGCTAAGTCGATGTGCTTAGAGAGTGCAGATCTAGACACTAAGCAATTGCGAGCCATTGCCAAGCCAAAATTCGCGGAGGTTGCAGACTTGGATATCAAGCGGTTACCAACTAAACCAAAATTCCCAGAAGTTGCAGACATGGAGACCAAAGAGGTACCAACCCAGTCAAAACTTGCAGACATAAAGACCCAACGGTTGCAAGACTCTATGCCAACTTCCATAGAGGTTGCGAATCTAGAGACCAGACAGTTAAGAACCATTAGCAAGCCACTTTCTCCAGCAGCTGCAGATCTGATAGCTTATCGTGAGAAGCTTGCCACTCAAGAGACCAAACATCTACAAGCCTTTGTCAGAGCTGCTCAAGAGCAAGAACGTTCCCAAGCTCCCACTTCGACTCCCACAACGACTGAGCCTGCCAAGCCAAAGAAGTCGTTCCTACTCAGGAAAAAACGAGTTCCTGTTTTACAGCAAGTCAGTATGGTCGAGTGTGGAGCAGCCTGTCTCGCCATGTTGTTGAGTTACTACGGACGCAAGACCAGTATTGCAGAGATTCGTGAGCAGTGTGGGTTAGGACGAGATGGACTCTCTGCTCTGAATATTGTCAAAGCTGCACGTAAGTATGCCATACGCGTACGTGCTGTTTCTCTTAAGGAGAACAATTTTCGTTTTGTCACCTTACCCGCCATTGTCCACTGGGAATTCAATCACTTTCTCATCGTCGAGCGTTGGTCTCCCAAGTCTGTCGAGGTGGTGGACCCCGCGTTGGGTCGCAGAAAGCTTTCAGCCCAGGAGTTTGATGAGGGTTTCACTGGGGTGGTCCTCATGCTGGAGCCGGGAGCGCATTTCAAGCGTGAGAACAAGCCAGCAAAGTTGAGTTTAAGAACCTATGTACGCAATTATCTGCAACAGGCTCCTATAGCAGTGCTTCAGGTGATTGGTGCCTCACTACTCTTGCAGCTTCTCGGGCTGGTTTTCCCGATTTTGGCAGCAGTTTGTATTGATCAAATTATCCCTTCGAAGATGACCAGTGCCCTAGAACTCTTTGGGCTTGGGATGATTATGATCGTCCTTGCTCAGTTGGTGACCAGATTGCTGCGTGCCTCGGTGCTGATCTATGTTCAGTCACGCGTTGACATCAACATGATCTTCAATTTTTTCGAGCATTTAGTGAGCTTACCACAACGCTTCTTTCTTCAGCGCTCCAGTGGTGATTTACTGACACGCGTGGCAAGCAATACAGTCATTCGTGACACAATCAGCAACCAACTCTTTTCAACGCTGCTGGACGGAAGCTTCGTCATCTTCTATCTTGTCATCCTCTTCACTCAATCACTGACATTTACAACTACCGTACTGATTATTGCGGGACTCCAAGTGATCTTGCTGCTGAGCACAAATAAGCCAATCCATGACTTAACCAGCCGTCAGTTAGCAGCTGCGGGGAAGTCACAGGGCTATATCACCGAGGCCCTGGCTGGCATGAAGACACTCAAGGCTGCTGGCGCAGAACATCGCGTCCTGGACCGCTGGGCCAACCTCTTTCTAGAACAAATGAATATCTCAATACGCCTCAATTATCTGACTTCCATTATTGATACACTGATGTCTGCTTTCAACACTTGTGCTCCTTTGATCCTGCTGTGGATCGGGACCATACAAGTCATCAATGGGGATCTACAAGTCGGAGCCATGTTAGCGCTCAATGCGATAGCTGGTGCTGTTCTTACCCCCGTGACTTCACTCGTGATGACAGGCAAACAACTCCAACTCGTCCGTTCGCACCTGGATCGCATTGCGGATGTTGTGGAAGCTGAGCCCGAGCAAAATCTGCAATTGGTGTCCCAACCTCCCAGACTCACTGGGGAGATTCGCCTCGAAGGGGTGCAGTTTCAGTATGATCCCAATTCGCCGATGGTCCTCCAGGAGATTGATGTGTACATCCAACCTGGCCAAAAGGTTGCTATCGTCGGACGAACCGGGTCTGGGAAAAGTACGTTGGGTAATTTACTGCTCGGTTTGTACCTCCCAACGAAGGGGATGATCCTTTATGATAGAATTCCATTACATACACTGAATTATCACGAGGTCCGTGCCCAATTTGGGGTGGTCACGCAAGAGGCGAATATCTTTGGGGGATCTATCCGCGAGAATATTGCCCTCAACTATCCAGATATGCCTCTGGAGCAGGTGATGAGAGCTGGTCAGCTTGCAGCTATCCATGAAGACATTATGCGTATGCCCATGGAATATGAGACAATGGTATCGGAGGGAGGCAATGCACTCTCTGGCGGACAACGTCAACGGCTCGCCCTGGCACGCGCCGTCTCACATAATCCTGCCATCCTACTCCTTGATGAGGCCACAAGTAGTCTCGATGTGGTGACCGAACGCATCGTTGAGCAGAACATTCGTTGCTTACCATGCACCCAAATTATTATCGCTCACCGGCTGAGTACTATTCGCAATGCCGACCTGATTCTCGTCGTAGACCAGGGAAAAATTGTGGAGCGAGGGACCCATGAGCAGCTCCTCATGCACAGTGGACACTA
>Ga0137458_1000084_pt1 | contig 11688 bp, 7 predicted proteins | sample EasRivERMGT642_2_FD_102311 | JGI IMG/M metagenome (GOLD analysis project Ga0137458, IMG submission 102311) | Soil microbial communities from meander-bound floodplain in the East River, Colorado, USA - East River MetaG ERMGT642_2 | ecosystem: Environmental > Terrestrial > Soil > Floodplain ... | reverse complement strand
TTAAACCACGTTGTTCCAACTCACGATGCACTGTCAGTAAACCTGTATACGTAGGGACAATAAAGAGAGTTTCACCAACTGGCGTTTGCTGTAATGCTGTATTTAAAGCGCTTTTGAGGCCATAGCTCTTGGCTAGCTGGGAGTTCATCTGTTCGGCATCTGGCAATATCTGGCGGTCTTTGTTTTTTTTGTTTGCTCCTCTTTGCTGCCGCGTCTGTTGCATTGATTTTTCAGATTTTAACGGCATATATGGGATAATGGTCATTTCCTGCTGGGGCATTCCTGCATATTTCAGTCGTATGGCTAGATCTAGGGCACGAGTTCCTGAGACGACGAGGGTTTGCATATGACCCACGGCCCGTTCGAAATCAACATCCCAGATCCAGGAGACATCTTGGCCATCGGCGATATTGTCATTTAAGATGAAGAGCATGTGCCGTGCGATACCTTCGCTGAAAATCGTGCGTAACACTTCATTAAATCCGGTGGGATTCTTTGCCAGCAGGAGGCATATAGTTCTATCTGCGGCCTGTATGAGTTCGCCACGTCCAAAGGCTGGCTTTGATTGTTCAATACCTGTGATAATGGGTTGCCACTCTGTATTTACTGCCAGAGCTGCTGTGATGGCTGCTAGGGCATTATAGATGTTATAAAGTCCTGGTAGAGGAACAATTACTTCATGCTTTTGCACCGCATTTTCAATGGTGACGCGATTGTGATCAAAATTATCGATCTGCACCTGAATAGCCCGTATATCTGGTTGAGGACGTTGCAACCCGCAGTTGGGGCAGTGATAATGTCCGATATGACTATAGAAGCGGAGGCTGTATGTATACTCATGACCGCAGTTTGAGCAGGTGTGGGCATCACTGACTTGATATTGTTCGCAGTCTCCCGGTTGTTTTTGCAGGTCCAGAGAAGGGTCGTCGATGCCATAGTAGAGCACTTTGCCACTAAAGCCCGTACCCAGGTGTGCTATTGAGGGATCATCGGCATTGAGTACGAGGGTGGTACTTGCTGGCATCTGGCTAATGGCTTTTTGCCAGGAGGAGATGATGCTATCTACTTCGCCATAACGATCGAGCTGGTCTCGAAAGAGGTTGTTAAATACGGCAACACGTGGCTCTATGGCCTTAACAATCTGTGGAATGGTGGCCTCATCTATTTCCAGGATCGAGATCCCTCTCCCTGAACGCTGCAACTGACCATTGGCTTGAGCACGGATAACAAACAAACTTGCTACACCGCGCATCAGGTTCGATCCTTCACGATTGTGCCATACGCGTAATCCACTAGCACGCAAAATAGCAGCAACAAAACCGCTGGTTGTTGTTTTGCCGTTTGTTCCTGTAATAATGATACTACCGTATTCTAGCTGTGTTGCCAAGTGTTCGACGATCTCTGGATAGATACGTTGAGCCACGATACCGACAATGCTTGTACCTCCGCCAAGGTGTAAGCGGCGGCTGATTGCCCCTGCAACCCTTCCTGCGACAACAGCTAATCCCGCTCGTAGAACATACTGCCGATGCTTCCTGCAATCCTGCTGCTGTTGTGCTACTGTATTGGTTGATTGAGAGGGATCATCCTGGCTCTTCTGTTGTTCTTCATCATTCTCGGGCGGTATTGACTGCGATAGTCGTTGTTTCCGCATGCTGTTCCTCCACAAGGTCGCGACAAACCTCTATTCGTAGATGCATGCAGCATAGCATGCAAGCTCGCTTGGGTCAAGTACATTGAGAGATGCTATTTTAGGACTTTATCTCGTTCTGCTAGTATACTCTGCTTGCGGGCTGATGACTGTGCTGCTTAAGAAATATTTCGGCCTCTTTTTGCGTTTGAGTAAAAGCTTGATGGGAGAGAGCAGCCACTTGCCAATATGTGCTATCCTGTCTTTGATTTCAAAGACAGCTTGGGAGAGTTGAATAGCTACTTGCCAGCCTATGCTATTCTATCCCGTAGATGTCTATTTATCTAGAAGCTAGTACTGTTCAGTAACAAAGGTCAGGTAAGATTTCATGGCAAAGAAACTTGTAATTGTAGAATCTCCAGCCAAAGCGAAAACAATTGAAAAATTTTTAGGACGCGATTTTACGGTCCTTGCTTCGATGGGCCATATCATCGATTTGCCCAAAAAAGGACTTGGGGTCAATACACGCAAAGATTTTGCTCCTCGCTATGAGATTATTGAGAAGAAAGATAAACTCATTGATGAGTTGAGGGCCGCATCCAAGCGTGCCGATGAGGTATATCTAGCTCCTGACCCGGATCGTGAAGGAGAATTCATTGCTTGGTCGCTGAAAACTATTCTGGGACTACAGAATCCGCATCGTGCCGTTTTCCATGAGATTACCAAGGTGGCTGTGCAGGATGCGATCAGAAAACCCCGTGAAATCAATGAGGATCTTTTTAATGCTCAGCAAGCTCGCCGTGTGCTGGATCGTCTCGTTGGCTATAAAATTAGTCCACTCCTCTGGCGGCGCGTCCAGTCCGGTACCAGCGCGGGCCGCGTGCAGTCCGTTGCACTGCGTGTAATCTGTGATCGCGAGGCAGAAATTCGCGCTTTTGTTCCTGAAGAGTATTGGACAATTACTGCAACGCTTAGCAAACAAAAGCAGCCAGAACGGTTTGAGGCCACATTGATCTCGCGCCTCAAGGATATTGGTGATGAAGCTGGCTCCGAGACAGAGGAGCAGCATACAGCTGATGCTCAGAATGCTACAAAGCCAATCAAGGCAGGAAAGGGACGTATTAAGATCTCTTCGCAGGAAGAGGCCGATGCTATCCTCGCAGATCTGCAAGATACGACATATACAGTGCTCAAATATGATGAACGCGAGCAGCGCCGTCAGCCATATCTGCCTTATACGACTAGTACGATGCAACAGGATGCCTCACTTCGGCTCTATTTTAAGCCCAAGAAAACGATGAGTGTGGCCCAACAGCTTTACGAAGGTATTGAACTGGGAGCAAGCGGCCATCAAGGTCTGATCACCTATATGCGTACCGACTCGACCCGTATCTCTGATGAGGCACAGACAAAAGTCAAAGCCCACATTGCTGAAGCTTTTGGCCAGCCTTATGTTGGTCAAGGACGCTTGGGCAAGGCCAAAGCAACAACACAGGATGCACATGAAGCAATCCGTCCTACAGATGTAACATTGACGCCTCAGACCGTAAAATCGTACTTGTCGGCTGACCAATTCAAGTTATACAACTTGATCTGGCGTCGCTTTGTTGCTAGCTTTATGACCTCTGCCATCTTTGATACCGTCCGAGTTGACATTGTTGCAAAGCAATATGTCTTCCGGGCCTCCGGCTCTAATCTCAAATTTCAAGGTTTCTACGCCGTCTGGTCTCGTGAAGATGATGAAAAGCTGCTGCCAGTGATGCAAGTCAACGAGGTACTGGATGGGCATGGGCTAAAACCGGAGCAGCATTTTACGCAGCCACCTCCCCGGTATTCTGAGGCAAGTATCATTAAAGAACTTGAGGAACAGGGGATTGGGCGTCCGAGCACCTATGTCCCAATTATCAGTACCATTCAGGATCGTGGCTATGTTGATCAGGAGCAGCGACGCTTCATTCCTACATGGTTGGGTGAAACAGTTAACGAGATGCTGAATAAGCATTTTGCTAATATCGTTGATATTGGGTTTACTGCTGAGATGGAGCGCAAATTAGACGATGTGGAAGAGGGCCGTTGCTCCTGGACGGAATTTTTACGCAGCTTCTATGGTGATTTCAAGGTCACCATGGAAAAAGCGGAAGCTGAGATGGACCGTGTACAGAAGCCTGTGGAGGAACTCGACGAGGTCTGTCCGGAATGTGCGAGGAATCTGGTCATCCGTACGGGACGCTTTGGTCGTTTTATTTCTTGCTCTGGTTTCCCTGAATGTCGCTATCGCCGTTCTTTTGTGATGAAGACTGGTGCTCTCTGCCCATCATGCAAGGGAGATCTTGTGGAGCGTAAAACGCGACAGAAAAAACGTGTCTTTTATGGCTGCAACAACTATCCAGCCTGTAATTTTGCCATTTGGGAGCGACCAATGCCTGATCCTTGTCCCAAGTGTGGCGGCTTAATGGTTATTCCCAAAGTAGGGCAAGATCCTGTCTGTTACGAGGAAGTCATCACCGCCCAACGTAAAGCAGAAGCAAAACCACAGCAGGATGGGAGTGCACAATCAACGCGCAACACGCGTAAAAAGAAACTATCAGCAGATGCAACCCCAGAGGATACTTCAACTAGTACAAGTGGAACGCGCAGTAAGGCAAAGAATAGCACACGTAAAAAGAAATTGTCAGGAGGTACATCCTCAGAAAGCAGTTCAAGCAGCACAAGTGGAGAGAAAAGCAAAAAGGGTTCCACAAGTAAAAAGAAGCCATCAGGAAAAGCACTTGCAGGGTCAAGTTCGAATGGTGCAAGCGGAACACGCAGTAGAGCAAAAGCTAGTGGGAGTCAAAAGAAGCTATCTGGAGACGCACTTGCAGAGTCTAGTTCGAATGGTGCAAGTGGGACGCGCAGTAGAGCAACGCGCAAGAAAAGTACAATAGTAGTGCTCACTGATGCTGAGGATGGGAGCCTCGATGAATAGCGCAAAAAGCATCCCAATTCTGCTCAGCTTCTTCGTTTCGGACTCACCGCTTGGTTGCTAGTTGGTGCAGCATATGCTGCACCAACTAACGAAATTATCTATTCTATTCGATCTTTCTCCACTTTACGCTCCTGCCACTTATTGAATTCCTCGAGTGTCCAAATTATCAATTTTCTTTCAATCGGTTGCTCCAGTTCATATTTAATATTTCCTTCTTCACGCCAATTTATTAGTATCTTCCATATGTCCAGTACATCCCCATCCTGATATTCTTTCTTTTCCATGAGATCATCGATTACCCCTGAAAACTCTAACAACTGTTGTTGTATCTTTCCCGATACACTTTTCTCTGAATCTATTACAGTCCCTGAATCTATTGCAGCTATTGTAGACTTCGCAGCTCTCAATACTATCTCTTCTGCTAATCCAGCCGCTCTCGTCTCTGCAACTCTCACCTCCGCAGCTTCTCTAGCCGCTTTAGCCTCTACTAATTTAGCTTCTATTGCTTCTCTCATCAATAGAGGTGATACTGATGTTAATTCTTCCACCTCTTTAGCTGTTATCGCCTCTTTTATTCTAGCAGCTTCTAGAACTATTTTTGCTTTATCCTCATCTAGCATTTTTGCATCTCTTGCCGCTATCGCATTTGTCGCTATCGCCTCTGCCTTTGTTCTCGCCGCTATCGCCTCTGTTCTTGCCTCATTTAGCTCTCTTGCCTCTCTTACTGCTCTCGGCTCATCAGCTAATCTTTTCTTAGAAGCTAATTTCTCCTTGGCTAGTATTGCATATCTTTCTTTCTCATCGCTCACCTCTTTCGCCGTAGACGCTCGCGTTAATGCTATTTCCGCTGTTATTGCATATCTATCTGCTCGCTCGGATGCCTCTTTAGCCTCTACCAACTTTCTAGCTGCTCTCTTGTCTGCTTCTAATACCGATTTTGTTGCCAAAGATAGCTTTAATTCAAAAGCTTTTATATCTTTTGTATTCCCTGAAGCTGTAGATGCGGACAATTCCTCTTCGATTGCAGTTTTATCCGATTTTACACTATAAGCTGATTTTACTGCTTCAAATGCTATCTCATTTTTTGATGATTTGTCATTTATTGCATTTTCTGCATCTTGTTTTGCTCTTGCTTCTGCCACTATTGCAGTTTTAGCAGCTCTTGAGGCTATCATACTTTCTTCTTCAGCCGCTCTTGCCTCTACCGCTGCCCAATATAATACCTTCCTTGTCCTATGTCTGTCATTTTGTTCCTCCTGCTGTAATTGACTTTCTTGTCCTTGCTCCTGCCTTTGTTGCGAGTTGGAACTCTCGCCGTGGCTGGCTGACTGATCTGACGACGGCCTATTCCAAGTACTTAGATCCATACCCCTGAATCTAAAGAAACTATTACGAGCACTATGAGATGATGAGTCTCCACTAGAGGAAGTTGTTGGGACATTCCCCTCAGAATGTTCATAAGACTGAGACCTACGATCTGCCATATTGAACTCCTTACTGGTATTAGCAAAATTACTTTTCTCTATGCTATGCATTTCTGTTGATAATGAGAATCAACAACAAAAATGCATGAAACGGTACGGTTTACTTGCGGTACCGTTCGGGAAAGCGTTTTTGAAGGATAGGTGTCTCTGCTTTTCCACACGTCATACTATAGCTCGATTAGGCACCAGTGTACAACATTGGGCGTGCAAGATCACCAATCAGACAAGTAGACTTGTTTTTGTAGGGAGTGCGATGGGTATGCTATGATGATAAGACAACGATTGCTTTCCTCATAACCAATATGCAAAAGGTCTGCGATTAAGGGGAGGATTCTATGCCGCATGCAGTAACGCTCATTCCAGGCGATGGTACAGGACCCGAAATTGCACGGGCTACCCGCCGCGTTCTGGAGGCCACAGGGGTCCAGTTTAACTGGGACTTGCGGCTGGCAGGAGTGGAAATGCTGGAGAAGTATGGCACAGTTCTGCCGGAGAATGTGATTGAATCGATAAAGCATACCAAGGTAGCTCTGAAGGGTCCCATTACAACGCCAGTCGGCAAGGGCCAGCGGAGCGCAAATGTTGCTCTACGCAAAAAACTCGATCTCTATGCTAATCTCCGGCCCGCAAAAACCTATCAGGGGCTGCGCTCGCGCTACGAAAATATCGACTTAGTGATTGTCCGTGAGAATACCGAAGACCTCTATGCTGGCATTGAATTCCAGCGTGGTACGTCCCAATACCAGGAGATGATCGAGCTTATCGCTCGTACAACCGGGCACCAACTTGACCCCGATTCTGCCATCAGTATCAAGTATATCTCTACGATGGCGACACGGCGCATTGTCAAATTCGCATTTGAGTATGCTCGTGCAAATAATCGTCGCAAGGTTACAGCTGTACATAAAGCTAATATTATGCGTCTCTCCGACGGCCTATTCTTGTCCAATGCACATGAGGTGGCTAAAGAGTATCCTGATATTCAGTTTGAAGATCGTATTGTGGATAACATGTGTATGCAACTGGTACAGAAGCCAGAATTGTATGATGTGCTCGTACTTCCCAACCTCTATGGTGATATTATCTCAGATTTATCTGCGGGCTTAATCGGTGGACTGGGAGTTGCTCCAGGTGCTAATATTGGAAGCCAGTACGCTATCTTTGAGCCTGTCCATGGCAGCGCACCAAAGTATGCTGGGCAGAACAAAGTCAATCCTATGGCAATGATGTTTTCTGGTGTCATGATGCTTTGCCACCTCGGCGAGCGTGATGCCGCTCAGCGCCTGGAAAAAGCCCTTATACAGGTAATTGCGCAGGGGAAGTATGTAACCTATGATTTGAAGCCGCGCCCGGATGATCCGACAGCCGTTGGCACTTCGCAGGTGGCTGATGCAATCATTGAGCGTTTACACGCTCTTTAAGTTGTTACTGGAGACTCAAAAGCGTATCCCGCAGGATGCTCTCCTGAGTCTGCATTGTATCTAGTTGATCTCCCCATGACTTTCTTTCTTGCGCCACTTATGGCGGGCTTGAATATAGCGTACTGTCCCTGAATGTGAACGCATCATAAGAGAGGATGTTCGTGCACCCCAGCCAAAATATTGAACACCATCGAGGAGTTCTCCGCTAGTAATGCCTGTTGCGGCGAATGATACATCGTTGCCTTTGACCAAGTCATCCGTACGATACACCCGCTGCAGATCGATACCATCGGCCTGAAACTTCTGGCGCTCTTCTTCATTGCGCGACCAAATCTTGCACTGAATTTCGCCACCAATGCATTTGAGCGCTGCCGCCGCTAGAACTGCCTCTGGTGCCCCACCTATCCCCATCAAGACATCTACTCCTGGATAATCTTCCATCGCTGCCTGGATGGCCGCTGCGACATCTCCGTCACTAATCAAACGGATACGAGCACCAACTTCACGAATCTGGCGAATCATATCCTGGTGACGAGGGCGGTCCAAGATGACAACGGTAAGGTCATCAATACGTGCATCGCGGACACGAGCGATACGATCTAGGTTCACTCCGATGGGGGCATTAATATCAATCACATTCTTCATCGCTGGCCCAACGGCAATTTTCTCCATATAAAAGACGCCAGGAGGTGCAGAATACATCGTCCCTCGTTCAGCCGTTGCTACTACTGCCAGAGCCCCAGGCAGGCCAAGTGCGAGCAATCGCGTGCCATCAACTGGATCAACAGCAACATCGACTTCTGGGGGATTGCCATTGCCAACCTGCTCACCGATGTAAAGCATTGGAGCTTCGTCTTTTTCGCCCTCGCCGATCACAACGACTCCGCTCATATCGACACCATCAAGTGCATGACGCATAGCGTCAACTGCCGACTGATCCACTAATTCTTTATTGCCTTTGCCCATCCAACGGCCCGCACTCAGGGCACCAGCTTCAGTGACACGCACCAGTTCCATTGCCAGGTTACGCTCTTTTGTCTTTGAGTATTCAAAACGTCCTTCTTGATCCATTTTCTTTTCCTTCTTCTGTTTCTATCTCGACATAACGTGGTTGTGTGCGACAATGTTCAGCTCGGATGATCGCGTGTAGATTCTCGACGGCCTCATCCAGTTGTCCTTGTCGGTTGACGATGACATAGTCGTAATATTTCCTCTGAGACAACTCGATTTCGGCATCGTCTAGACGACGTTTTCGCTCTGCCACTGTCTCAGTCTGACGATTGGTAAGACGATCAATCAATTCGTCAATCGATCCCGGTACCAGGAAGATATAAATTGCACCCGGTAATTTCTGCCGAACCGTTCTTGCTCCCTGCACATCAATTTTTAACAAGACATCGCGTCCCTGTCTGAGGTTCTCTGTAATCTGTTGAGTCGGTTGTCCATACCAGTTTCCATGGACATTGGCATGCTCAAGAAGCTTGTTGTTATTAGCCATGCGCTCAAATGCTTCTAAACTGATAAAATAATAGGGATTACCTTCACTTTCACCCGAACGGGGGGCACGTGTAGTGACTGAAGCAACGACATGAAAATCCATGCCTTTTTCTTTCAATGCTTGAATCACCGAATCTTTGCCCGTACCCGATGGGGCTGAAAGCACGAAAAGCAATCCCTGTTTAGTAGTTGGCGGCGACTTCTCGTGAGGTACTGCATGTTGTGTTTCAATTTGCATGCTTCTTTCCCTGACAATATTGATAATACAAATCTCATCCATGTTACACTTGTTGCATCTTTGCATCAAGGGTTGCTGCTTGCTATTGTGCTACAACCTTTGGGACAACAGTGCCCACAATAGTATTGTACAACACTGTCTCTTTCTCATGCCACCATTGAGGATTAGGGCATGAAATGTCACGATCCCCGACGCTGCTTTAAGAACCCACTGCAAAGGGTGAGGTTCTAACCCTCTCCTCTGCTTTCGGCCTTCCTGGAGTCTTCCTCCTCTCTCGCTTAAAGCGCTCTAACTCCTCCTGCGAAATGAGATAGTCACGACCAATCTTCTCCGCTTTCAGATTGTGGCGCTCGATATGGCGCGTGACCGACCTCGGTTTGAGCCCCAAGATCGAAGCTACTTCATTTGTTGTATATAGCCTTTTTTCACTCATCAAAAAACTTCTCCTTGAGAAACAATGCAAAATCTTGCATTTCTTGCTGATATTCTTTGAGTTTGGCAGACCGCTCAGCAGAGTCACGACTTTTCTGCAAGATAGCACCATGAGGGCGAAGCATGTATTCATCCGTCAGCAGATGCTCAATCTGTAGCATCCGATCATAAAGCACAAGCCTTTGCTGATAAAATGCCTCTAGAAAGTGTTCTAAAGTTCCACAATCTTCTTCCATGATACGCACCCAGGGATAAGCAAACCCGTGCCCCATATGCCCCTCACAAGACTGCGTGGTATGCACGCCGTTCTCATTGAGAGCTAGCACAATGCTCTCAATCTTTGCATCTAGACGAAAACTACGTTTGACTCTGAATGCACGGTCCAGGACCTTTTGCCAAGCTTGCCTTTTGTCGAGAGTAATCATATAGTTCTGAGAGATGGCTGGATGACCCTGGTATTTCTACCAGAGCCACCCTTGTAGTTAGGGTACCTGCCCGAGTCCTTTGCAGGTAGGGCAGAGCTTGATGATTGCTCCCCAAACGCATTTGTTGCAGTTGACGAACTTCATCCGCTTACCGAAGAGAAATTTCTTCCGTAAGAACCCTTCCCCTTTGCAGTGGCGGCAAGGTTCTGATACAACCTTTTCGTCCAAGCAAGTGGGGCACTTTCTCATCTCTCATATTCTCCTTTCTTGTTTTATTCCATAGTCCCTATTGACTATGCTGATATAGTACTAAATACGCGACAATTTGTCAAGCAGATTTTCTGCGGGCTTTAATCCATGAGAAGCGGCATCTTAGTATACAGGAATTGCATGTTACGTATGCGCATATGCAACGTTCTAGATAACAGAAGTCCTGGAGAGAAAAGAGAGAGGAAACAGACTCTGCGTCAGCATATCATCACACTTATCTGTCTGCTATTGCGCTTACCATTTGCCTTATTTGATAGTCTACGCCGACCGTTTACCCGACGTGCCATCCTGCATCCACGCTCCATTGTGGTAATCAAGCCATGTTGCATTGGCGATTTGATCATGACCACACCTTTGCTAGACGTGATCCAGAACAACTACCCCAACGCACACATCACCTACGTAGCTGGAACGTGGTCCAAGGCGATCCCCGAACATCACCCGGCCATCCACATGGTCATCGATTGTGGTACTCTGGGCATTCCTGGCCGCTACGGTTTAAAAGACTATATGAAAATGGTACAGCATGTACGTTGCCAGCATTTTGATCTGGCCTTTGTGCTTGATCGCTCACCTATGCTAACACTGCTCCCGTGGCTGGCTGGTGTACCAAGACGAGTGGGACCAGACAGCCTTGGGCGCGGCTTTTCGCTGACAGATCGTGTGCCAATCTCAACATCGCGCAATCAACTCCAACATCAGGCTGACATGTATCTAGATCTAGCACGGGCACTACAGCTTACTATTGGCCAACCACGTCTGCGCTTTGTGCCTACAGCAGAGGAACGCCAAAGTATCCAGTCCTCTACACAGACCCGAGTAGCTGTATTTGCGGGCGGCGGCAGCAATCCTGGCATGGAGTTGACAGTGAAGCGCTGGCCTCTGGAACGCTATCGTGAAGTCGTGCGCAGGCTGGTACAAGAACTAGGTGTCCAGGTGCTACTCATCGGTGGGCGCGAGGACAGTACTCTCAATGAACAACTGCTGGCAGAATTGGATATACCAGCGGGCAGTGTGATCAATCTAGCTGGGCAGACAAGCTTTGGGCAGACAGCGGCTCAGATCGAGGCCTGTGCACTCTTTATCGGCAACGATAGCAGTCCGATGCATCTAGCGGCAGCCGTTAGTACACCAGTCATTGCAATCTTTGGGCCAACCAGTCCTGCGGAATACGGGCCGTATCCGATCAGCGATGCTAAACACATCACCATCTGGCATCATCCCACAGGGCAACCATGCTTCTTCTTAGGCAAAATGCAGTCCTGCACCAATTGCTCCTGTATGCAAGCGGTCACTGTGGACGAGGTATGGGATGCAATTGTACAC
>Ga0137458_1000083_pt1 | contig 11689 bp, 19 predicted proteins | sample EasRivERMGT642_2_FD_102311 | JGI IMG/M metagenome (GOLD analysis project Ga0137458, IMG submission 102311) | Soil microbial communities from meander-bound floodplain in the East River, Colorado, USA - East River MetaG ERMGT642_2 | ecosystem: Environmental > Terrestrial > Soil > Floodplain ... | reverse complement strand
GTGCCTTGTGCTGGACGAGATGTCACTGGCAGGTTGCCTCGAGCGCGCGATGTTTCTCGGTGCGAAAGATCAGTTGGAGCGTCTCATCGCGACGGCGCGCGTGGAGGTCGACCTCGTGGAGTACGCCGACGCCAATGCCGACATCCGCTATGTCGCCTATGGCAACGACATCGCGGCGTGCATCGACTCGCGTCCGATCGACCAAGAAGTCAGCGACAGCAACGATAGCAAAAGTCCGCCGAGCGAAGTGGGTGGCAAGGTCGTCAAAGGACCTGGTTTCAGACCGCCGCGCATTGCAGAACTTTTGCGCGAGCAAGGATGGAAGGGTTGAATCATGATGGAAGCTGGTGACGAGGACATGCTGTTGGCGCTGCTCGAGGTGCCCGACAAGTTGGATGAGCGCGAACAGAAGGCGTTCCCCGACATGCTCAAGCAGCTGCGCGGTGGCAACGTCACCGACCTTTCGCTGCAGCAGCACGCGTGGGTGGAAAAGCGCTACAAGGCGCTCGAGCTCGACGCGGGCGAACCAGCCGCTAACCTGTACTCCGAGGGCAAGGTTCCCGACGGCATTCCGAATCCCGGTGCACGGCATTATGAAGGCATGAAGCTGCCACTCGTGCCCCCGCACCGCATGGCGAGGGCGCTCACCGAGAAGGCCGAAGTCTGGAAGTCGCGAGTTGTTAGGGAGAAGCGATGAGAACGATCCACAAGTTCCCGATCCAGATATCCGGCGGTGACTTTATTATTCCGCTGTCAGGTGAGTGCCAGGTGCTCGACGTGCAGGTGCAGCAAGGTGTGCCGATGATGTGGGTCGAGCTCGATCCGGATGCCGAGAAGATGCCGACCACCTTTGCGGTATTCCCGACCGGGGGCGAGATCGATGATGAGTGGGTGCACCTCGCGACATTTCAAATGCACGGCGGCGAGTTGGTTTGGCATCTCTACTGGAGGAGCATGTCGTGACGAAGCCTCCTACCGAGCACGAGGCGAATCTCGCCCTGGCCCAGACGCTCATCGTCGCCGAGTGCGATAGCATCAAAGAGCTGCTGCTCGAAAAAAACCGCAAGTATGGGAACTCTGCGCTTCAAAATGTTGGAGTTTTTGCGAAGGTTCCACCGGGCGTGCAGATCCGCGTGCGCATCGACGACAAGTTGAAGCGCATCCAAAACGGCAACGAGGCGCTCGAGGATGAGGACACGGTGCTCGACCTCATCGGCTACTTGGTTCTGCTTCGCGTCGAGAAGCGCTACAACGAAGGCCGCTGATGGTCGATTTGCATAACCTGTTCGAGCAGCACCTTGAGACGCACGAACTTCTAAACCGCATCAAGCAGATCGACGACCGCTTGCAGGCGATGCAGCGTCACATGACGGACGGTCTCGAAGCGCGACAGTGCCTCAACGAGCTGGCCGTATTCGTTTTCTTATGCATCTTCTTCGTCACGGTAAAGCGTTCCGAGACGGTCATCACTGGGGGAATGATCGTGGACCCGATGATCGTCGCGCTGTTGCTCCACGCGATCGGAACATTCATTCTTGTCTGGCGTCGTCGCAAATCTTGGGCAAAGATCAACATCGAATTTCCGATGCCTGGACCATCGCAGCCACTTAAGCAGTCGGTGCAGGAACTCGAAGCGGAGTGCGAGAAGCTGCGCGCCACCATCAGGGGGAACTTGAACTGATGGGTAAGCGCGGAGTCGTAGGCAATGACGTCGACGCGGAGCTCATCGCGTACTTCAACGGCGGCTACGCGGCAGAGCTCGGCCTGCGCAGCTCCACCGGTGCGCAGCTTGAGCGCCTCGAAGCACGCATGGGTGCCTCATCGATGCAGACGCCCGACGGTCTCAACCACCACGTGAAGCTCGGGGTTGTCGGTGTCGACGGCCTGCTCGAAGTCGGACGCGTGGAGCTCGCGCTGCGTCGCATCGCATTGGTACCCAAGGGTGAGCAGCACGTCACCGTGCTCAAGGCCTACTACAACAAGCGCGCGGTTGGCTTCTACGACGGGCTCGAGGACTATGGCGAGTTCGTCGTGGTCGCGGCGCATACCCAGACCGTGCTGCGCGCTACGACGGAGTGGTTGCGCAAAGAGCTCACCAAGGAAGTGGCCGCCAACGGCGTCGCCATTGCAGACTCGCGCAAGGGTCGCGACGACGAGCTGGCGACATTGCATGGGCGCAGGCGCGTCCTGCTCGCGACGAAGCCCACCGAGCACGCGTGGCACCGTCCCGAGAAGGAGAAGCCCCGTCGCTGCCGCAACTGCGGGGCAAAGGAACCGTGCAAGGCTGCGTGCTGGAAGCGCGAGGTCAAGAACATCGGCCACGTGGTCGACAACATGCTATTGCTGATCAAGCGAGCCGAACCGGATACCGCGGCAGCCATTCGCACCAAGTGGGCTGCCCCAACGGAGGCTCACCGCCTCGCCATCCTGAGGGCCACCGCCAAGGCCGCCAGGGGCCCCAAGGACAGCCCCGGTCGTCGGGAGGCGAAACTAGCCCAGGCAGCAGCCCTCGACGAGGCCAGGGGGCTCTGGAGGGCCGCCAGGACGGCCTACGCAGCGGAGCGGGGAATCGTCGACCGTGATATCGCTGAGGCCATGCGCCGAGCCCACCGAGCCCCCGACGACGCCTTCTTGGCCGAGCTCGACGCCATTCCCGCGGATCAGGATTGAAGAGCTCGTGCTACCTCAACCGAACGTCCCGCTGGGCAATAACCCAGCACCGGAAGCCATGACCGAGATCGCAATCACTTGGGTCGACAACGACGGCATGAACTTGTCGGGCCATTGCCCTACCGCACCCAACGCGCTCGCGATCATCATACCGGCGTTGTGGGGCAAAGTCGTGCTGCGCATCTTCAGTCACGGCGACTTGAAGCTCGAGCGACAACTACCGGACGTCACCGCGGCAAAGGAAGCCGCCGCGATGGCGATGCGACTGCTCGTCATACGGGAAGGCACGTGATGGAGATCACCGAAGAGATGCACGCCGCAAAGGTGGCATTCGACGAAGAGACGATGGGCCTCTTGCAGCCACACTTGGATGCGGGTGCCGATCCGGCGATGCTCGCCGCGACGATGTTGCAGTTCGCAGCGGCATTGACAATGCGTGCGATGTACTTTGAAGGGAAGGCCTCAGCACGCGAAGCGTTCATTTCGAGTGCAGCACGTACATTCGACGCCATGGTCTCGGAACGGATTCGACTTGCAACCGGGAATTAGTTCGATATGCGTGCTACGGTAGGTCCCATGGCGAGTCAGGCCCTCGACGACCTGGCAAAGGAATTCGATAAAATCGACGCGCAAACAGGCGTGAGGCGGATGCGCGTCGTGGTGAGCGGGTTGCCCGCGCGCGAGCTCGTCGAAGACCTCTTCGCGGAGGCTGCACAGAGAACGCGCCCAATGCGGCGCGATGGGCGCTGGGCACTGCGCGACGTCTACGACCCCGACGTTGGTGCAGCGTTCGTGCAGGCATCGGCCGCCGACAAGCGCGACGGTGACCACCCCGACGACGAGCCGGGAGCCGGCTCCTGGTACGAGCTCGACGACCGCCTGCGCTACCTGCGTGAGCGCGCACCTGACGCGCTCGTATCGGACTTCACGTGGCTCGCGTGGGAGCGCATGCTGTGGGCGTTCGATTGGGAGTGTGCCTACTGCGGCTCGTGGTCGGAGGTTGGCCAGGACCACGTGGTGTCGATCGCGCGTGGTGGGCACGACCTCATGTCGAACATTTTGCCCGCGTGTGCGCGCTGCAATCGCCTGAAGGGCCTGCGCTCGCTGCCCGAGTGGCTCACTTCGCGTGGCCCGGTCTTTTCGGCGCGAGCGACCGAGCGCGTTGCCAACGGGTTGCACCGGTTGTGGGGGAAACGTTGAACGAGTGCGCTGAGCGACAAGGAAGAGAAGTAGGAACCGTGGAAGTGTTGCATTCGAAGGCAAAGCTGAGGGAGAGAATCGACGCGCTCGTGCAGGACAACCGCGAGCTACGCATCGCAGCCAAGGTGCGCGAAGCAGACCTGGTCGAATGGGGACGCGTCTACAATGAACTATGCGATCGAATCTCGGTGCTCGAGCGCGCAGTCGACGCCGCAGCCAAGATGCTGCGAAAAAGGGTTGGCCGTTGAAGCGTATTCCTGGCGTGCGGCGCTACCGAACCGCAGAGGTGCTCGAGATGTTCGACTTGCCCAAGGGACGGAGAGGGCGCGAGCAGCTGCGTCGCCTGGTTGCCGCGAAGCTGCGCAAGGCGAACGGTGCCCTCGATCGGTATGACCCATACATCGGTGCCCGGCGGCAAGGGTGCTTCACGCGCGTGAACCTCGCGCGCATCTTCCCCGAGTTCTTCGATCCCGTTGATGAGCTCGCGGCTGAGCTGCGTGCCACGTTCGAGGAGATCCGCGAGCGCTTGGCCGAAGCTGAGGCTCACATCGCGGCCGTTGACCGGGCAGCACGCATGCGCGACGGCGCTGTTGTGCGCAAGGTCGAGTCGATCGTGCGCATGCGTCGAGTTCCGGCTTTGGCGTCTAGTTAAATACGCTTTAAACTCCGTCGCCCACCGCGGCATAACCGACTTTATGAAGGGTCGATACTGGCGGTGTGACGTGCAAGAGTGGGCCGAATTCGAGCTTGGTGAGTGGGCCGAGCTTACAAGCTGGGGCTATCCAGGCCACTTCCTCATTCTCGGACATGAATGCAGTATCTGGCTTGAAAAACGACCCAGCTACTGCGATCGAGGGCGGTACATCGCGAAGCTCGATGCAAGTGGAATCCTGGCACGCGGCATGGACTATGCGGACGGCTGGCGTCCCGGTCGCTACTATTTCAACCTCGACCGCGCCAAGGCGGAAGTCGAGGCTTGGCTGCATGCTCGAGATCAGATCTGAGCGTCGCGGCATTACGGAGGGCACAATGGGCAAACGAAACTTCAAGGTGGCAAAGTCCGAACCGGCACCGAAGGCGCCGCTGGAGCAAGAATCTGCGAACGTGCTCGAGTGCAAAGTCATTCGCGTCGGCAAGTCGCTCGCTGAGCATTGGCTCAAGAAGAATCACCCGAGCAACCGCAACATCTCTTGGGGGCAGGTGGAAGCGTTCGCAGCTGACATGGCTTCCGGCAACTGGAAGCTCACGCACCAGGGCGTCGCGTTCGACGGGGATGGCAACCTCATCGATGGGCAACACCGGTTGAACGCCATTGTATTGGCGAATGTTGTCGTCGACCTGCTCGTCGTTAACAATCCTCAGGGCGACTACCAAGCTCCGATCAACCTCGGGCGCAAGCGAACGGTTGCGACGATCCAAAACTGGCATTCACGTACTGCTGCAGCGCTCGCCGTGCTCAATGTGATGGAGCGAGGCTTTTCGGAGAAGCAGCGTTCAACAATGGCCGGGATGGTCGATGTGTACGCACATCATGAGGATGCGTTGCACGCCATCGGTGTGCCGAAGCATGGCAACGCTGGCATCATCGCCGCCTCGGCGTGGGCGTATCCGGTTGCCGCAATTCCGACAATGGAGTTCCTCGACAAGGTGCTACGCGGTGAAATGATCGCCAAAGGCGATCCGGCTTGGGCATTCCGTGAATGGCGCGAACGCAATACTGCTCATGGTCACGGTAACGGATGGGAGATGGCCAAGGCGTTTCTCAACTGCCTGCGCTTCTATGTGCACGGGCAACCGCTGCGTGCCGTCTACGTTGGCGAGGCAGGCTATCGCGCGTTCACCACGCAGCGTCGCAAGATGCACATTCCAAATACACCCGTCGCCGACATCGTGCCGACTGCTCCTTGGTCGCCAGGCAAGGGCGAGGTCGAGCAGTGAGCGCATACGGTGAGAATGAATCGGTGCCGATCTTATTTGCGTTCTTGCTTTGCTCGCTCTCGACGTGGAAGTTGGTCGACATCGTTTTCTGGCTCGTGCATCACGTGACGGCGTAGTCTGGCACACGGGTTCTCCAGATCACTTTGGGGAGCGGTGGAGTTGTTTTTTTTTCCCTACGAATTGGAGGCAGGCAAAATGGCTGATACAAAGGTTTCCCCGGAAATTGCAAAGCAGGTGGCTGCGATGGTGCTCGAGATCGAGCGCCAGAAGAAAGAAGTGATCAGTGGCTCGGTCAACATCGTGCGCGCGGGCGATCAGATCACGCTTCCCGAAGGCATGAGCTACGACGAAGGCATCCTCTGGCTCAACCGCCAGAAGACCGCGGAGGAGGCGCGCATCGACTTCGAGCACGTCATCGATGCGTTCCCGCTCGAAGGTGCCCACGCCCTGGCCGAGACGATCAAAGAGGTGTACGGCTTCGCCACGCTGAAGCAGCCCGAGAATTGGTTCGAGTCGAACCCGACGCTCATCTCGATCGATGCAAGCGCCACCGAGAAGACCGAAGTGCCCTGGGGCAAGTTCAAGGTTCCCAGCGTCGATGCGACGATCGGCCCGATGGTCATCTCCAAGGACAACCGCCTGCAGTTCGCCATCGTTGGTGAAACCAAAGTCGGCGACAAGGCAAAGGTCGCCGAGCTCGCCCGCAAGGTGCAGGAGCGCGTGCGCACCAAGTCGATCTATCGTGGCAAGGCAATCCAGATCAGGTTCCCCGCCAGCGCCAAGGAGTTCGACGTGCGCGACTGTCCGAAGTTCATGGACGTGTCGAAGGCCGACCCCAATGGGCTCATCTTCGGCAAGACGCTGCAACACATCGTGCAGACGTCGATCTTCACACCCATCGAGCGCACCGCCGAATGTCGTAAGCATGGTATTCCGCTCAAGCGCGGCGTCTTGCTCGAAGGTCCTTTTGGTTGTGGCAAATCGTTGACCGCGCACGTCACCGCCAGGAAGTGCGAGGAGAACGGCTGGACGTTCATCTACCTCAAGCACGCGGGTCAACTCGCGCAAGCGATCGAGTTCTCGCGTCAGTACCAGCCATGCGTCATCTTTGCCGAGGACATCGATCGTGTTGTCCAAGGTGAGCGCACCGCTTCGCTCGACGAGATCCTCAACACCATCGATGGCATCGTCGGCAAGAACAGCGAGACCATGATCGTGCTGACAACCAACGACGTCGAGAAGATCAACAAGGCCATGCTGCGTCCCGGTCGTCTAGATGCCGTGATCAGCGTGCAGCCACCCGACGCCGACGCCGCAATTCGCTTGGTGCGGCTCTACGCGAGCGGGTTGCTTGACTGGGAGGAGGACTTCGGCCGCGTGGGCCAGCTCCTCGCCGGTAAAATTCCCGCCGTCATTCGCGAGGTGGTCGAGCGCTCCAAGCTCGCCGCAATCGGTCGTCTCGAACCCAACGCCGACCTGCGCCTCACTGCGCATGACCTCGAAGTGGCAGCCGAGACGCTCATCCGCCACCTTGCGCTGCTCGCCGAGCCGAAGGATGACGATCGCAGCGACATCGAAAAGGCGGCTGACGCCCTCGGTGGTCACTTGCGCACGGCATTATCAAGCAAAGTGGCAACCAACAGCAAGCACGACGACGTGCCCAACGGGCACAAGGCCGTCGAGCCGTTTCGATCCGAAGTGGGCTGAAGAAGGAAAAAGGGATAAGCCGATGCCTGCGCAGCAGATCAAGAGCCTCGTCGGGGAATTCGTCTACCCGATAGTATTCAGCAATGCCTATGGAGCGTTCGAGGCGCTGCGCAGGCTCGGCTTTCAGTCGGATGACATCAACCTCGTTACCGATGTCGCCGACTGCGTGTTCGTGCAACTGCGCGACCAAGACCGCGTGTTCAACATCGGAGTTGGATTTGTTGGTGAGCGCACGCACGAAGAGTTGTTCGAGATGTGGCGAGCGTTCTGCGATGAGCTAGCGCATCAGCCGGAAGAAGTGCTTACGACGGTCTTCTTTGATTGGGTGGCTCGCCACGGTGGAACCAATTTGACGGCGGCACTTCTGCTGAAGGGCTTCAAGCTGCCGAACGTAGAGGCAGAGCTGCAGCAACGAAACTAAAGAAAGGGAGCACGGCGATGGGCGAGCAAGAGGTGAGGCAGAAGCTGGAAGAAGCGCAGGCCGCGCTCAAACTGCAGGATGAGTTCCTGAAGAAGATCACGGAGGGTGCAAGCCCGACGGCCGACGTGGTCGAGGTGCAGGGCGATAAGACCATCATCGCGGCCGACGGGCGCATTATGTCCGTCAACACCCCGTCGAAGATCAATGTGCAAGCCGGCGACCAGGTGCTCCTCGTGCCGCAGACGATGCAGATCATCTCCAAGCTGTCCAAGCCCGTGCGCTCGGGTGAGGTGACGACCGTCAGTGCGGTGCACGGCGCCAAGTGTGAGGTGCGCTTTGCGGGACAGTCGCGCCTCGTGGTTGGGGTGCCGGGACTCGAAGTGGGTGATCGCGTCGTCGTTGATAAGGGTGGCAATGTCGTCACTGAGAAGCTCCCCTCGGCTGAAAAGCCCCCTCCCGAAACGGGCGTCTCGTGGGACGACATCGGTGGCCAGGACGACGCCAAGCGCGAGCTGCGCGAGGCCATCGAAGCGCCACACCAGCATGCCGAATTGTTCAAGCGCTACGGTCACCACGCTTCGCGCGGCGTCCTGCTCTACGGCAGTCCCGGTAACGGCAAGACGATGCTCGGCAAGGCGTGTGCGACGGCCATTGCTCGGATCAGCGGCGCACGCGATGGCGGCTTCATCTACGTGAAGGGCCCCGAGGTGCTGAGCATGTGGGTGGGTGAGAGCGAATCGAATGTGCGCCAGATGTTTGAGCGTGCACGCGCGTACCGCACCAAGGCTGGACATCCCGCGGTCATCTTCGTGGACGAGGCCGAGTCGGTGCTTGGTCACCGCGACCAGGGATCGTTCATGGGGCGCACGGTCGTACCCGCGTTTCTCGCCGAGATGGACGGCGTCGACAGCGCTGGCGCGTTCGTGCTGCTCGCGACCAATCGCCCCGACGGGCTCGACCCCGCGGCAGTGCGTGACGGCAGGATCGATCGTCGCGTGCTCGTGCCCCGGCCGAAGCGCAAAGCGGCACAGGACATCTTTGCCATTCACTTGAAGGGTAAGCCGCTTCACGACACGAGCACCGACGAGCTCGCCGAGGTCGGCTCGCTGCGACTGTTCGATCCCACGCTCGTGCTCTTTGACGTGCCGCTCGAGTCGGGTCGAAGCGCATCATTCACTTTCGCCGACGCGGCAAGCGGTGCGATGATCGCAGGCCTGGTGCAGCGTGCCACACAGTCGGCCATTCGTCGCGAGATCGCTGGTCCATGCAAGCCCGGCATCACCTTGGACGATGTGCGCGGTGCCGTCACTCAGGCATTCGAAGAGCAGCGTCACGTTGACCACCGCCTCGCAGTCGAGGAGTTCCTCGAGCGCATCGGTGAGAAGGCGGCTCCGCCTCCCAAGTCGGCACCGAAGAGCAATGCAGCGTTCAACTAAAAAGAAGGATGCAGAAGCTGCGACCGCGCAGCCCATCGATGCGAATGATCTTGCGTCGCAGATCCCCGACGTTTCCAAAGCGCTCGAGCCGGTCAAAGAGGAGAAGCGCGTTCCCATCAACTTATCGACGATCACCGAGCTATCGAGGACGCCAGGGAGCTACTCGAATAGTTGGCGACGAAGCCCGCTGATGTTCATCGATACGTGCAGAGATCCGCGCCTTCGCGAAGAGATGTTGTACTTGTACGATGTGATGGAAGACGCGATGAACCGAGGTGACAAAGTGACGTTCGACATGGCGAGGGGACGCCTCGACCAATTTCGTGAATATGCGGATTGCGGAGCACAGATGTCGTACGGTGAGGAACGAGTGTATGGCCGCACCATCGGCTATGGCATCAACACGCGCGTGGAAACGATGACGCGTCGCGAGTACGGTGCTCGATACGAGATGCGGGAGCGTCGCGAGGAACTGCATGAGGTTTGCAACTGCATGAAGCGTGGATGTGGCGTCGGGCTATTCGTGTTGGTGCCCGAAGAGGTTTGGCGCACGTTGCCCGACATTTCGGGTGGCTACAACGGGGACTTCTGAAGACTGGAGAGTGAGGGAACGATGCAGGACACCAAGGTGAGGTTGCCGATGTACGCCGAGCCGGCAGCACAAGAAACGAAGGATATGACCGCCGAAGTGCCCGACATCTCCGGCGCGCTCGAGGAGGCCGACTCGTCGATGGACGACATCATGGCCGAGCTCAAGGGCCTGTGGGTGCAAGACGCGAAGCGCAAGGCCGCGCAGGCACCCAGACGCAAAGGCCGCATGCTCTACAAGTGCTCGTGCGGTAGGGAGGGTGCGAGCGTGTGCATTCCGGTGTCATCGAGAGAGGTGTTCGAATGAGCCCCGAGAAGATGCCCGTCGTTGTGTATGACGACACCGACCAAGCGCCAACCACCACTGCTCCGGCCACACCCGATGAGGCAGTCTTGCTTGTGCTCAAGCTGCTGCAGTCACCAAAGTTGAAGTTGGCTCCCGTTTCCAATCCGAGCACGGTGCTCACAACGCTCGCTTCCGAGCTCGATGGTAAAGCGTACGAAGTTTGGGTGCGCGAAGTGCCGCCGCCACAAATCGTGGGATTCTACATCGGCGAGCAAAGAGTCAAGTTCCAAGCCGCTTTAACACTCAACGGAGTCATCCCAGAACAAATTTTCCGAGATTCACGGAACAAGACCGAAGATGATTTGCCAGCGATCAAGCGTTGCTGCGTCTGCAGGGGGCCGAACGGCAACGATCCGGACTACAACGGCCAGGAAGACAGTTTCGAGACCAAAGAAGATGATCGTGCTTGCTACTCATGCGTGGCCGACGGCAACTACGATTTCCACCGACTCACCACCGCGGGGCAGCGAGCTTACAAAGCGTACGACAACAAGCCCGACTACTGCGGTTGGTGCGATGGCCCCGACAATGTCAAATTGAAATATTCGGGACAGCCCGACACCTATGCCTGCACCGGCAAATATGAAGGCGACTACGCGTGCCACGAATGCTTGGCGAAGGGCGATGTTGAGCCGACCGACTTGACCATCGCGGAACATGATCGGTGGCGAGTGGATATGTTCGCCGAACTTCACCGATCGCAAAGAAGGTGCCGCGAAGGTGGGGGAAACTGCGAACATGATGAGCCGCATGTCGAGTGCAACAAGCATGATTGGTGGCATCCAGAGAGCGAGACTTGCCCTCATTGCTTCGACTTCGAGCAAAGGGAAACAATCGCGCAACGACGCGAAGACGCTCCCGACGAATGAGTTTTCTTCCTGTTTGGAAAGGAGAGCAGCAATGATCAAGATCCACGCAACAATGAGCATGGCGGAAGAAAGCCCGCGACGATTGTCGAACGAAGCACTGTTTGCCGTGTTGGAGAATGTTGCTGAATGGGAGAAGGAAACCGCAGCATTGCTGGCCGGCCACATCGTTGCCGTGGAGATAGAGCTTGGCGAAGCGATGGCGCAGATCGCACGGTTGGAAACAACTGCCTGAGCCCTTTTGCCCACACCGACCGACGCTCGCGACCTGACGTGGCCTAACGCGACGGTTCCGCATTCCCGAAGGTCCTGTCGCGCCCGCACATTCCGAGTTCACTTCGCCAGCGAGCCCGCCGAAAAAGGAAGAAAGCTTGCCCGCCCCTCTTCCCCCGTTGCCAGCCGCAGTCGGGGCCTTCGCTAACTCTGCAGTAGAAGCATTGCCCGACAGCCATCCCAGCATTCCCCCGCCGCAACTGTTGATGGCATGTGAGCTTTGCGGCTTGCCGATGGCGACGCC
>Ga0137458_1000082_pt1 | contig 11743 bp, 5 predicted proteins | sample EasRivERMGT642_2_FD_102311 | JGI IMG/M metagenome (GOLD analysis project Ga0137458, IMG submission 102311) | Soil microbial communities from meander-bound floodplain in the East River, Colorado, USA - East River MetaG ERMGT642_2 | ecosystem: Environmental > Terrestrial > Soil > Floodplain ... | reverse complement strand
CATGGGCATGTTGCAGGGCCGACGCCGCTTGCATAATCATATGCCCAATATCCTGTGGGGGAAGCAGGTTAGACCCACGCTGGGCAAGCCAATCAGCCAATGATCCCTCTGGACGATAGGGCATCACCATATAAATGATGGACCCATTTGCGGCTGGTTCCTTACCGAAGTCATGGAAGCTGAGGATGTGGGGATGATCAAGCTGAGCGATAGCCTTCATCTCACGTTGGAAGAGCCACTGCCCTTGCTGCAGTACTTCAGCATTAGGGTCGTTTCGTACAACTTTCACAGCGACCTGACGTGGAATACGGGTATCTTCGGCGAGATAGACCTCACCCATGCCACCTTGTCCGATGAGACGAACAATACGATAATGCCCTAATTGTTGACCTACAAGTTCCATGCTGCCCAGCTCCTCTAAAATAGTAAGTGGAGTGAATGCCTAATTTTAAACATAGTGATAGTATAACACAAGCCATTGTTGGACGGAAAGAGTATTGTTAGATAAATTGGGAAAATACTGAGGCTTTTCAAAAGAGGCGATAGCCCCGCTTCAGTAGCTTAGATATATCTCTGTTTTGGGGAGAGGATCTGGAAGTCTCTAGATACTCCTCCTAAATATGTGCTACCATGCCATTGTAGAATCTGCTGAGGCTATCCTCCGCCAGGAGAACAGAAGCATGCGCGACCGCATAGGACAACAATTGGGTAACTATCGCTTGCTCCACCTGCTTGGACAGGGGGGATTTGCTAATGTTTACTTAGGTCAACATACCCACCTCAACATCAGGGCTGCCGTCAAAGTGCTGCATGAGCAACTGGAAATACAGGCTCGCGAGAATTTTCTCCAGGAAGCAAAGACCATTGCAACCCTCAAACATCCCCAGATTTTACGAGTACTAGATTATGGAATGGACGACTCTACACCTTTTCTGGTCATGGAATATGCTCCAGGTGGCACATTACGCAAGAAACATCCTCATGGCTCCATAGTTCCCCTCTCGATGATTGTGCCATACGTAAAGCAAGTGACAGCAGCACTCCAGTATGCCCATGATCAGCAGCTCGTGCACCGCGACGTAAAGCCGGAAAACATGCTAGTGGAAGTTCAAGGCACTATTGTACTCGGGGACTTTGGTATAGCAATTCCTGTCTATGATACCCAAAAGTTCAGTACGCAGGATGTAGGGGGCACACCCTATTATATGGCACCGGAACAATGTCGGGGCAAAGCACGTGCGGCCAGCGATCAATATGCACTAGGTGTGGTGGTCTATGAATGGCTGTGTGGTATGCTACCATTCTACGGCACAAGCGCCATCGAAATAGCAATGCACCATCTCATGGATACACCCGCTCCCTTGCAACAGAGAATGTCCAGTGTCCCGTTAGAGGTAGAGCAAGTCGTCTTGAGAGCACTGGCTAAGGATCCCCAAGAGCGTTTCCCTAGTGTCCAGGCGTTCGCCCAAGCCCTAGAGCAAGCATCCCACCCAAAGAAGTCTGCGATAGCAGTGCTGCCTCTGTCAATTCTACTGTCCCAGCAGCCTGACAGCCATGGGCATCAGTCAGCATCGCCTGGGGATTTTCGAACGTCAACGCAACCGACGATAGCAACAAGGCCGACTGTACAAATAATACAAGCCTTACCTTCTGCAGGAGCCCTGCTCTCTACCTATCATGGTCATTCCAATCCTGTAAGCGGAGTAGACCAGTCGGCGAATGGCAAACTCATAGTTTCGAGAGAGAACAAAGAGACCACACAGGTGCGGAATACAACTACGGGCATACAATCCTTGAACCTGCGTGGTCATTGCAAGTATGTGTCTACGCTGGCATGGTCACCCGATGGGATGCAGATTGCATCAGGAGGATGGGATAAGGTAGTACAGGTATGGAATGCCAGAACAGGTGAGCAGATCAGGACCTATTGCGGTCATTCCAGGTTCATCTTCGCTGTAGCTTGGTCACCCGATGGCACGCATATTGCATCAGGCAGTACTGATAGGACTGTTCAGGTCTGGGATGCTAGAACAGGCGAACAGATTAGGACTTACGATAAGCATGACGGGTTCGTCTTCGCTGTAGCTTGGTCACCCGATAGCACACATATTGCATCAGGGGGAGGGGACAAGACGATACATGTATGGGAGACTACAACTGGTGAAAAACTTATTGACTATCATGGTCATGCTGATGGAGTAAGTAGGGTAGCATGGTCACCCGATGGCATACACATTGCCTCAGCAAGTCATGATAAGACAGTGCAAGTGTGGAATGTAACTACGGGAGAGCAGGTTTGCATCTATAGTCGTCATTCCCACGCTGTACTAGCGATGGCATGGTCACCCGATGGCACACGCATTGCTTCGGGAGGATCAGATGGGACGGTGCAGGTATGGGATGTGACCACAGGAGAGCAGATTTGCACCTATAGGCATCATTATCAGGTCATCTATGTAGTAGCATGGTCGCCCGATGGGACGCGCATCGCCTCGGGAAGTGGGGATAAAACGGTGCAGGTGTGGGAGATGGCCACGGGAAAGCCTGTCCTGACTTACAATGGGCATTGCGATAGTGTAAACGCAGTAGCATGGTCGCCCGACGGGATGCAGATTGCCTCAGGAAGCAAGGATGGGACAGTCCAGGTATGGCAAGCGTAGAGGCCGACTACTACTCACTCAATGAGAAGAGACTCTCCAGCTCTGCCCCCATTGCTTCAGTCGTTACCATATCTCCATAGGTGCCATTGGGCAGTTTACGCAACGACCAGTCAGCGTTTACATCATAGAGTACACCATGTCCGGGAGCATAATAGACCTTGTTCACGGCCAGAGTTCGCATCTGCTCCTCCGTCTCTTTATACTTCCCACCTGTCAGATTATTGGCTATATGAAAGGCTTGCAGCATGATAATCTGACGGCCAGCCTCTTTGTGCACCTTGTTAACAGTAATCCTACCAGGATCAGCGGGCGATGGTCCCTCAAATTTGGCTGAGAAGTAGTAGCCTCCCTCCCTCGTATCCCACATACCCAGAGAATTAGTAGGAAGCGCATAAGAGTCCAGTAGATCCGTCGCCTTGTGCAAGAAATCCTGATCGCGTGTTACCTTATATGCATCTAGCAGGGAAATAGCTATCTGAGCTACAGCCCCCATCTGGATCTTCCGTCCACTGACCGTATAATTTTTGGTTGTGCCTGAAAAGAAAGTTTGATCAGGGTTAACCGATCCGTCTGATAATACTACATTATCCATCTGGCTAGCAAAAGTGTGGTATGGCACTACATAGGCATGGGCGTAGATAAAGTTTATCGTACTCGTCCCCTTTTGCATCCACTCTGGTTTATTGAATAGTACGCTCGCTTGCACCAGAGCGCACCCAGCTTCTAAAACATTATCAACACGATATGAGCCGTTTGGATGGCTGGAATGCTTTTTATAGATACTGCCAACTTTGGGATCAAAGGCATTTGCATAGCTCTTAGCTAGACTATATGCTGCGTTTTTATAGAAGGCATCATTGGAAAGGTTGTATACCGCCATAAACTCATCAAACAACCATCCACGCTCATTCCGAGAGTGTGCAAATTCAGCCTTGACAATAGGTGTATAGCGGGCTATTTCATTGTCATAGCGTGTATCAGAAGAATTCTGGCGCTTATACGACCAAAGATTGTGAAGATAGCGCATATCGGTCAGCGGATCATGGCGGGGATGCATGCTAGTAGCATCTGGCTCACCCGTGCCATTCACATTGGTCTGTAAAGGCCTCGTTCCATAGCGCCAGTTGACGAATAATCCACCCATTCCATTATTAATGGATGGATTACTGTTAAATCCATTCGCTTTTATATTATCAAGCATCGACACTTCTATATCGTGAATAGACATAGAATCCTGATATACCACTGCTGATGCCGGAGTCTTCGCATGCTTCGTCTGGTAGCTTATCGGTGGTTTAGAGCAGCCATTTACCAGCATCAGACAGAGCAATAATACCAGCCGTCTAAAATATGACCAAGAATAACGCATGCGTGCATATTCCCTTCTCTAATGATCTAATAATCTAAAATCGTGATAAGCCTGACGATTCTTTTCTAAAAATACAGGCCAACTGTACTGTTTCTCATAGGTCTGACGGGCATTCTCACCTAGCTTCTGCGCTAGTTCGCGCTCACCCAGCAGAGTCAGAGTACCTTGCGCCAGTCCTTCTGGCGTGGGAGATACCAGCAATGCCACATCAGATGTGAGGATCTGTGTGTGGGAAATAATGGAAGTTGCCAGAATAGGCTTGCCTGAACGCAAATAGGTATACAACTTGAGCGGCGTGTGTGTGCCCTTGCTGCGCGGACTCAGAAGCACATCAGCAATGGCCATATAACAAGACATCTCCTCAGTTGGTCGCTGTCCCACAAAGGTTACATGCTCTGCTACACCTAGTCGCTGAGCCAGCATATGCAGTTCCTCAACCTGCTCTGGCTTTCCACCAACAATAATATATTGAGCCTTTGGATGGATATCACACACAGCTTGCACACTTTGCAACACTATATCGAGCCCTTGATACTTTTCGAGCGTTCCAGTATATACCAATATAGGACCCTCTGTAATCTTTAATTCATGTTTCACACGCTTCATATCTTCTTCGGTTGCCAGGGAAATATTCTCGTCAATGGCAGGAGGCAAAATCATATAGATTGGTTTAGTAGGAGCAATTTTACGACATCTCATCTCTAGCTCAGGATAGAAGGTAATGACGGCATTGGCTCCACGGACCATTAGCTTCTGAGCAATGTCCACAATGCTTACTAGCAAACGAACTTTTAGGGATTGATAGTTCTTACAGGAATTGGCAACTAGATCAGAAAGATCACAATGCATATAGTAGAGATGCTTGCAACCGAAGATTGCTGATAGCAATAGCCCTAGAAAAGCTCCTTCTTCATGGGCATGCAGATACCGATATTGCCCGACGCACAAACGCCATAATGCTGTGAAGAAGATAGCTGCATCAAGTGGAATTTTTGCAAAAGATGGTCCTGGCTTTACAGAGTGGATAAAGGGTAATCGAGGAGCACGGAAGATGCGTAATCCGGGTAAATTCACATCCTTACCTAGATGATAGGTCACTAGGTCAACTTCATAGCCTAGTGTGAGTAATGCTTTGATGTGCTGGTAGACACAAAAAGGGGCTCCACGTGCTTCAAAAAATGGCTGTGGAGAGATCATTAAGATTCGCATGGCATTCACCTCTTTCTCTATGTGCAACATGCTTCTGATTATAAAGCTGTCTTTCTCTGGGAGTCCAGAGTGCCTAACCCTATACCTACTATCCATTTTAAACATGTGGACATAGAATCGAAAATGTGTCCCTCTTTCCCCCTTGTATTGATATCTTTATGAAACCATAATAGAAGTGTCAGGAAAAACGATGATCAGCTGGAGGCTAATCAGACAACTATAAGGATGTAGGAGCTTTTCTATGGACACAGCAAATAAAAAACGTTTCAGCCCCATCAACACTACTAGCTTGGTAATCGTACGCGTGATAACAGTAAGTTTTTTTCTCATACATATAGCCACAAACACAGTGGGGACTATACATGCAGCAATCAGCTGCAATATCAAGAGTTACGGTGCAACAGGCAATGGCACGACAAAGGATACCACAGCTATTCAGAATGCAATTAATGCTTGTGGTGGCGGAGGAATAGTAACGTTCCCGAGTGGTAAATATCTCACTGCACCACTCTTCCTGCTCAAGAGCAATATTACTCTGAATATCCTGAGTGGCGCTACCATTCTCGGCTCAGAGACAATCTCTGATTACACCGTCAAGAGCGACCAGAAGGTGGCAACACCTACTCTCGCACTGATTAATTCATACCATGTTACTGATATCACTATCACTGGTGGAGGGGTCATCGATGGTCAAGGCGCAATGTGGTGGGCTTCTGGAAAATCCACCCATGATCGTCCTCGTCTAGTAGAACTCGCGTATGGCAATAATATCAGGGTAAGCAACATCACACTTGAGAATGCAGGGGCCATGCATTTGTACCTGAAGGTTACCAGTAACGTTATTATCGATGGTGTGACAATCCGTGCACCCTCCAATTCACCCAATACAGACGGCATCGTCCCCAACAGTTCTAACAACGTGCTTATCAAGAACTGTAATATCAGTGTTGGCGATGATAATATTGCCATTAAGAGCGGGCCAACGCCAGTGCCAAGTTACAACATCCAAGTTATTAACTGTAAATTTGGTAGCGGACACGGCGTGTCTCTGGGCAGTGATCTCCAGGGTGGCGTCCATGATGTTATGGTGGAAAACAGTACCTTCGAAGGTACAACTAATGGTATTCGCATAAAGTCCGCTCGTACAAAAGGAGGGAAGGTAACAGTTATTGTCTATAAGAATCTTACGATGACGAATGTGAATTACCCTCTCTGGTTCTCGGGCTATTATCCTGACATCCCGTCTTCGGATTCAGCTCCCCAACCCATCACAGCTACGACTCCCAATTATAGCAATATTACAGTCAGCAATCTTACAGCCACTGGGGCTACTGACAATTGTAAGATCGTGGGTGTTCCCGAAATGCCAATTTCTGCTCTCACTCTGGATGCCGTGAAGATTACAGCGAAGAAAGGATCAATGATCAGAAATGCAACAGGGCTAGTGAATTCTAGCTCAGGAGCCGATTCTTCATGCCTTATCCCTCCAGGTCCACCTGCTGCCCTAAATCTTCCTACTCCACCAACTCCACCTGCTTTGACTCCTTCTATTCCAAGCACACCTATTCCAACTCCAGATGGCGTCCGTGTTCCATCTGCTCCAAATCCACCTACTCCAAATCCAACTTCATCTCCATCTACTGTCCGTATCACATGAAAGTAGCCTCTCTTTTAAGTGTTGGCAGATGGCTGAAGAGGGGGACACTGTTGCTAATGTAGCTGTTTTGAAATTTCGTTTTTTATCACATCAGGAAAAGCCACCAGTCTCAGGAGTTGCACTGCTCAAGAGAGAACTAGCCATCTGCACTGCGGAAATACACTCCAGAACCGTATCCTTCATACACTAGGCGGAAATCAGGCGGTGGAAAAATGAACCGTCCGTTCCTGGTCACCCCACCCTGGTACCCTCCGTTATCTGTCACTAGCCAGATACGATTGTGCATTGCCAGTACCGTCTCGAAATCCTGCTCATTCAGTAACGGATGAGCCCCCGTCGCCGTCTCCATCATCCGTCCATTCCGCTCAATCAAGAAAAGCGCACGGTCAATTGAAAAGTAATCATCTACACGCCCAACATAATAGAGTATAATCAACGCAGGCGCAATCGTAATCACAATATCTCCCGGCCGCATATGCCTATTCATATAATTGGCAGCATCATCATAATCCGCATAATGCCGATGATATGGTACACCTACAATACGGCTGGCAAATAGATTGAAATTACTCACGGGCAACATCGGCACAAGCAATAGGACCACACAGCATAGTGCCGCCGTTCCCTTTACTGCGATGTTGATAGGCAGCGGTAAACTCTGTAGTGGTCCAGAAGCCTGATATTCTTGCAGAGGCTGTATTAAAAGTGGACGAGCAAATCTCCAAACCGTCTCCAGCACTTTCCAGAATGCATAAGCTCCCATCAAGTAATATATCGGCAATAACGGGTAATAGTATCGATCCGCCTGCATCGTGAACAGAAACATCAGCGTGCAGCTTGATATTAACAGAAACAATGCACAATAGCGCACACAAGCATTTTTTCGGCAGAAAGCTAGCACGCATCCGAGTAGTGCCAGTAACGAGTTCACAGCCAGCAACGGCTGCACCCTTACCCACGGAATGGGACTCTCTTTCAGTATTTTAGGTATGAACAGCAAACCAAAGTAATATGGAATATTATCAGTCGTCAACTGAATTTGCGGACGCATACTCTGGTCAGTACCAAGGCTCAGCGGGCGCGTCAGGTATACTAGCGACAACTGTGTTCCAATCACTATAGTAGCGATTAGTGCCGCAATCCACCAATGCTTTTGACGCAGCACCGCAGGTATGCCATATGGACCTTCAGCACTACCAACCAGTACACAGATCACAATCGCTGGCAAAATAATAAAAACCTCCTCGTGACTGAAGTAAGCCACAAGCAGGCTGATTACTGCCAGATAAACAGGACGGGCTTGCTCACGATGCTGCAATGCCCTGAAAAATAGGAATAGCACGACAATTACCATCAACTGGACCTGCTCATACATTCGCGTCTGGCGTGCCCAGATCATTGCATAAGGCGAAAACGCTAGCATGGCCGTCGCTAGCCAACCTACCCGACGATTAAACAGTTTGTTTGCTACCACATACAGCAATGGTAGACTCAACAGGTACCATGCTACACTAATTGTTCTTGGCACAATCTTGCTCGTTGGACCGAAAATTGACATCACTAGCGCTAATAGATAGGAATATAACTCAGCCTTAGGATATACAAAGCCAGATCGAAAACCTGGATAACCATGCACCATAATATTGCGTGCAGCATAATAACTGGATAACTCATCTTGCCAATACGGTTCATATCCCAGATCGTAACACACCATTGGAATAGCTAGCAGCATAATCGCTACAAATCCCCAGTTGTGCTTTAACCACACTCTCACTTTGAGATACCATTTTTCTTGCGACTGGTGGCTCTCACAGTTCCTGCTATACAGATGCCGTCTTTTATCCGAATCATAAGCCCGTCGTCTAGCATGATACCATAATATAAGCCCACTCAATCCTACTATTGCAGCTAGCACCAAGCTCCACTGCCACGTATAAGGAAATGGCTGTGGTATCTTCGGCTCACGTACCAGCACTATCAGCACTGCCTCAAATGCTAATGCGGGTAGGAATACCAGACTCGCCGCCTGCCCTGCATCCCCAAGCAACAGATAATAACGCCGCAGCACTCCCATCAACAATAGCCACAAAGTTAGCACGGCTATACTACAGTAGGCAATCAATCTCAGTAAGAGCAGTGGAGGTATTACTTGTACATTGCGTGATGTATTGCTATCAGGTAGATAGTATGCATGACTGGCACCAGGACGGCCCACTGGCGATGGGGGCGGCCAGTTTAATGCTGCGGCACTCGCCTGCATCCAGCCAGCTTCAGCGTGCATGGAAGCATGCCAACCAGCATCTGAGGCCAGTGGATTGTTAAAAGTCCCTACATTTCCCAGGAGCAGATCTATTGACATGGCACTTTTCAGCGTGGCTAGTCCCACTTTTGCCGTCGTCGTACCCGGAGCCAGTACATGCACCGCAATCGTGTTTGTTCCAGCGCGTAGATAAGGTAAAACATTATAGACTCCCAATAACAATCCACTGCGATAGGGAGCTGACTGGCCGTTGTGCGGCTTCATGTCCAGATAGTTCACCACGTTCTCCTGTGGCACATTCATTTGCCCGTTCCACTTCATATACAGGCGATCATTGATAAATACATCTGCCTCACCCGTTGCCACAATGCGCAATAACGCATCATCAAAACCCGCCGGAACCATAAATTGTCGTACAAAGTAACTTTCTTGGCCCAGTCCAGCACTTAGCCAGTGCGTAGGTAGTGGTCGTTCATAGACCAATGGATTAATCATCAAGAGCGAGGATGGCGGTGGCAGCTCTACAAGCTGGGCCATGGGCCATGTGTTTGCATCAAAGTTTGGCTTTGACCAGTCATACAGCATCTTACCTCTATGCGGGTATGCTAGCGTTGTCAGTCCTGTTGCTTTCCAGCCCTTGCCAGTGCCATAATAGCGCACCTGATGGCCCCATATTGCAGCTAGGGTTGCTCGTGCCTGTGGAATGCCCTTGTCCACATTAGCAACGCGTAGTCCTACGACATTGACTTTGCCATGCAGTGCCGAAGAGATATCGAACATATATGTTTGAACTACTCCTCGACTTACAAAATCCATTCTATTTGTGCCAATATAGATTCCGTCGACATAAAGGCGAAATACTTGGCTAGCAGTTACTGTCACAAAGGCACTATCCGGCATCACCTCGAATCTTGTCTCATAGCGGAAGTAAGCTACTGGTGATGTATTATCAGAGGCCTGTACCCAGCGGGCATCGTGCCAATCGGGTGTAAATCCTCTAGGCTGTGGAACTAGGATTGCCTGGACAGCAAACCAGCTTGCCCCTATGCAGGCTACTAACAAGCAGACCCACATGATATAGTGAAGTCGGCGGCGATGTCGTTGCTCTGGCTGGAACAATAGCGTGCTTGATCGTCTCCGTGCAAAAATCACGCCTCTTCACCTTCCTAACTGATTTTCCTGCTTTGCTGTAGGGCACAAGCTAGGTCTTTTCCTATGTTATATTATGGGTAATCTACCGCAGTCCAGACATCTCTTCACGTGCCGTATTGTTCCGATAAGCCGGGTCTAATGCCTCAGCCTTAAGTAGATACTGGCGACCAGCCGTCAAATCACCCTGCCCAAAACGACTCAATGCAAGGTACGTATATGCTGATGACGCTATACTATTTTCCTGACTCCCATTTAAAACGGCTAACATCTGTATTTCACACTTGTTATAATCTTTTAGATCATATTGGATGCGCCCAATCATATAATGAGCATATATATTATGAGGATCAGCCTGACTGAGCTGATAAAGCCAACTCAGTGATGATTCTTCACGATTGACCCGTAGTCTGGGTGCACCATTCAATGGGTGTGGCATCTCAGCTAAACGCGCCAGTGTTACGATAAATTCATCTAATACCCATTGAGTCCGTGGAGCACGCTGCCGCGCAGCCAGCAATTCCTGATAAGATGAAAGGAAATCGTTCTGCTGACGATAAAAAGCAGCTAGATATAGCTGACTATCTGCCGTAGGCTGTGCAGGATGCAAGAAATACCAGGCATGCCCACGCTCGATATGATATGAAGGCAACTGGTCGAGCGACGGATTGAGCTTCTGTGCCCGGTCTAGCCAGTTGAGCGCTTTGGTATAGTCCCCTTGTGCCAGCAAACGTTGTGCCTGATAGTTGCAAACGATGGCCGCTGGAGCAGGCCCCAGCAAGACCAATAGGATGAGGATGAATCCACCTCCCCACATGATCGCCCGCCGTTTTCTAGCAAGACCTTCCTGCACCAACTGTGGAAAGTGCCGATGCGAGATGAGCAGCAGTAAGGCCGCTACCAGTGGGAGGAAGCTGGCACTACCGATCTGATCTAGCAGCAATGTCACACGCCCACGCTGCGTAATTGGATCGAATGATATGGTCTCGATGGGAAAAAACTGCGCAGCTGAACCATAGCCTAGTTTTGCCTTAATAAGCTGTGCTTGTATCGCATGATTTGTCAATTGCGCGACGCTTCCCATATCAGTATACAGGTATTGTATAAGAAAGAGTATTGGTAGCAGCAGAGACAGCCAACCAGCAATCGTACAACATATAGGCAGGAAGAGCTGTGCCCGGATCTCTGCTGGTGTTCTCTTCTCAGCATGTAGAGATCGCCATGCTTGTAAAGCTATCCAAAAAGTAAAAAGTGCTTCACAACAAGAGAGCAGCCCGTAATTAAACATACCGCTACACAGATGCCAACCTGTGTCGACCGACAGTTGCCACGCGGAGAATTGTTTGCCTAAAGGATCTCTGAGCCAGGGGAGCAAGCTTGCCACTCCTAAGGCACTTCCAGCTAGTACTGGCATAACTACCCGATACAGTGCCTTATTG
>Ga0137458_1000081_pt1 | contig 11783 bp, 9 predicted proteins | sample EasRivERMGT642_2_FD_102311 | JGI IMG/M metagenome (GOLD analysis project Ga0137458, IMG submission 102311) | Soil microbial communities from meander-bound floodplain in the East River, Colorado, USA - East River MetaG ERMGT642_2 | ecosystem: Environmental > Terrestrial > Soil > Floodplain ... | reverse complement strand
GTAGCGTATCGGGATGTCCCAGCATCCGATGATGAATTGTAGCATGATCCGCTGGATCTGGAAATGTCGAGAGCAACGTCTCATACTGCTGTACTTCTTCATCCGTCCAATCGAAGTTGGCAAGCTCCAATTCTGGTTGCTGAGGTAAAGTCATCTCGCAGGCAAAACGGATAGCACACGCATGAAATTGACTCTTCGCAGGAAGTTCCGCTGGCGCTTGCGTACGTTGCAACACCCTGAAATCCTCTTTGAAGAGCACGCACCAGCCACCTGCATCTGCAAGATTGTCCCCAAATGTTTGTTGCTGCGCATCGTAGAAAAACCAGAGCATTCCATGTCGTGGCAAAACTCGTTTTGCATCATATCGCAAATCATTGAGATGGATCTGAGCAATAAAGGACTGGGGTAAACCATTCCATTCCGGCCATACAGTTCCTGCTGGTAGATCGGGTAGGCCACCAAGTTTTGAGACACCAATGTGCAAAGACGACTCTTCGACAGGACTTGTGAATAGTCGAATTGATGGTCGAGCCAGTGCATCGATGTCCTTGACTAGCCGGGAGAGTCCTGCACCTACGAATGCAGCCTGCAATGCGGTCTTGTCCATATGCCACCCTGCCTTTTCTATCTTCTCTAGTATGACAACAAAATTCTCTATGTCGGGGTTTCTACTGCCATGTCACAGCCTATAATACTATAGTTTGCGGACAGATGCGAGTGATCCGTTATTTTCCTGCTACCACTTTAGTTGCTTATGCACCAATCTTAGTGGTCGTAAACTACGCCATAGCGAATCCAAGGATTACCTGTCGGCTGATGATTAATGTCAGCGTTGACGTCATCCCGCGTTTTAGGCGTAATACCCAGGTTGTAGTCTGCCGAGCCCTCATTTTGATGTAATGTGACGGTTCCGTCCAGATAGTAGAACTCGTTCTGCCAGATCATGGGAGTGCCCGCTGGCAAGGTGTCATAGCCCACCTTCGGATTGCCCATCCAGGTTTGCCCCGGCACCGATGAAGACTGCTTATCATCCATGCGATGGCCACCGCCTGACGCTACGTGCTGCATTGTGCCTGTCAAGTCGGTCCAGGTTGGCATGATAATAGGACCAACACGATTGAACCATGCAACCTCCCAGCGGACGAGGAAATAGCCCTGACCTGTCAGCGTGAGAGAGTCGCCACGGTAGAACATCAGCCATTTGCCACCCAGAGAGCCAGGGAACGGATTCTCATATTTGCCAGTAGCAGTAATTGAGGTGCCCTCGGGACGGTGCTTAAGACTCAAAGGTGGTACTGACTCTACAGGAGTTGGTGTCAGGGTCCCAATGGGAGTTAGCACTGCGTTAAGCTTCACCGTAGGCGTTGCAGTAGATATTGCGAGGGCATCCGGGGTTCCTGCGGTTCGGCAAAGTCTTGACACTTCAGAACGAAGGAACTCACGGGAGCTACGACAGGTCAATCTTTCTGAAGACTGCTGTAATGTCATAGGAAGCTTCTTCGTTGATGGCGTAGAAGCTTCAGCTATTGATGATGGCGAAGTGAAAAATACCCACAAGAGCGTCATGCTCAGGCTAGTGATGATCGTCAGCGTACTCAGCACAATCAACAAACGACCTCGCCTGGGTTGACCAGATGATAGCAGAGGAGAGAGATGGTTGTTATACATTAAAACATCCTCACAAACTAGAAATACGAAAGTTCCTGCTACTTGCGGGTTTTACCCTGAGAGTAGCAAAAACAGCCTTCTAAATTAGGACAGATTTTCGTGCTCCCAGAACACGTCTACTATTGTTAGTAGCAAGCAGAATATAGGCAATCGCTGCCAGCTTCTCTAGGGGGAAAGAGGGACATTTTAAGACTCTGAGAAAGCCGTTTAGACAGTTTGATCATTATAATTCACCATGTATTCCGTAAACATCAACCCTACTATGATTTGCGTAATGGATCTCTTTTTAGAGGAAACTTCTGAGAGGTTTCTGATCGTTCTTGCAGCTAGCCGACTGAGCTGGTATAGTTCATACTGAAAGGTAAATTTCCTTCATTTGTGCTTGCCAAGCGATACCAACTTCTCTGGCATGAACAGTACCATAGCATTAACCGAAAGGATTAGGATTAGATGAATAAAGAACAGTTCAGAATTATGGATGCAGCTCTGCAAGGACATGAGCTATCAGAGACAGAAGCTCGGTCTCTTGCAGAGCTTTCCGATCTCGCGCCCCTTCTGGAAACCGCATCTGGACTACGGGACCAAGTACATCACAATCGTATCTCCTACTCGCGTAATGTTTTTATTCCACTAACGCAGCTATGTCGGGATGTCTGTCACTATTGCACGTTTGCTCACCCTCCGCGACGAGGTGAAAAAGTGTATCTTTCACGCGATGAGGTCCTTGAGATTGCTCGTGCGGGAGCCGAGGCTGGTTGTAAAGAGGCATTGTTCACGCTTGGCGATAAACCAGAGCTACGTTATAAAGCGGCTCGTCGTGAACTGGCCGAGTTAGGTCATAAAACAACCATTTCATACCTTGCCGAGGTTGCCGAGCTTGTTCTGCATGAAACAAAGTTATTACCTCACGTCAATCCAGGTGTGATGAATGCAGAGGATCTTGCGCGGCTACGGCGTGTCTCCGTCTCACAGGGCATGATGCTAGAGAGCGTCTCTGAGCGGCTATGTGAGCGTGGTGGACCTCATTTTGGCTCTCCTGATAAACGTCCTTCTGTCCGCATAAAAACACTACGCCTAGCTGGAGAACTGCAAGTTCCTTTTACCTCGGGTATTCTTATTGGTATTGGTGAAACACGCGTAGAACGGATAGAATCACTCCTCGCACTTCGGGACGTGCATCGTAGCTATGGTCACATTCAAGAAATTATTATTCAGAATTTCCGTGCCAAGCCAGATACCCGTATGGCTGATGCACCTGAGCCTGATCTGAACGACCTCCTTTGGACAATTGCCGTTGCACGTATTATTTTCGGGGCGGAGATGAATATTCAAGCTCCCCCAAATCTGAGTCCTGGCACTTATCATCAGCTGATTACTGCTGGTGCAGACGATTGGGGAGGTGTCTCTCCTATCACGCTAGATCATGTGAACCCTGAAGCTCAGTGGCCTCTGCTTGACGATTTAACAACCCAAACTGCTGCCATGGGCAAGATATTGGTTGAGCGTTTAGCCGTCTATCCCAGTTATGCACTCAACGTGCAGCAGTGGCAGGATCAACAATTGTCATCATATGTACTGCAAGCGTGCGATAGTGATGGATATGCTCGTGTGGAAGCGTGGTCGCCAGGAGTACAGGCACCGCCTCCCGATCTTGCTAGAGAACTCATCATGTGCCATTCTCATACAAAAGACGGTGTTGCGCCTACTATAAACACCATTATCGAGCAAGCGTGCTCAGGCAATGAGCTTACGGAGCCAGAAATAGTTCACCTGTTTCAGGCACGCGGTGACGAATTCATGGCTATTTGTCAAGCCGCTAACGACTTGCGCCAACGTGTCAATGGTGATGTTGTCTCTTTTGTTGTCAACAGAAACATCAATTATACCAATATTTGCTATTTCCATTGTCAGTTCTGCGCCTTCGCTAAAGGCAAATTAAGCGAGAATTTGCGCGGAGCACCTTATAATCTTGCTCTTGATGAGGTTGTGAGGCGTGCACAAGAGGCATGGAGCAGAGGAGCTACCGAGGTTTGTATGCAAGGAGGTATCCACCCAGAATATACAGGCGAGACATATCTCAAGATGTGCTATGCTATTAAACAGGTTCTCCCTGCTATGCATATTCATGCCTTTTCGCCTCTTGAGGTCTGGCAAGGGGCCCAGACTCTGGGACTCAGCGTGCACGATTTCCTGATACAATTACGCGATGCTGGCCTGAGTACACTACCCGGTACGGCAGCAGAGATCCTTGATGATGAAGTGCGAAAGACACTCTGTCCCGATAAAATCAAAACGGACCAGTGGCTCTCGGTTATGGAGGAGGCTCATGGCGTTGGTCTGCGTACTACGTGTACGATCATGTATGGGCACATGGACCAGCCAAAGCATTGGGCACGTCACTTATTGCGTTTAAGAGCATTACAGACTCGAACACATGGCTTTACAGAATTTGTGCCTTTGCCATTTGTGCATATGGAAGCTCCACTCTACTGGAAAGGCCAGGCACGCAAGGGTCCAACGTTCCGTGAGGCAGTACTTATGCATGCCATAGCGCGGCTTGTTCTGCATCCTCATATTCCCAATATCCAGGTCTCATGGGTGAAAATGGGGAGGGAAGGTATCCAGGCCTGTCTGCAAGCTGGTGCGAACGATCTAGGGGGAACGCTCATGAATGAAAGCATCACCCGTGCCGCTGGAGGCGAAATGGGTCAGGAATTCCCGCCAGCGCATATGGAAGAGATTATACGCTCAATTGGTCGTATCCCATCTCAGCGCACAACGCTCTATCAGCCAGCGCCCGAAGAAAGGCAGCATACTGCACACAATGCAAAAGAATTGCAGCCAATTGTGCTTACACCGAGTAAACGATATGCAAGAAATTAAAAGGGTAACGAAATATTTCCGCTTTTCCGAGTTCGCAACGTATAGTAAGAATAGGACGTTGAAAGTTGGTTCACCCCAGCGCTTTGACAGGTCGGAGGTACAAGAGAGACGGTCCTTTGTATCTCCCTCCACATAGGAGACTTCCCGGCTCTATTGCCAGGTCTACTCAACGATGATATAATACCGTCGTCAAGAGACCCATGGCTAAAGAAAGCCAGGGCCTTACAGTAACCCGTAGGATATTTTTTTTACGGGGCCGCAACACGATGAAGCGGCATAGAAGTTCAGTATCAGCCCAAATTAACAGAGTGCTGATGCTCCACCTGCCCCGGCAGTTACATAGAAAACTGACCGGAAGCATACCCAAAGGAAGGAGGCAACTTCGTGAGTAGAGATTATGAACTTGGATTCATTCTCAATCCCGAAGTCAGCGAAGACGAGATACGTTCCTTACTAGGCCGTATCGAGCAGATCGTTGCAAATTATGGCGGTCAGATCTTTAAAGTAAATCAATGGGGGCGTCGCCGTCTGGCCTACCCTATCGAGCGCCACCGCGATGGATACTATATATTCATTGATATGATTCTGACTCCTGAGACCGTGGCTGAAATCGAACGGACACTTAGGGTTTCTGAATTAGTCTTCCGCCACATGATGAAGAGGCGCGATCCAAAGACAGTCCAAAAGGAGCGTGAGGCTCGTGCTGCTGCTGCCATTGCTGCCGCCGCACAAGCTGAAGCTGCGAGCCAAGCCGAGGCTGCCGCCGCACAAGCTGGAGTTGCGAGTCAAGCCGAGGTGCCTGCCGCACAAGCTGAAGCTGTGAGTCAAGCCGAGGTGCCTGCCGCACAAGCTGAAGCTGTGAGTCAAGCCGAGGTGCCTGCCGCACAAGCTGAAGCTGCGAGTCAAGCCGAGGTGCCTGCCGCACAAGCTGAAGCTGCGAGTCAAGCCGAGGTGCCTGCCGCACAAGCTGAAGCTGCAAGCCAACCTGAGGCTGCTGTCGCGCCTGTTCAAGCTGAAGCTGCAAGCAGGGCTGAGATTCCTGCCACGCCCGTCGAAGCTGAGACTCCCATACAAGCCACGACGGAGGCTGAACAGGTCACAGCAATCCCCGTAGCAGAGGAATTGATTGCTCCATCTCCCGAAGAGATCGCAAGTACCCCTCTTGCTATTGAGAATCCTGAAGCCGTTAAAGCTTAGCTGAAATACATGTGGGGACGTTCATTCAGTCTCCGAGCAAAAAAAGAGCTGGGGTGGAATAGCACGTCGAAAGGATTTGCATTTATGAACAAAATTATGCTCATCGGCAATCTCGGTCGCGACCCGGAAATGAACTACACGCCTAATGGCGTAGCAGTAGCAAAGTTTTCCCTTGCAGTCAGCTACGTTTCAAAGTCACCAACAGGCGAACGCCAGGAAGGAACGGAGTGGTTCAACATCATTGCTTGGCGTGACTTAGCCGAGAGGTGTTCTACTTACTTGAAAAAAGGTCAGAAAGTCTTCATTGAAGGGCGCTTGGCCACTCGCAAGTATACAGACAAAACTGGAGTCGAACGGACAGCCGTTGAAGTTATTGCCAATAACATGGAGTTCCTCACGCCAAAGGATCGCCAGAGCAGTACCAGCTCGTCAGATATCTTAAGTGGAGATGACAGTCTCGGGGATTTGGAAGAACACCCCTTCTAATTGAAGGAGAAAATTTGTGCAAAGACGTTCCGAAGGCGGCTCGGCTAACCACGGTGGTGGGACAAGCTCTGGGCCTGCACGCCACAGGCGCGAAGGTGGCCGCGATCGCAGTTCACGCCGCAAAATTTGTCAGTTTTGTCACGATCACGTTCGCGAAATCGATTACAAAGATTCGAACCGCTTCATGCGGAAATTTGTTTCCGATCGCGGTAAAATTGAGCCCCGCCGCAAGACGGGGACTTGCGCCAAACACCAGCGTGGTTTGAGCACGGCTATCAAGCAAGCACGCTTTATGGCACTGCTCCCATACACAGCTGAACATATCCGTGGGATGTAGTAGTCCCCGTTTTGACCACTCAGGGGTACAGCGGGCACAATGCCTTGTGCCCCATTCGCTCGATCGCGACGTAACCTATTTGGCGATCAATCGCGTTGATCTGCCCAAATGGGTGCCTGAGTGGTTACCTCCTACTAATTACAGTTGCTCTTGGTTAGTATTCCAATGAGCAAACACTACGTACCGAGGAGAAAGGAGGGCGGCGTTCCTTCTCAGCGTCAACGCAACGGAGCTGCTGCCGCTTTTACCATGAAAAGTCAAATGACACCTCGGCCCGATCAGCGACGATCATCGCATTCAGCCAAACCTAAAAAGTATGTCCGACAGACAGCGCACGTCGAAAAACGCCGTGACGGTAAACCTCTCATTTTTGGATGGGGTCATCACCTCTCTCGCACTCAGAAAATACTGATCCAACGCCGCGCCGTCTGGTCCCTCACGATCTTGATTACCACAGGCATCTTTGCGATTTTTGTTGGTTTCTGGGTCAATATCAATGTTGTCATTCCAAACCAGCCCATTACCTCGGTTAATGGTCAAAACATTCCACAATCCGATTACCACAAGCTCGTTGTCTTCAAGGCACAACAGGCACTCAATCATCTGGATGGGCCACACGGTCTTATCGCTCAGAAAGCTACCATGAGCACGCAGGTTGCTAACAGTCAAGCTAAGATCGACAGTCTGAAAACACAACTTTCGTCTACAACAGATCCAGATAAGAAAACGGGGATTCAACAGCAGATTGATGCCGCCCAGAAACTGCATGATAGCGATAATACCCAATTGACCACGTTGCAATCAAATATTACCACTGCACAAACAAACAATACCCAATCTCAGATTGCGAATGAGAGTGTCAATTGGCTACAGGACGATCTGATTATTCGCCAGTGGGTAGCCAAGCAAAGCAGTGTGATCCAGGCTAAGATTAAGCCATCTACTGGCCAGCTTGGCAGCGCAATGAGGCATTTTAGCGCCGAGATCCCTAAAGGGAGCAGTTACAGTCAATTTCTGAGCAAATACAGCGTAAGCGATAGCGATATGCATGTTATGATGGCTCTTAAGCTACGCCGTGATCATATGAACAACTACCAGCATACATTTATTACTTCGCCTACGCGCCAGATCAAAGCACAAGCCATCACACTCAGTACACCGAAGGATGCGCAAGATGCGCTCAAGCAGCTCAAAAAGGGCGCAGATTTTGCCGCACTTGCCAAGGATAAGTCCGTCGATAGTACGACTAAATCCAACGGTGGAGAACTCGGCTGGCTGGTTCGCTGGCAATATACAGTGAATAACTCCTCAAATATACGCGGGACGGGCGCTATCGACAACTGGCTCTTCGATCTGGCACGCAAAGTTTATGAGTTGAGTCCAGTACTTACCGAGAATGGCACCTATCACATCGTACAGGTTCAGGGCATTGATCCATCACGCACGGTCGATGATCCTCATACTCTTGATACGCTTAGAGCCAACGATACCCCACTGCTTGCCTGGCTTAACTCTCAGGAGGTTCATGCACATATGACACAGGGCGACTCAAATAAGCAATTCGATCCGCTAAATATGCCGCAGGATATTCCTACCTCTCCACCAGGCTCGACACCTCTAGGAGGTCGTGGTATGCCAGGCGGGAGCGGTATGCCAGGCGGAGGTGGTATGCCGGGTGAAGGTGGTTTGCCAGGTGGAAGCGGTTTGCCAGGTGGAAGCGGTTTGCCAGGTGGTAATGGCTCATGATCATATCCATTAGGTAATAGATTGTCTAACATGTAGAGGCTTAGAAACTAGATTGACTTGACATTTTGAGAAGACTGGCTTAGAATGAGTCAATGGGATCAGAGGTCAAGTATAGTGAAGATGACTGGAGGCAATCTACTGGCTTTCCTGGAGAAAATAGGGATGATGTAGGTAATCCACATGGTTTTGCCAGTAATGCTCAACTGGCAGATCATTTTGCTCGACATGGTGAACATTTCATAGATGCAGAGACCTATCAACGAATGGCAAACAATTTTATAAGAGGTATTCCCCATTCCGATGTATTACAATTGCGTCGTACAAATGGCGATTATGTACGATATAATCCGAATACAGGAGAATTTTGTATTGCAAGATCAGATGGTTGTATACGGTCATACTATAACATTTCGGGAAATAGCAATCCTTTTGAATATTTCCTGAGACAGTTTAGATAAAGGAGTGTATCGGGATGAACAAAAAGTTTGCCTGCCCATGTTGTGGCTTTCTTACCCTAGAAGAAGAGTCTCCTGGGACGCATGAGATTTGTCCAGTTTGTTATTGGGAAGATGATCTTGTACAATTTGAAGATCCAAATCATTGGGGAGCAAATGGGGTGAGTCTAGCAGAAGCGCGTCTGAATTTTATGCGGTTTGGGGCAAGTGAAGAGAAGTTCAAGCTAAGGGTACAACGTCCCCCTGTAACTACCCAAATATCTGCCTAACGGGCACATGCCCCTCTTTTCGCCAAAGCACTCTGGGTAGGATGTTTGAGCATTGTGCAGCTAGGCTAACAAAGTTTACCAATAGAGTCATTTTATTGTATCCGCTATACAAATCAAACAGAGCAGCATGACCACAACTTTATCAATTCAAGAACTCTTACAACCGACAGAACCCATCCAGCAACTCCTAGAAACGGTCTCGCTCTATCTGCACATTCCGTTTTGTCATACTCGCTGTCACTACTGTGATTTCAACACCTATGCGGGCATGCTGCCAATGCGTGAACCATATGTGCGTGCACTACTCACTGAAATCACACTGGCTGGACAGATCGCCCAACACACAGATGGATCACCTCGCCGTTCACGTACCATCTTTTTCGGCGGCGGCACTCCCAGCCTCCTCAGTGTGTCACAGATCACACACCTACTCGATGCCTGCTTTCATGCCTTCGCAGTAGACAAGGATGCCGAAATTACGTTAGAAGCTAATCCTGGCACACTGGACCAGGAGCAACTGGCAGGCCTGCGTGCCGCTGGTATCAACCGTTTGAGCATGGGAGCCCAGACTACTGACCCAGATTTGCTCAAAACGCTAGGACGTATTCACACACCCGAGGAGATCGATCAAGCCGTACACTATGCACGCATAGCCGGTTTTACATCAATTAGTCTGGATTTTATGTTTGGGCTGCCGGGACAGACGATGGATCATTGGCGTCAAACGCTCGATCATGCTCTGGATCTACATCCTGAACATCTCTCGCTTTACTCGCTCATTATTGAAGAAGGCACACCTTTTTATGATTGGGCGCACGATGGCCGTATCACTCCTGGTGACGAAGATCTATGCGCCGACATGTACGAGTATGCCGACGAACTCCTACACAAAGCTGGCTATGGCAATTATGAAATTTCAAACTGGTCCCTACCAGGTCACCAGAGTCGTCATAATTTGACCTACTGGCAAAATCTCCCTTATCTTGGCATGGGAGCTGGTGCTCACTCCTATTTCGCTGAAAGACGCTTCTCTCATGAGCGCAATCCAGCAACCTACATCAAAAGAGTCAAGCAGGGACAACTACCCGAGGCAGAAAGCGAATCGGTCGGACATCTCCAGGCCATGTCCGAAACCGCGTTTCTCGCACTGCGTACGGCTATGGGACTCCACCTACCAACCTTCGAAGAACGTTTCGGAGTGTCATTTGTCCACTTCGTCGGTGAACGCTTGGATACCGTTACGAAGGCAGGACTATTAGAATGTGCCGATGGCTGGCTACGCCTGAGTAAGCGTGGACGATTGCTTGGGAACGAAGTTTTTTTACGCTTACTACCCGATTAATTATGATTCAACGAGGATAACTTGGAATATTCAGCGTCATTCTCAACTGCATGGGAAGTTTACCCCCAACTTTCGCATGCACAATTCCAAACCGCTAAAGATGCCGGAATTGATCCTGTGCTAACCCAATTGCTCGACAATCGTGGTGTCAAAACGCCAGAGGAGATGTCGGCTTTTCTCAAAGCTGACTATGCCACTACGCCCGGTCCACTTGCTCTTGTCGATATGGAACGCGCCGTTACACGTATTGAACAAGCATTAGCCAACTGCGAACATATTACTGTCTATGGCGACTACGATGCCGATGGGGTTACCTCCTCTGCCTTGCTCTTTCTCGCACTACGTTCTCTCAAGCAGCCAGAGGCCATACTTGACTTCCATATCCCCCATAGGTTATACGATGGCTGTGGCCTTAACTTACCCGCACTCGACTACCTCAAAGCACGCGGCACCTCCCTGATCATCACCACCGATTGTGGCACTTCGGACGTTGAGCAGGTTGAATATGCCAGATCGCTTGGCATCGACATCATCATTACCGACCATCATCGTCCACCAGCTGAGCTACCACACGCCTATGCCATAATCAATCCTTGGCGTCCAGACTGCACATATGGGGAGCGTTATCTCTGTGGGGTTGGCATAGCCTTCAAGCTCACGCAAGCCCTCTATCGCGCCCATAACCGCAGCACCGAGCAAGAATTGGAACTGCTCGGCCTTGTCGCAATTGGCACCATCGCCGACATCGCATCACTGCTGGGAGAAAATCATACGCTAGTACGCTTGGGTATGGAGCGCTTGAATGCGACACGCCAGCCCGGTCTGAAGGCACTTATTCGTGCGGCAAATCTCCAGCTGGGCCATCTGCGTGAACAAGATATTTCCTTTGGTCTGGCACCTCGCCTTAATGCAGCTGGCCGCATGAAAGAGGCCAGCATCGCTTTCATGCTTTTAACGACTGATAATGAAGATGTTGCTAGAGTGCTTGCTATTGAGTTGGAGCAGCTCAATATGTTACGCCAGCGGGATACAGAGGAACTGATGAAGCATGTGCGCGAACAGGCACAGAGCCAGTCTACCGAATCCGTGATTCTTGTCAACGGTGACGACTGGCATGAGGGCATCATCGGTCTCGTGGCAGGTAAACTCGCCGAAGAAATCTCTAAACCAGTTTTTGTGCTCAACAATGATCACCAGAGACAGTTGAGTCGCGGCTCCGCCCGTAGTCAGAAAAACTTCAACATCATTGAGGCCCTACGTAGCTTTGGTGATCACCTGGAGCGCTATGGTGGACATGCACAAGCAGCAGGCTTTACCATCAAGACCGAGCTTATTGAACAACTCAGAGAGCATCTCCTCAACTGGCAGGATGATACTGAACCAGCAGCTTCACCAGTGAT
>Ga0137458_1000080_pt1 | contig 11850 bp, 15 predicted proteins | sample EasRivERMGT642_2_FD_102311 | JGI IMG/M metagenome (GOLD analysis project Ga0137458, IMG submission 102311) | Soil microbial communities from meander-bound floodplain in the East River, Colorado, USA - East River MetaG ERMGT642_2 | ecosystem: Environmental > Terrestrial > Soil > Floodplain ... | reverse complement strand
CTGCAATTAATGAAGCGGTAGAGCTTGCCAAATCCTTTGGCAGTGAAACCTCTAGCCGCTTCATTAATGGTGTCCTCGGTACAATATTTAATCGGGCCCAGCAACAGCCCATCCCCAAAACCGAAAGCGAGGTGAAATAATGGCAACCATGCAGGAACGTCTGAAAAAGATTATTGTTGATCAGCTTGGTGTTGACGAAAGCGAAGTTACACGTCACGCTTCTTTCGTTGAAGATCTCAATGCTGACTCTCTCGATCTTGTTGAACTTATTATGTCTCTCGAAGAAGAGTTCCAACTGCAAATCTCCGATGAGGATGCAGAAAAGATCACTACAGTGCAAGAAGCTGAAGATTATATCGAAGAGCACTTGCGCTAGCTCTGTCCCAAGGCACTCAATGCTGCCTATTTTGAGCGCCCGCCTATCGGGCGGCCACGCGGTCGCCCCACTCTCTATCTATCCTAACCTTACCAAAAAGCCCTCTTGCCTTTAGGGGGTTTACTTTTTGGCCTATGGCGTATATACTTCTCTTTAAGATCGCAGGGAGGGCGGTATTGAAAGTTCGTGATGTGATTAAACTGGTTGAAGGTGACGGATGGTACCATACCGAAACACGAGGAAGCCATCGACAGTACAAGCATCCAGTCAAGCTAGGAAAAGTGACAATCCCTGGACATCCTGGGAATGATATACCGCATTCTCTCTTAAATTCCATCTTAAAACAGGCGCAGATTAACAAAAGGAGAAACATGTGAGATACCTTATTGTTATCGTCAAAGAAAAGAATTACGGCGCATTTTGCCCTGATGTGCCAGGCTGCGTTGCTGTGGGAGACACATTCGAAGCATGCAAGATAAGCATGCAAGAAGCTCTTGCGTTCCATTTGGAAGGAGATGAAATACTGCCAGTCCCACACGCATCGCCCGATGATCCTGAATTGGCAAACGATCCTAACCTCATCCCCGTCTATGTAGATGTTGACATCCCAAATCTGGCTGCTTAATTCACATTTCGTTGTCACAAATGTCTCCCCCCACTCATCTCCATTACTAGAAACTGGGCCAGACAAAATACACCCAGTACGAACGAAAAGAGTGTCGTGTGGATACTATGCCTGCAGATCAAGCGGTAGATGCGCTTATCCATGAATACTATAAGCTGGTTTTCCATACTATCTATGGCCTGACTGGCAACTGGGAGGAAAGCCAAGATCTCACCCAGGATACCTTTCTCCAGGCTTTGAAAGGGATTGATGCCGCCCGCGCTACCAGCGGTATACACTTTCAGGCGAAAGCTTGGCTTTTACGTATTGCACTCAATACTGTGCGAATGCAACACCGTCGGCAAGCTCTGTTCCGCTTCATTCCTTTCTCGCATCTGCAAGAGAGAAAACGCCAAGATGCACAGGAAACCGCAGAGACGAGAGACTACAGCTCTGAAGCCATTCATGAGCAAGCAGCTCCCCTGCAACCGAGTGGCTATGGAGCCCATGCTGCCAATGATCCAGCAGAATTGATCGCAGAACAGGAGACAGTCCATCGCTCACTGGCAAAGTTACCGGAAACTATGCGGGTCTGCTTGCTTCTCTCGATCGTTGGGGATCTCTCTACCGCTGAAATTGCTGCCCTGCTTGATCTCAAAGAACCTGCCGTCCGTCAGCGACTTGCACGGGCACGTAAACAATTCCAGCAAGCATATAACTATGAAAGCGGCGAACAGATTATAGATAGAACACCTGTAGCAAGCACAGCAACAGAGTCCCATCATGATACCGAAATACGCCAGATAGGTAGAGATAGCACTCAGTCTGCGCAGAACGATACAGTATCTCACTTGATAGTGACCGCATATCCACTCTCAGCAAGAGGAAGCTATGGATAACAACTCAATTGAAACGTTGCTGCTCTGTCACTACGGACATGCTGCGCCAACACCGCCTCGACTGGAACAGCGGCTGATTGCTTCGGTAAAACACGAAGTAGTAGCCAGGCAGCAGCAAGAACGCCTAGCAACCAATATACGCACATACCGCATGAACCGCCGTCGCGCAGTCAAGTTGGTCGCTATCAGTTCCGCTGGACTTGGCCTATTAGGAGTGGGCCTAGAAATTTTGGAGACGGCTTTGTCAGGCACAGATCATACACAACCCGCACTTTCCTAACTCGATACAAGGCCATATGTTAGTTCACGTCTATTACACATTCAAGTCTAAAATGTAGTCTTGTATGAAAATATCTCAGATGAGATGCATACATAAGAAAGGATCATACCATGCCATTCGGAGCACGCCCACTTGACTTGCTTGTCATCCTCATCATTGCACTCTTGATCTTTGGTCCTAAAAAATTGCCTGAGATTGGTGCATCCATTGGCAAAAGCGTCACAGCCTTCAAAAAAGGCATAAAAGATGCTACAGATGAAAAAGAAACTGAAGGTACAAATCTATTGTTAGACCACTACAACTTGGATGCCAAACGTTTAGAACTGGAGGCTCTTGAACGCGAAATTGCAAGCAAAAAAGCTGTCCTCAATGCTCATGAGGCTCCTCAAACAGTAGAAGTATCCGGCCAAAGTACAAATACAGAAACGCGGACAAGCTAATTGCAGGCTTGAGTGATTGGTTTGAGAATACTAGAATGACAAGTAAGATGGATACACAAGACTCGCTAGCAACGCTCAACAACGTTAGCCAGCAGGATGAGGACAATGAAGACCTAGCCAGTATGTCTCTGATGGACCACCTAGAGGAACTGCGCTGGCGCATCTTCAAAGTGCTGATTGTGGTTGTTATTGGCTCAACCATTGCTTTTTTCTTCAGAAATTGGCTGATCAAGCTTCTAGAAGCACCACTACCAGATACCGCTAATTTCCTTGGCCTGAAAACAGGGCATCCACTCGTTGTTACAGGCCTGACAGAAGGTTTCACGACCTATCTGCTCATTTCAATCGTTGCTGGCACGATCATAGCGCTGCCCGTACTGCTCTACCAGACGTGGGCCTTCATTGCCCCAGGGCTCTATGAACATGAAAAGAAGCATGCAGTGCCGTTCGTCTTTATCGGCCTGATGCTTTTTGTTGTGGGTATCACTCTGGGCTATATTGTTTTGCGCTATCCTATACAATGGCTCGTTGATTTTGCCTCCGACAGTTTCACTCCACTGGTAACGGCAGGTAGCTACTTTTCATTTGTAGCTGTCTTTATCCTGGTCTTCGGATTGATCTTTGAATTGCCATTAGTCCTGACCTTTCTGGCAAGATTCGGCCTCGTCTCCAAGGAAACACTACAGACAAAACGTGCAGTATCACATATCATTATGTGGGTAGTTGCTACCTTTGCTACACCAGGCGCAGATCCTTATAGTCCGATTATACTGGGTATTGTCATGTCATTTTTGTACGAATTGACAATCATTTTCATTCACCTCTTTGTCAAGCCAGAGTCTCTAGAGGCATAGGAAAGGGGGATACATACATTCTACCAGTTGGATTCCGCTTACCAGATCTTTTTCTGGTTTTAATCAAATGCTACTGAGTAGAGCCAACGTGGGCAGTTGCTTCCTCTGCATGTGGAGATGACTGCTCCCCGATGATCTGCCAAGAGGGGGAGCCTTTGATCTCCAATACACCATTAGTAGCTGAAGTAACGGGTTTTGGCCTCATCAAGCCAGGTAAGAAAAATGCCTTAACTACCGTTTTCACCTGAACCGTACGCGCACGGAATTCGATTACTGCATTAACAACACGATGCGTAGATTGCTCTACCTTTTTATCAATGGCATGTATGGTGGTAGGCAGGGAGACCGCCGTACGCACAATGGCATTCTCATGAGCTGCCGGTGCTACACCTTGGCTCACCGATTCGCTAGCTTTATTGATGCTCTCGACCGTGGGTCGTAACATCTTAATAAGCTCTACTTTCTCATGCACCCATGCCATCGCAAATGCCATTAACGCATTAAAAGCTACTGCCAGCAAGACAAAAATCAGCACAAATAGGCAGATGACAATAGCTGCCATTTGCCCCAGCATCGCCAAAGTGGCATTCGCCGCAACCGCTATGTTCATTACTGGCCTCCTTTTGCATGGATATCTCGCATTGCCTCCAATTGTTGCTCACGCCGCCGGTCCGCACGGTTGCGGATATGCCCTTTACCCAGGAACACACGCATCATCCCCTGCACAGCCACTACCGAGGCCACCGTATGAATAATCGGAGCTAGGGCAAATTCAGAGGTTAACTTCGTTGTTTGACCGATTGTTGAAACCGTATGCCCAGCTATCTGCGCTGTATCTTTCATGATACCTACAGTCTCCTGAACCGACACTAATAACGGCTTCATCTCATCACGTACATTTCTGATTGTACGCATAAGTGCTACGATCGAATATATTTGAAAGAGCGTTGCACCAACCATGAGAAGTGCTAGCATGATTAAGAAAACATAGAGCACATCCTGTAATACCTTGAAGATGGCTGCCAGTGTGAGACCCACAACAAGCACTACTCCCAGGATCACCAACACAATTCGTACAAATCGTTTTGCTGCCTGCATAATGCGCCTCCTAGCATAAAAATTTTGAAGTAATTCTATCTCATTATACGCATGGACAGGAATACTTGTATACCATCCACAAAACCCATCTATCTGCCTGATACAAGCCATCGGAGAGTCCTATAGCACATGGATCGTTAGGACTAGAGAGAATTTCCTCATACAAACTGCTACATTCAACCAGTTAGAACGTATTACAGAGCAAGAACGTTGTAAAATAAAGGCAAGAATCTGGCCTTCTGGCCTGATGAGCAAAATTTATCTATTATGAGGGTAAGCTTGCAGAATTTCTCCCTTACAACACAAGAGGCTACAATACGTATTCAACGCGCAAAGACGAGTTATCAAGCCGCATTCGCTCAACACCATACACAACAAGGGCTAACACGGATCAGTTGGGTCACTTGGACGATCATCGCCGTTACAACTACCCTGTGGGTTCTCACCGCCTCGCAAGCGGCCTTAGCAACCGGAGCACATAGCATACAAGCTATCTTGATACATATCACCCACAATGCTCTTACCATTCAACCTCAGGATGATCAAGCTATCTCCAAGGTGTTAATTGCTGACGGAGCGAAATATAATGCTTTCATTATACAGGGACAGTACTGGCGCTTTATCACTCCCGTTTTCTTGCATGTCAATGCTTTACATGTTGGGCTAAATATGCTCAATTTGCTCTTCCTGGGTATCTATTTAGAGAGGCTTGCTGGACATCTACGTCTGCTATTCATCTATCTAGTCTGCGGAGTGATAAGCATTATTGCCAGTTTCTATTTTACTCCTCATGAGCTTAGCATCGGAGCCTCGGGAGCACTGTTTGGTCTGGTTGGAGCCTATAGCGTCTTCATTCTCATGCATCGGCAAGCAATGAACAGACAAGGCATTCCAGCTATCATTGAATTAATAGTTATTATCGGCTTTAATCTCGCTCTTGGCCTCGTTATTCCAAATGTCGATAACTATGCTCATGTTGGAGGCCTGATCAGCGGCTGTTTGCTTGGCTGGTGGTTTATGCCTTATTACAAGGTATCTGCGCATGATACGTTGACTGATACTCATCGTCTTTCGGTACGCTGGCCCTTGGCGTTATTGACAATTTTAGGTACACTATTGCTAGCAATCATTGCTTTACATCTAAATGGAACAAAATCGTAGCCAGAAGTCTGCTTTTGTGATGCGATTTTCTATAGTGAGATTCTATCTTAATACCGGGAGGACAACTCGTGGAAGCACAAACTGATCTTCAAAGTTACCTGGAACAAGGCCGCCTTGCACTGGCTCAGGGACAGGGACGCGAAGCTGCTATTGCCTACGCACATGGTGCACAACTCGAGCCCAACGATCCAGCCATACACTTGGGATTAGCAGAGGCAAATCTCGCACTCGGCGACTATGCTATCGTCCGTATGGCATGCAACAAAATCTTCGAATTACAACCGCAAAGCGGGCTCGAGGCAAAAGTTGCTCAGGCCTTGCTTGACTTACTTGATCACCGCTATGAACGGGCTCTACAAAACGCCGATGCCGTTATCAGTAACGATCCTAGTATTGCCTATGTTCATGCGCTCCGTTCTTATCTCTTGCATGCTAACGGACAAGACTATGACGCCAATCTGGCACGTGCACGGGCCACACGGCTCTCCCATGGAGGTCGTTTTGATAAGTGTTTCCCAGCAATTGAAACTCCCTCCACCCCCAGCCATGACTCTGTAATGCAAGAGCAGCCCTATAATAGACCGAATGGGGCCAAGCTTGCTGAACGAGAGCATATTCCAAGCTGGTCACGCCTCAATGCTGGAGGCTGTCAGATGATCGGTACACGCTTTTTTTTGAACCAGAACCCCGGTTTTGTGACGAATGTGATCATCGCTATCAATATCGTTCTCTACCTTCTTGTACAGATCGTTCCTTCTCTCTATGGTGTGCTGGGCTATCGCTATCCCGTACCAGCTGGGGAATACTGGCGTCTAGTGACGGGGATTTTTCTCTACCCGCCGAGTAATATGGGTGGCACTCTCTTACCGTTTTTAATTGGTATGCTCTCCCTGTTTTTCATTGGCCGAGGTGTAGAAATTTTCTATGGGCAAGCACGCTATGTCACCATCTATCTGCTAACAGCTATCGCTAGTTCGATCGTCTGCTATCTGATCTTTGGCGTGGGATTGTTCCCCGGTGGAGCTATCTTAGGCATCTTTGGCGCAATTGGGGTTTTCTATATCGCTAATCGGCACTCTCTAGGGATGTCTGGTACTAGCGCTATCATGAACTGGACCTTCTGGCTCATCCTTAATCTGGCACTTGCAGGCTCTTCAGGGTCAGTAATCTTAGAGCTTGTTTGTCTGGGTGTGAGTATGGTGATCGCTTTCTTGCTGTTACCTCGCTCAAAAGGACGTACGATGCTATAGCCATGTGAGACATATAGCGATCAGAATGAAATAAAGCCGAATAGAGAAAAACAAGCGATATAATATTGCTTGCTTCTTGTTCCTCGCAGTACACTAGTAATAAGGGAGTCGAGCTTGCAATCTCACTGTGACCCGGCTGAGTCACATGATCTTCGCCATGCACTCTATTTGCCACCCAGGCATATGGAACTGGCGATCCTATCCATGCCTTTACCCCCCTTGTTCGACTCCTCCCCTTTCTGGGATGGTGGCTCGGTCTCACCCCATGCAAAAAAGTGGCACGCTACCCACTTCTAGCTTTATGATACATCCTATGTAGGTCAGCTTCCAGGGAAGAGCGCGGGAAAGAAGGTTTGGAGCACACTCGCTAACAATACTCGCCTAGATCTCACACCCGCTCCAGAGCCACTGCACCAATAATCCGAGCATATTCTTTGGTAAGAATAATTCTCGTCACCTTTCCATGCTGAATATCTAATGTATAGAGTCCACCATTGCCATACAATGCCAAGTAATGCTCATCAAGCCAGTCACCCAGCTCATAATAGCCAGAGCTACCAAATGCAACACGCTGTGGCGATCCAAGCGTAATCTGGGTCTCTGAATTTTTAACCGTTACAGTATATATTATACTATAACGGTTAAAATTACCCTTTATATCACTGGTAAAAACAAGATAGGCTAGTGTGCTACCATTTGGCGAAAAACGTAGCGTCATTATCCAGTGATAGGTTGCAGTTGCCATAGCTTCAGGCTGTGGTAGAGGCTGTCCCTGCACAATTACTTGGGAATTTGCGAGTTTCGGGACTTGCGGATCAATGGTAGCTATATTCAAATCGTTGGCATAGCTTAGCGGTTCAGCATCAACTGGCAAACTGCCGTTCCTTGGCACAGGTGTATAACCCTCCCAACTGGCATAGAGCAGATGATTTCCATCCGGAGCCAGCGCCAGAGGCCCCTGCGGAGGATCACTTGCTAGCAGCTGCCGAGGCTGCGCCTCCAGATTCAATATCCATAATCCATGCTGAACTGCGCCATGATCACCATGGTCTTCCGTGAGCAAGAGCGTCTTCTCTCCCAAAGATTTATAATCTCGCAAGAAAGAGAAAATACGGAAACATGGACAGAGATTTGCTGGTTGTTGATGGACAAGTACGGTCGCTTCCAATGGGCCAGCATAAAGATTGATGGTGCCCTTGCCAGATACAAGTACACTGCTCCATGCCAGTTGCGAACCATCCTGGCTCAGTGCCATGGAGGTGATTATCTGGCCCACAGGTAGTCTAGCAATGCGTCTGGCATGGCCTGCAAATGGATCGGTCAGCCACACCCCATCTCCACCATACACAAGTTGACCAGATGGTGTAATCAATGGAGGTACACCGCGGCTATATAGATAACCAGGCGTGAAAAGCTTCTGCGGAACTCCATTCCACGAGGAGACTATCCAGAGCTGACTCGCCTGCTCATACACAAGTGAGCGAGGCAGTTGTTCTCGCTCCGATAGTTGTGACGGTGATACATTAGAATGACTTGACTGCGCAAATTGCACAAATTGAGGCAAATATCCAACTAGCATACCGCTAAAGATGACCAGCAAGGATGAGACTGTTAGGAGGAAAAATTGGATGCTCCACTCAGAAATAGGAGGGTCTTGTTGTGGCGAACGGTTCAACTGCTGTGTCAATGTATTTTCACCATTCCAAACAAAAAATAGACAATACATAGATCGATAGGCAAAGCAACTTCCTACATGAGCAAACTTGCAGGTCTACCGCCCGGTGACATGCTATCACCAACGCGCTGGATAAATGCTAATGTCTGGGCAAAGACTTGCTTATGCTCGTAATCTTTCATAATTACGTGATACGAACGCTGAAAGGTTACAAGCTCCTTATCCTGTGACCCAATCAGGTGGTAAATCGCCTGCCCATCCCGTGCTGGTACAACATGATCGTGTGTTGCATTCATGATCAGCGCTGGTGCCGTCACAGCGGATAACTCGCTGTCCAAACGTACTAAATATTGTAGCATACTCTCAACTGGAGCCATAGGGGTCCAGCGATAGGCCTCACGAGCATAGCGACGGCGTGCAACAGGGTCACATATATCTTCGCGTAACGTTGGGACCAGGGGAGTAAAACATCTCGCCAATCGCACAGCAGGTAACATCCATGAACGCATATAAAGAGGAGGGCACATTGCCACTATACCATCAATCTCTTCATGGGCTGCGGTATGCAAACACAGCGCACCACCCAGCGAATGTCCAACCAAAAAGGTCCGTGGACAACGCTTCTTGAGTCGCTGCATTTCACCCCGGACAGCCCCCGACCACTCTGACCAACCGATCGGGAGCATATCCCGCACTTCTGTTCCATGTCCAGGTAGCAGCATATTCTCAGTCAATACGCCATGTGCAGCAAGAAAATCTGCCAATCCCTCCATATCACTCCTCCCACCATTCAAACCATGAACTAGCAGTACTCCAATACTAGACCGCCCAGTAGCTTGACTGGGAGATGAATCAATTTGTTTTGATGGCATTGGCAGTTTCCCTCCGTTCGCTAGTTCCTTACAAGGCCAAACGCACAGGCCAGTTTAGTTACACGAAAGTGGCGAATACTCAGCAATCGCATTCGGCGAAGCCAGCCGATTTGACCAAAAAATGAGCGAACCGTGGGCAGTTTGACTCACGATAACTCAATCAGAGGAGTCGGCTTACTTTCACTAGGCAACGCCTCTTGTACTACTGGATTATACTTACTATAACGATTCCTTTGCAATGCTGTATTCCACGATACCATTGTAATCTATTACCTATCACTATTGTGTTTTGAACACAACAGTGATATATTCGGTCCCAATAATTGGGGCCATTTCAATTATCAATGGCGTTATTCTTGGGAGTATCAACACACATGAAATTTTCAACGAAAGCAATTCACGCGGGTCAGGAGCCAGATCCTACAACAGGATCAGTGATGACTCCAATTTATCAAACATCAACCTATGCTCAAACAGGTATGGGTGAGCATAAAGGTTATGAATACGCGCGAACAGGAAATCCTACGCGTACTGCACTAGAGACATGTATAGCAGCTCTGGAAAATGGCCGCTATGGTCTGGCCTTCGCTTCCGGGTTAGCTACAGAGCAGGCTGTGCTCAGTCTGCTTAGCGCTGGCGACCATATCGTCTCCTCTGATGATCTCTATGGAGGTACCTATCGTCTCTTCGAGCGCGTTATGCGGCGCTACAATGTCGAAACTAGCTATGTGGGGGCAAATGCTATTGCGGATTATGCAAAGGCTATTCGCCCAAATACGAAGCTGCTCTGGCTAGAAACACCCACCAATCCAATGCTGCGACTGGCCGATATCCGGGCTATTGCAGATATTGCCCACCAGCATAAGATACTGCTCGTTGTCGATAATACCTTCTCCAGCCCCTACTTCCAGCAACCTCTTGAGTTGGGAGCAGATATTGTCGTGCATAGTACAACCAAGTATATCAACGGGCATAGCGATGTGATTGGCGGAATGGCGGTGATGAATGACGAAGAAGTTTACCAGCATATTAAGTTCTTTCAGAATGCCGCTGGAGCAATACCAGGACCTTTTGATGCCTGGCTGACACTGCGAGGTGTCAAAACACTGGCTGTGCGTATGCGCCAGCACGCAGAGAATGCCTCTGCCATTGCTCGCTTCCTGTCTGAACACCCACGGGTCGAAAAAGTCTACTATCCAGGCTTATCCTCACATCCTGATCATGAACTGGCAAAACGACAGATGAGCGGTTTCGGCGGCATGGTCTCCTGCCAACTTAAAGGCTCAGCGGCCAATATAGACCAGATTGTACGCCGCTTGAAGATCTTCACCTTTGCCGAAAGCTTAGGTGGTATCGAATCACTGGTCTGCCATCCCGCTAGCATGACCCATGGTGCCATACCACCCAAGATTCGTGAGGCATACGGCCTGACCGATACTCTGCTGCGTCTCTCGGTTGGCATAGAGGATTGCGAGGACCTGCTCGCCGATTTGGATCAAGCACTCATGTGACTTCCACTCCAAAGATCGTTTTCAGTTCAGTCCGCACGCGACTGGAAGGAACCTGTGGATTGGCGCTGCAAAAATCGAGAAGCCAATCACGTACTGGCTTGGTCAACTTGTAGGAATGGCCATGGCAGCGGTCAAGCAACGCCAACTCCGCTTTGTCTTCGTCTCGAGCCAGTTGGACCAAGCGGCAAGCAGTGGAGCGCAAAATGGTTAACTGGCTCTGGGTCACTACTGTTTGCCAAGAGTGGCCTGCTTGCATGTGTTCGATGAGTTCCAATCTCGCGTTGCGTTCTGGGTGATCCTTCATCCTTTTCGTCCCTCCATTTTGCCTTGCTCTCGCACTCTTCTGGCCTGCATTCTACCACTTGGTCGTGTCCTAGTCGAGTTATGCAGCTTTCAAAAAAGCAAACTCCCTGGTAGAGTGAGCAAGAGAACAGAGCGATGAGCGAAGCACCCCGGAAACTCCCTGGCGAAAGCCTTGGGGAGAGAAGGGGCATTCCTGTTGTGGGACAGGGACACAATGAGACTGCTCGCTTGAGCTTTCGCATCCAACAGAAGCATTTTCCAGAGATGGTAATTCGAGCAATATATTCTTAAAAAGAAAAATAGGTAAAAGGTAGAGAAATGTCACCTTGCACTGGAAATGTCACTTGCGCAGCTGGCCCCTTTACAGTTATACTTGGAGTAGACCACTCGCGTGGTATGGTTGTTGATACACGTCTCTGGTAGATTTTCTCTGATTTTAGAAAATTTGTTGGCAAACCTTGTTTTTTGTCTCACTGTCCCCGTATTGCTCCTCGTATACGTATTCCATGTTCGAATAAAAAAAGGGT
>Ga0137458_1000079_pt1 | contig 11864 bp, 8 predicted proteins | sample EasRivERMGT642_2_FD_102311 | JGI IMG/M metagenome (GOLD analysis project Ga0137458, IMG submission 102311) | Soil microbial communities from meander-bound floodplain in the East River, Colorado, USA - East River MetaG ERMGT642_2 | ecosystem: Environmental > Terrestrial > Soil > Floodplain ... | reverse complement strand
GGGCTTGCTAAAAAGCGTGTCGTGGTTGTTCGTGCAACCTACCGACTTTGTCTATACAGCGAAGATGTGATATAATGGCGAGGTGGAATGGAATAGCAATACTAATTTTGTCTGTTCTGCCAGAATAGATCTTATATTAGTCAGAATGCCTCTATGAGGCGGAGTTTTTTGATGGCAAAGATGAGAGAATCGATAATGTCACAGCAACCCACCCCAGATCATGAAGCTGTACTTACAAGTGGTACCAATAGTAAGGAAAAATTGAACAGTGATGGCAGCAATGGTTATGGTGGACAGAATATCCAGATTCTCGAAGGCTTGGAAGCCGTACGCGTGCGTCCAGGTATGTACATTGGATCAACGGACCAGCGTGGGTTGCACCATCTCATATATGAAGTTGTCGACAATAGTGTAGATGAAGTGATGGCAGGGCATGCCGATACGGTCAGTGTGATAATTCACCCTGATAGTGCGGTGACCATCGAAGACAATGGGCGTGGTATTCCTGTCGAAGAGCATCACCAACGTCCTGGCCTCTCAACACTTGAAGTCGTGATGACTGTGCTGCATGCTGGCGGAAAATTTGGTGGAGGTGGTTATCAGATCAGTAGTGGGCTGCACGGCGTTGGTGTTTCGGTCGTTAATGCGCTCTCGCAATGGTGTCAAGTTGATGTCAAGCGTGATGGATATCGCTATCGTCAGCGTTACGAAAGGGGCACACCGCTCACCGAGTTAATGATTGTCGGTCCTGAAGAAGGCCAGGGGACCATTACCTCATTTCTTCCCGACCTCTCCGTTATGGCAACATGTGACTATAACTTCGATATTCTGGCTCAGCGCTTCCGTGAAATGGCCTATCTCAACCGTGGTATGACTATTAGCCTGAAAGATGAACGGAGCGATCGTGAGGCGACTTTCTATTTCGAGGGTGGTTTGGTCTCATTTGTGCGCTATTTGAACAAAAATCGTAATAAGCTGCAAGCGCGTCCTATCAGCACTATCCGTGAAGTTGATGATATCAAAGTTGAACTGGCGTTACAATATAATGATAGCTGGACCAGTACCGAGTTTTCCTTTGCCAATGGCATCAACACAGTCGATGGGGGCATGCATATTACTGGCTTCCGTAGTGCGCTCACGCGCACCCTGAATGATTATGCTCGCAAGGTCAACCTGCTCAAAGAGAAGGACGGTAATCTGACGGGAGAAGATGTACGCCAGGGTTTGACGGCTGTAATCAGTGTCAAGATTCTCAATCCTCAGTTTGAAGCTCAAACCAAATCGAAGCTGAACAACGCTGATGTACGCCCGATTGTTGAGGGAGTGACCGCTGAGATGCTCACCCAGTATCTTGAGCAGACGCCCAGTGAAGCCAAAGCCATCATCGAGAAATGTCTGACCTCAGCCAAAGCACGCGAGGCTGCGCGTGCTGCCAAAGATCTCATTCAGCGCAAAAATGCGCTTGACACGACACTGCCGGGTAAACTAGCTGACTGTAGTGAGCGCAAGTCTGATCGTTGTGAACTTTATTTGGTGGAAGGGGATTCTGCGGGCGGAAGTGCAAAGCAGGGCAGAGATCGCCACTTCCAAGCTATTCTCCCCTTACGCGGTAAAATCCTCAACGTAGAACGCGTAGGGCTTGACAAGGTTCTGCATAATGAAGAGGTTAAAAATATCATTACGGCAATTGGTGTAGGTATTGATGAGAACTTCAATATGACCAAACTGCGCTACGGTCGTATCGTGATTATGTGCGACGCTGACGTTGATGGTGCACACATTCGTACACTACTGCTAACCTTCTTCTTCCGACATATGCAACCACTTATTGCCAATGGGCATCTCTACATTGCACAGCCGCCGCTCTTCCATATCAAAATGGGCAAACAGGTACATTACGTTTATACCAGTCAGGAGCGTGATGTGCTGGTAGCTGAATATAGTATGGCACATAACGGTAAAGAGCCGGAGGTTGGTCGTTACAAAGGCCTGGGAGAGATGAACCCGGAGACGCTGTGGGATACCACGATGGACCCAGCAAAACGTACTATCCTACAAGTGAATATTGATGAAGCGGTCGAGGCTGATAAGATCTTTAGTATGCTGATGGGTAGCGAGGTTATGCCTCGCAAGCGCTTTATCGAGAGTCACGCGAAGAACGCGAATCTCGATATATAACTAACTATTCGATCAGTTAACCTCACTATTCTCTGAGCAATGTAAGTGATTGCTTAACATTGCTGTTCTTGTATGGATCGTTCATCCCGATCATCTCTGGTGGGCCGCTCTTTCGGATTTGGGTGAGTGATGCCAAGTTATTTTTTGCAATAGCGTAGCTAGGATCGATGGTTAGTGCTTGTTTCAAAGCTGCCTCGGCCTCATCATAGCGTTTTTGCATCATGAAGCTGATGCCAAGATTGCCCCAGGGTTGAGGCAAGCAATCGCCCATGGCAATTGATGCCTCAAAAGCCTGCCCTGCTTCAGCCCAGTTGCCAGCCTCCATCAATTTCAGGCCATTCTGAAAGAGACCTTCTTGCTCGATAAGTTGATCTAGGGTGAAGTCTGGCCCTCGCAGCTTCATTGACTCCTCGGTTATCTTACGGCTGAACTTCAATGCCTTATCAAATTTCTCTGCCAGTTCAGCCAAAGTATTCAGTTGGATAGCATGCTCGATGTCCCGTAAAGCTTGACCATGGCGGCCAGTGAATTGGCTTGCCTCACTCCGATTGTACCATAACGCAGTATTATGAGGGTCAAGAGCAAGTGCTTCAGTGAATGTTTCATAGCTTTGTGGAAAGTTCTGTAGCATGGCCTGTGCTGTTCCGAGGTGAGATAGCACAGGAGCACGCTGAGGTGCATGCTGTGGGAGGTAGTTTAACAAGCGTTCGCAGTTGACAACAACTTCTGAGTAGTCACCTCGGACGATTTGTCCTTCGATGAGGCCAAGCCATGTATCAACTTGCGACGATTGGGTAGTTACCTTTTTCTTCTGTTTGGATTGTTTTGCTTTTTTTGGCATATTGCTGATCGCTCTGCTCCTTTCAAGAATGAGATACGTATTTCTGGTGAGTTGTGTTTATAGCAGATGTGGGATAAAGGTCTTCTATGTCTCCTATTTCTTTGACAGACAAACGCCACTTGTGTTAACAAGAAGATAGTAAATTGTTGTCAAGCAGATTTTTAAATATCAACCCACGTTCAGTAGTAGAATTCTCACATGAGAAACTCGTGTGTTGCATGACCTATCTGCCCCATTGGAGAATTGTCTGCTAGAACGCGACTTGGTAGTAATTACACACGCGGCAGCCTGCTGCCGTGTATAAAATCCATGGAGAGAGGTCCGATGATGTATTCCCCACAAGGTCCGTATTCAGCACAGGAACCATCTGGGGCGGTGCCCTATCCCCCACAAGATCCCTATCCAGCACAACAGTCATTTGGGGCGGTGCCCTATTCTCCACAAGATCCCTATCCAGCACAACAGTCATTTGGGGCGGTGCCCTATTCTCCACAAGATCCCTATCCAGCACAACAGTCATTTGGTGCAATGCCCTATTCTCCACAAGCTTCTTATCCCCCGCAGCAGCCGTTTGGGATGGTGCCCTATTTCCCACAGGGCCCTTATATACCGCAAGAACCCTTTATGACACCCCAACCCTATGAGGTACCACGCAACTTACAAGCAAAGAGAGCGATAATCAATGGCTTCATCTCGCTTGTTTTGAGCGCATTCACGCTTGTCACTCCAGCAGGCTTTGCAGGACTTATCACTGCTACATTGGCTATAATCTATGGTTTTTGGGGTCTAAGAGCAGCAAAGCAACTCCCAAACACAATGGGACGTTGGCAGGCTATCATCGGCATTGTACTGGGCTTCATGGCATGGTTTGTGGTAATCCTTTCGGCGTATCTTGCGAGCAGACAGTAGGGACAGGTTCCTTGAAAGCACGTCGATTGGGTAGCACAATGCCAATGGTCGAGCCTTGACGCAAAGCCTACGTTAACTCGTGCAAAATACAATTTTTGCTCTTATTTAGGCTGGGCCTGTGAAGCCACACATCCCAACCCGTGGAGAATTTACAACGGGCAAAAGCATCTCCTCTCCACACTCATGCGTCTCAGCACAGTCATCACACAACCAACCTCCCTCTTCATAGATACACTCAGAGCATACATATTCTGCGGGCTTTCCACATCCATCGCAGGTTATCATAGGAGGCTCATTGCGAGCTAATGTCTGGATAGATTTTTCTTTCACTGCCTCTTTTTCTTCAGATACTACCTTCAGGCGAAGCTCCGTTGTTGTGCCATAATCATACTCATAGGAAAATTGCTGTCCAGGACTCAGTATTTTTCCCACTTGTATACGCATGCTTTTATCGCCGAACTCGCTGTCTGGGTGTGACGCATAGGTAGTCCCGGCAATTTCAAAATTGCTGAGATGTCCACAACATTCCACCCAGGTTTGCCTGAGAAAATTGTCCAGAGTTGTTAAGGTTGTCTCTGCTGGTACATTGATGTGCATCCAGTACTGTGGATTATCGCGTCCATCAACTACGAGATGAAACACTGTAGTTTTCTTTTGCTTTTGTGAGTTCGCATTAGCATTGCTTGCTCTTTGTGGACATGAGGCCAGATGCCGACTCATGGGTCCTTTACTAAAGGCTCCATGGCAAAAAGTACATGTCCCTTTGGTGGTTTCTCTCGCCATTTTGGTTGCAGCCTTTCGAGAAACTCGCATAACCTACTAGTTAGGCGGCAAGCCTATTTTACCATCAGAACAATGTTGTGAATACCCCTAGCTTTAGCCATAGAGAAGAAATGCTGGAAGGTGATTCCCTCCCTATGGGATGGCGTTTTTGCTGGGAACGCTCCAAACCCACGCACGTTTTGCTGGGCATGCCTACCAGCAATGGCTATTTGATTGCGGCACTGACATCATGTCATGCAGATATCTGAGCTAGTTGTTGTCAGTATGTCAGATATACTCTAGGCAATCCTCATACCAAACATCATCAGGATCATCCTCATAGTCATTCCACTCTGGTGCAGACCAAGCTCTGGAATAACGAACATGTTGCTCTTTTTTGGTAAGTCCATGAGGGCAAATGGCAGAGATATCAACCAGCAGTTCACGTAAAAGGTTGGCTATTGGGTATTCCTGAGACTCAGCTTTAGTAACTGCTCGTCCGTAAAATATCCCAGCTTCGCGGCTTGTACTAGTATGGCTTTGGAACTCCCGTACTTGTTGCTGGGATAGAAATTTCTCTGCGATACGAAAAGGCAGATGGAAGACATAATGAGCGGTCGGACTATCATATTGAAAGGCAATCAAACTTAATCCTTCTGGATCAAGCTGCTTGGCCTCACTCTCATCCAGTTCATCCCAATTTGGGAAGTGGCGGTCTCTGCTCACATGAACTTCGAACAGATCTGCTGGATAGATGAAGAGTGCAGCAAGTTCCCGGCTTGGAATGGGTTGGCGAGTAGATAGTGCTTGGTCCACAAGGGTCTGGAGAGACTCACCAATAAAAGTTTTGATTTGCTCTTCCTCGAGTGCCTCACTATCAGCCCACGTCTTTGCTTCATAGCCCATGATACGAGCAAAGAGCTTGCGAGCATCTATGTCTAACTTGTCTGTAAGAGCATCCTTTCCATCAAAAGACATCGTGAGCCTATCGATAAAAACTTCTGCTGCTATGTCTATGGCACCGTCAAAGCAGTAATCACGAGCGAATGCCTTCGATCCATCAATATAGGCAACCGGGCTGATCGCTCCAACTTTGTAAGCTTGTTGCAGCACAGCAGCTTTCACTTTGTACAATCCCTGACGGTCGTTGTACAACAAGTGTTCACGAGCTTTTGCCCAATGATTGAGATAGAAAAGCAGATGGAGTGTCCGCTCAATCTGTTCTGGCTGGCAGAGCCAATCAAGCCTAGATGGTATGATCCCACCAGGTGCCAAGGTGCGTGGACAATACTCAGGATAGGTTGTATCCTGCCAGCGGGAAATGTGATGAGTTTGCGAAGTATTATGCCAGTTCTCTTCCGTATGCTCTAGTACGCGATAAGCCAGTTTGAACAGCTCTTTACGGAAGGAAAGGTTGTCGCCAGTCGAACGCAGTACCAGTTGCAAAGCAAAATTATAGGAAATAGGATCAGTTGTAATATGAGGATAGGATGGAAGGAGAGCGATAATAGCGTCATGAACATATGGCCCAAGGGATGAAAATGATACAAAACCATATTCCCGATGCGACGAAACTGTCAATAGATCATACTCCTGAAAGCGTGCTTTTCCTGACACTCCCTGACATGAAAACTGAATTGCTACGCCTGGCATGCGATTGAACAGGTCAACAGCAGATTTGATATTTGGATCGAGTTCGTGAACATTAGGAGCAAGGACACTATCAATCTCCTGAAGCCGTTGATATTCAGGTAGGGCCAGGATCTCCTCACAGTGTGCATCAAGCCAGCGGAAGAACTCGCGTGTTTTGCGGTCATAGCTTCCATCTTTAGCGAAAAGGGTCTCTTCACCCACAATAGAGAGCAAATTGCGCATAAAGAGAGCATTTCGCTTTGCCCAGTGCGTTCTCCCATTCAGCGCATCCTGCCTATATACTTCATCCAGAGCAAACCTTTGACAGAAATCCTGGATATAATGTTTATTTGCCTCTTCAAAATAAAAATCACGTAAGAAGTGTGGCTCTCCAAAGGCATGACTAGCAGCCTGCAACATATCAAGATCAAAGCATTGCCTCTCCAGGGGCATCAGTTCATGTTTGATGAATTCTGCCTCAAGACGCTGCACTGCACTTTTCATTTGCTGACGTAATTGGTGGGTCTGCCGTTTAATTTTATTAAGCCGTCTCTTTGCCTGCTGCCCCTTTGCTGCTTGAGAGGAAAGCTGAAGAGTGGCTATCTGGGTTTCAAGTGCTTGCTGGCAGGCTATTTTCTCTTGCTCCAGTTGAGTTCGCAAGCGTGATTGCATGGGTTCTTGCAAAGCTTTTAGCAGCAAATCGAGTGGGAACTGTGAAAGATGAACATGCTCAATAGCAACCTTCTCCGCGAACCAAACGGTGAGTTGATTCTCACCCGTTTCTGAACCCGTATCCAGTTCAGTAGTGAACTTATAGTTGCCGTAGAGCATCTTGTAAATATCCGTGTGCATTACATTTTCTCCTTGGATAAATGGAGTTCTCATTGTTCAAACAAGCAAGGCTTACTGCAATACATAACAATCTCTTGCCGTATTGCTTTATATAACGTGTATTGAGAGCTGGTAACAGGAATTGCAATGTTGTTTGGATGGAAAATGCAGTTGCATTGACAGGCGTTGTAATATAGTCTATGCTTCTCTCGCGCACAGCCAGCCCATGCCGAATGCGCCGTACCAGCTCCTGGGTATAGGGAGCTGGTTCTCCTTTCTTCTCACCTAGCTCATCGGTTACATAAGCATACATTGCAAGTGCTTCTTGTCGCCTCTCACGCTCGGCCAGAATGATCATCAGGTGGCAAAGAGCATCTTCATCCGTCGGATTCTCCTCCAGAAACGAGAAGAGCAACTCTTCGGCCTCGCTGACACGCTGATCTCTCAGGTAGAGTTCCACTAGTTTGTAGAACACACGATGTCGGGCTCCATTGATAGTATTACGTCGTCTCTGTGACCAGTGAGCATGTGGATCATCTTCTAGGAATTGGCCCTGGACGAGAGCATGAGCACTTTCCAGTAGGGGGAGTGGATCTAGCCCCTGCTTCTCGGCGCGTATAGCACATGCTGCAAGTGTCAAGAAAGCGTCAGCGTCGATCCAGATAGAAGACTGTGCTGCTAGCTTCAAAGCTGTATCTCCATTGCCGCGGATCGTCTGCAGGAGACTCTCCTCAGAGTGAGTCTGCAAAATATGACGCCGCAGGATAGAGGTAGCCGAATCAAGAGTGTGCAAGGCATTGATCATAGCGTGATTGGGCCAAATAGACTGAATGAGTTCGTTCTTAGATGCCCGACGATTTGGGGCACAAAGGAGAATTTTTAATAACTTCATCGCAGCTCGCCGATTACTCCATTCCTCCCATGGCAATCGAGCATAGCGTGGGGGATAGATTGGGCCAGCAGGTGAAGAGATAAGACGCTCAATAGCGAACTCACCAAAAGTGAAGATACGCATAAATGGGTGTGAGGGATGTGATTGCTCAGTAGTATTATTCATAATTGCCGTTTTGCCTCCTCTTGCCAACTTGCTACATCTGTACCGTATTGAAGTGAGAAACTTTAGTTGTGATGCTATAACAGCTCTATTAGGGAAAGCAGAAGCATATTGCTATGAAGTTGATTATAACATAAGGTGTCGGGCTCGCTATGAGGTTTTCGTGAAAAATAGGAAAAGCATCCGTCACAAGCAATAGGACTTTCGTCCCAGTAGAGAGACGAGTTTCCCGCAAGCTTAAATGATTGCCTGGACAAACTTCTATCAACAATGTAGAATAAGAGTATGCAAAGGTGAGGTGGTTGAAGGCGCGAAGAGAAGCTTTATTCCCTTCGCATCAGAAGACCTCCAGGCTTTAGTTATGGGAATGAAAGGCGTATCTTTTAAAGAGGCTGTGCTGGAGTGCTGTACTATTGACATTTTTCCTCTTTTGCTTTAAAATATCAGGGTCCCTGGGATTCGCGGAAACTTAGGCCTGTGGAGGTGTTGGAAGACCTCGTTGGGCGAGAGCTTAACATGGCTATCTACCATGAAACAGGAAAACCTATGTGTGAGGGTATGTTGCGATTTAGCGAATGAGGAGTCCCCTGGCGAAGGCCGCTGGGATATGTTGACTCTTTCCCATTGATCAAGGGAGCGGGCGGTTGCTGAAACTGGTAGACAGGGCAGACTTAGGATCTGTTGGCGATGAGCCGTGAGAGTTCGAGTCTCTCACCGCCCACTTGTATAACTACTAAAGAACGCACGATCGCGGGAGTGGCTCAGTGGTAGAGCATCTCCTTGCCAAGGAGAAAGTCGCGGGTTCGATCCCCGCCTCCCGCTCCAACCTGTCTGGACGAAGGGAAATCGACAAGATTTTCCTTGTTGGGTAAGTGCAGATGCGTTCCATATAAGGCATAGGTCACAATGCTTAACAGCAAAGAAAGAACAAATGGAAAATCCATTCTTGTGAGGTGGTCTATGGGTGGAAATGATCTCTCTGTGTCTCCCCAGTGTCTATTCACGAATAAAAATTACCGCGAACATGTGCTATGAGTCAAGTACACTCTCTGTTCATGAATGATCGTTTGGAGGAAATGTGAAGGTCTCTGTTGAAAAGCTACCAACAAGTGAGGCCGTCCTAGAAGTAGATGTGACTTGGGACGAGCTGGAAAAAGCCTCTGAGAAAGTTTATCGGAAATTAGTTCAGAAGGTTGATATACAAGGTTTCCGCCGCGGAAAAGCTCCTCGTGCTCTGCTGGAACGTCGCTTGGGGAAAGAGTATATCTATCAAGAGAGTCTCGACGAGCTAATTTCAGAGGCCTATCGTAATGCCCTTAAAGAATATGATTTGACCCCCATCAGCCAGCCGAAGCTAGATGTCTCAACCTTGGAAATTGGTCAACCCTATCATTTCAGCCTCACAGTGCCCATTGTCACCCCAGTTGAACTTCCTGACTATAGGTTGCTGCACTTCGAGCGCGAAGAGGTTGGTGTGACCTCAAAGGAGGTTGATGAAGAACTGGGATTATTGCGCAATCACCTGATTACCTGGGAGGAGGTCCGGCGTCCAGTTCAGTATAGAGATCGCATTAAAGCAGGTTTAAAGCTCATTTCGGGTGAGCAGACTCTCTCCGACCTTAAAGATAATATCTTCGAAATCACCCAGGAACGTCATGGTCTTTTCACAGGTATGGATGAGCATTTGATTGGTATGACTGCAGGTGAGAGCAAATCGTTTACAACCACCATTCCTACTGATTATACCAATGAGAAACTCGCCGGAAAGGAAGCTAGCTACGATGTAGTGGTCCACTTGGTTGAGGAAAAGAACCTGCCAGAGTTGGATAATATCTTTGCAGCAAAAGTCAGCGATGGTCGGTATGAAACGCTTGAAGATCTAAGCAAAGCGCTCAGTGATAATATTCTTGAGAAGAAGAAGCGGCGCATCAATGATGACCTGCGCAAAAAGGTATTAGATACGGTGATCGAGCAGTCCCGCTTTGCCATTCATCCTTTGCTGATCGAAGAGGAAGCTAAAGAAATGGCACACCAGTTTGGGCATATGCTCGAACAGGAACACCTCAGCATGGACCAGTATTTAAAGATGGTGCGTAAGAGCCGCGAGGAGTATCTACAAGAAGTTAGCCCTGAGGCAGAACAGCGCGTCAAACGTCAGCTCGTCTTAGAAGAAGTTGCCCAGAGCGAGCATATTACCGTGGAGCCTGACGAAATTGAGGCGCTTCTCAATGCTTATTCCCAAATGGGGCAGGAACTTCCTCACTCAGAAGACCAGTTGCGAGCACTGGCCTTCACTTATCGTCGCGAGAAAGCCCTCTCGCTTCTAGTAGAGTTAACGACCGATCCCGATCCTGATGCAGAGGTGGAGGATGAGGAGGCAGAAAGCGAAGCAAGTATTGTTGATGCTCAAGCAAAAGCACTTGCAGAGGATGAAGGTGAGACTGAGACCGAAGCAAGTAGTAGTAATGCACAGGCAGATGTACTTGCAGAGCATGAAGGCAAGGCTGAGACCGAGGCAAGTAGTAGTACTATGCAGCAGTCGTCTGTAGCCTCGCCAACGAATGCGGCTGATCCCAACTTGCAGGTGAGTGTTGCCAATGCACAGGCATCTACAGTTTCGCCAACGAATACAGCTGAAAAGGGTGGGGAGGGCTCAGTCGAGATTGAAACGGAAAGGTAACATACGTGGCAAACTCAAAAAACATGCGTACTACCTATCGCTGCTCGTTTTGCGGCAAAAGCCAGGATCAGGTACAACGGCTGATAGCAGGACCTGGTGGCGTCTATATCTGCGATGAGTGTATCGACTTGTGTCGGGAGATTATCGAGGAGGAGCAAGCAACTATTGCAAAGCCACGCCTGCAAACCGGTAAGATGCCAGCACCGAAGAAGATTTATGAACAACTCAGTCAGTACGTTATAGGTCAAGAACGTGCGAAAAAGGCGTTGGCAGTGGCAGTCTACAACCATTATAAGCGCATTGGTGTGGGTATGCAGATTGATGAGGTGGAGCTAGGCAAGAGCAATATCTTGCTGATGGGTCCAACTGGTAGCGGCAAGACATTACTCGCACAGACGCTCGCCAGGGTCCTGGATGTCCCCTTCTGCATTGCAGATGCAACGGCTCTGACAGAGGCTGGCTATGTCGGAGAGGATGTGGAAAATATTCTCTTGCGCCTCATTCAAACGGCTGATTTCGATGTAGCACGCGCCGAGCGTGGTATAGTCTATATTGATGAAATCGACAAAATTGCCCGTAAATCTGATAATCCATCAATCACGCGTGATGTGTCTGGTGAGGGAGTACAGCAAGCCCTACTTAAGATTATTGAGGGCACAATAGCTAATGTGCCACCCCAAGGTGGACGGAAGCATCCCCATCAGGATTTCATCCAGATCAATACAGCCAATATCTTATTTATTTGTGGGGGAGCCTTTGAAGGACTGGCGAAGATAGTGGAACAGCGCCTGGGCAGTAAGAAGACGATGGGCTTCCGCTCCAATGTCCTCTCAGAAGTGAAGTTGACAGAGGAAGAAGAAGAAAATGTTCTGATCCATCTTATCCCAGATGATCTCCTCAAGTATGGTTTGATCCCTGAATTCGTGGGTCGTCTACCTGTCCAGGTCTCACTGGATAACCTGGATAAAGCCGCGCTT
>Ga0137458_1000077_pt1 | contig 11926 bp, 14 predicted proteins | sample EasRivERMGT642_2_FD_102311 | JGI IMG/M metagenome (GOLD analysis project Ga0137458, IMG submission 102311) | Soil microbial communities from meander-bound floodplain in the East River, Colorado, USA - East River MetaG ERMGT642_2 | ecosystem: Environmental > Terrestrial > Soil > Floodplain ... | reverse complement strand
CTGGCATCTCTTCTTGTAGACTCACACAATCCATGTTTGATAGCGAAACCTACTACATCAGTCTCGCTGACACCCACATCGAACTGATTGAGAACATCCTGACAAGAGACAAGACCGCAATCTTGTTGATAACCATAGGAGTTATCTCCTTGCTGATGATTGAACCGGGCATACTTTTCAGGATCTCCATAGACCATAACTTTATCACCATCTGGAAGGAAAGCGCGGTGATGCGGGATTTCCGCACTTATCGATTTTTCCTGTAATGATGGTTTAATATCATGCTTGACAATATGATTATCCTTAGAGTCGATTTTGCTATCTTGGTAGTGGTTCTCTGATGCATGATGATTCCCATCAGAACTTTGATCCGGAATTCTACTCTTTACACTATCATCCACCTTTAAGCCTTGGCTTCTTTTGACTAGACCTTGACGAGCAACATCGAGAGGTGCAGGCTTCTTATCCCCTGAAGATGAAACACCTCGCCTTTCATACTGGTTAAATTTTTCAAAACGCATCTTAACTCCTCATTTCTATAATCTAGCAATATTCTATGGTAAGTCTACCCAATGGAGAGAGATTTCTCCTAGTCAGAAAGAGGGACAATCTCTTCACCCAACAAAAAAGCCTCAGGAAACGCATTGTCAGGGGAGATTAGGGCTAACTTACTTTCCCCTCAACGGATGGAGACCTCGGACAAAACATTGGTTGACGTGGTCGCTGCAAGCTGTTATAATGGAAGCCATGGAGTGCTTTTATGGCAATTTTCAGCGGCAAGGTAAATAATATGCATGAGGCCCAAACATGGCGTGAGTTCCTGGCGGATAGTATTCGCAATGGGAAAGAGAAACAGCGTCTGATCGATGAACTGGGCATCACTGCTATTACCTTAACGCGCTGGGTGAATGGAGACTCAGATCCACGTCCTCAGAACCTGCGCCGTTTGATCAGTGTGTTACCACAATATCGTGAGCAACTGCGTGTTTTGCTCAAAGAAGAAAGCGATTTTAGCGAGGGAGCAAGTCTAGAAGCACATCAGTCGACTAAAGAAATTCCTGGCGAATTTTATGCACGTGTGCTACAAGCTCGTGCAACTACTACTGATAATTTACGCTTCTGGTCAACTTGTCAGCTGATTTTGCAGCAAGCATTAGGACAGCTTGATCCAGAGCGCCTGGGGATGTCCATCTGGGTGGTCTGCTGTATGCCACCTTCGGGACCGTATAATAAAGTACGTAGCTTGCGTGAGAGTGTTGGGTTGGGCACACCTCCCTGGCCGGGCAATCTGGAGCAAACAGCAGTCTTTCTGGGCGCAGAATCCCTGGCCTGTAGTGTTATCACACTGTGCCGACCAACTATTGTCCGGGACATTGAACAAGAGCGCCTGCTTAGGCCCGCTGGAGACAGAGAATACAAGCGCTGCGCTGCTATTTATCCCATTTTATTCGCTGGCCGTACCGCCGGAGTATTGCTAGTTTCCAGTACACAAAAGAATTTTTTTCTTTCACAGGCGAGTATGGATCTTCTACAGCGTTACGCCGATCTGGTTGCACTGGCTTTTGACTCACAAGAATTTTATGCGCCCGAGCAAATTGCTCTCTCTATCATGCCATCACCAGAAGAGCAAAAGGCCTCTTTCGCACAGTTTCGCCATCTTGTCTCCCAGACGATGCGTAACACCGCTCAGAAAAACCAGTTGGTGAGCAATATACAGGCCGATCTACTGGTATGGCAAAAGTTAGAAGATGATTTTTGCAAGAATTTCGATCATCAGAAGCAAACCTCTATAATCAGGAAGAAGGAACAAGACGCATAGATACTGTGTATTTGACGATTTTGCCCAATGGATTAACCAACGTTGGACTCAGACATGTCTTGGCTCTGGTAGGCTGACTACAGTTGATTCAGCGTTGCGCATGACTATTCCTGCTGTGCGACAGGGAGAGTATGCTGATGCGCAAATTGATGACTATGGCAAACTGCCACGTGCTCATTTCCCTTGGCGACCACCGCTTCGCATGGAGATTCGTGCTCGTTCCTCTCTGCCCGCTGCAACAGCAGATAGCACAGCCGCAAGTCCGGGTATATTGCGCGGCACGGCAGGCTTCGGCTTCTGGAACTATCCCTTCTCCGTACGCGGCGATATTCTCATGCTGCCAGAAGCAATCTGGTTCTTTTATGCATCTCCTCCTTCAGATATGGCTCTTGTTCCAGGCATTGCAGGCTGGGGATGGAAGGCCCAGGTGGTACATGCAATGCGACCGGGTGCAGTATTAGCAATTATTCCTACAGTTCTCGCTACAGGTTGGGGCCATTTAACAAGCAATACACGTCCTGCTGCACGCTGGATACAGAAGCTCAGTGGAGCCCATGAAGCGGTACTGCCCATCGAGATGACGGAGTGGCATACCTATACGTTGGAATGGTATGCCACAGAAGCTCATTTCTGGGCCGATGAAAGACATCTGTTATGCGTTCCGTACCCACCACGTGGACCACTGGGTTTTGTAGCTTGGCTCGACAATCAATATGCAATTGCTACGCCACGTGGCGTACTGCGCTTCGGCACTGCCTCATGCGAATCCCAGTGGGTTGAATTGGATAGCGTGAGCATTATCCCACTATAGACCTATTTCTTGCTCGCCATATCCCCGGTCAATTGTGCAATCAATTGGCGAAACTTACGTGGAGCAAAGGGTTTGCGCAAGAGAGGAACATCGTCAGGGAGGATATGACGAAATTGCTTTAAGGTTGGCTCATCAACAGCCGTGATGACGATAATTGGCAGCATTTCTGTAGAAAACCGTTGGCGAATAGCGAAAAAGACATCCACTCCAGACTGTGTGCCTGGTAGCAGAAGATCAAGTATCACGAGATCGTATGGGGACAGTTCTTCAGCTTCTTGGGAGAAGAGCGCATCAAGCAGGGACGAGCCACTGGTATGTGTGCATGCGATGTGACCATCCATGGTAAGCACTGTTTCGATCAGGCCAAGAATAGCAGGATTGTCATCAAGAACCCCAACCCTGAGCATACTGTCTCGTGGTGCATTAGAGGACACAATTCGCCACTGGTTCTCTTCCTCTCTCAAATAATCACTTTCTTGATGCTGGTCGGAATAAGCGAGTATTAGATGCCGTGTGCGTTTATGGCTGCCCCAGCCTGCACGTTGGAACAAGCAGGCAAGGAACTTAGCTGTACTGCTTGTGTCTCTATAGAAGATAAAATGTGAGAAGCTACAGAGACGGAAGAAGACCAGTTTAGAGATAATAACCGTGAATATGCGTTTCTGCATTTTCATCACTAAACTCCTGTCAAGTTTATTGATACTTGCAAGATTATCATACCACGAAACTCGACCATTAGGGAAGCATATCACCCAAACGACGCTTGGATATTAGTGATGCAAAGATTGCGAAAAGAGTGTCACATTGGCGACAAGGCCACCCATTGCAATGCGATATGCCCCTTTTCCAGTGAGAAAAGACTATTCTACATATATCCAACTCTTTAAGGAGATACAGGATTAGTGTATTATAGCACATCGCACACTCATATGCTGTTAGTCCTTGGTGGCAACAATCTGCAACCAGAGGCGAGGGACTTCTGTTACGCCCACTTCATCACCTGCCTGATAGACGGCGGCTTTCAACGCAGCTGCTCCATAGGCAAGTGGTATCCCCGGTAGCGCTCCTTCGATAAAGAGCCAATATTGACCGAGATCTCCCCAGCCATCGACCGAAATAGCAACAGGGGTCTTATGCGTTTCAACATTGATAAAACCACTCTGATTGAGACGATCAATATACTCTTCCGGTGTGAGCCACTGCCTGGCCATGGCCTTGACTTCGCGTGACACATGAACTTCTGGATGTTCCTGTCTTAGCCAGCTAATAGCGCGGCGTATCCACAAACGGTAGAAGCGCTCTGTGCCTGGAACATATGCTCCTTCATAGAAGGCACTGTTGCATGCGAAGATGCCTCTAGGAGCAAGAATCGATGCCATTTGTTGGAACGCAACAAGTTTGTCAGGCACAAGATGGATCGCATTACAGAAGAAGGCGGCATCAACGTTCTGGACAAGCTGAGGGAGATCAGTAGCATCCCCCTGGATAAACTCGGCATTTACTGGCATGTCTATCTCGTCCATGCCTTTTTGGGCCCGGCGCAGTGCTTCCGCTGATGGATCGACTCCAATGATACGTGTGTGTGCCAGTTGTCCCTGCAGTGCTATCTCTTCGGCGATCAGTCGAGTGACCGCCCCTGTGCCGCACGCCATATCAACGATGGTGAGCGTCTTACCATCCAATCGCGTCTTACAATGTGCCAGTGCTTGCTGGACAAGCGCACGATTCACATCGGTATAAAAAGCGTAAGCTGCAAATGGTTCAAATGTGTAGAGATTGGTTTCATCCGTTTCGATGAGACTCATAAAATGTAGCCCTCCTTAACCAGACTAGGTATTATATGGTTAGAGAGGATTTATCTTAAACTTGTTTCACGGTTTTTTAGACATGCATCGTCATTCCACCATCAATACTAAGAGTCTGGCCTGTGATGTATCCGGCATCTGGCAAACAGAGAAAGGTGATAGCGGATGCAACTTCATCGGTAGTACCAAAGCGTCCCAGTGGGGTGCTATCAAGCATGAATTTGCGCTGCTGTTCTGTGACATTCGAAGTGAGTCCTGTTGGCACAAAGCCTGGCGCAACCGCATTGGCAGTGATATTGCGGCTAGCCATCTCGCGAGCTGTACTCAACGTCAGGGAGATAATAGCTGCTTTCGATGCACCGTAGTTAGCTTGTCCGGCGGGCCCCAGTAGCCCAGCTATCGATGCCACATTGACGATCCGTCCCCAGCGTGCCTTCATCATCCCACGCAGGGCTGCCTTGGTACAGAGAAACGCAGCACGCAAGTTCATGTTCATGACGTGCTCAAAGTCAGCAAGAGACATCTGGAGAATCAATTTGTCTCGGGTAGTGCCTGCATTGTTGACGAGAATAGTAATAGGACCAAATGCCTGGGCCGCTTGCGTGAAAAGTCGGCTGACGTCTGCTTCCTGGCTAACATCCGCTTGTATTGCAATGCAGCGTCTGCCAAGCGCTTCAATGCTAGCCTGTGCCTCTGCGGCTGCACTGTGATTGCTGCGATAATTGATGATGATATCTGCTCCCGTCTGGGCCAATCGCTGGGCTGTGGCACGACCAATGCCTTGACTGCTGCCTGTAACTAATGCTACTTTCCCGGCTAGTGGTAGTTGTTGCTCATTTGGCATGCGACAATATCCTCACAAAAAAGTTTGGGTTTTCATTCCAATTTCTTTAGTATAGCACATTTGCACGCCCTTACCGCTGTTTAACGAGCCTCCGAACTGAGTCTGGTCAGGTCTGCAACAACCCGATACCGGATGACTGCAAGCCCCAGGCGCAAGCCTGCGGGTCCCTGACGTGCACCTCAACGATGGTTGTCTCTATCGCTGATGGTAGAAATATGAAGAGGCTCACTACCATCATTGCTGTTGAATGGCACGTTTTTATCTATAATAGCGGTTTGTAACTGTTCAGTGGTAAAACTACGTGTATTATGCAGATTGGCTCCAGACAGGTTGGCATCGTTCAGATCAGCAACTAGCAAATTGGCCCCTTCTAAATTTGCATCACGCAGATCTGCATGTGCGAGGTTAGCTGCGGAAAGATTAGTATAAGAGAGATCTGCCCCAGCTAAATTGGCACTTGACAAATCAGCCATAAATAGATTGGCCCTGGCAAGAGATGCATTTTGCAGGTTAGCATGGCTGAGATAGCGGTGGGAGAGATCACGATCAGAAAGATCTACCCCTGGCAAAGATAGGGATTGGTTCTTCTTCTCTGCTCCCTCTGGGAGTGCGTCTACACTTCCTGGCAATGGCGTATCTTCAATACGCGGAAGCTGTGCCAATGCATATTCTGTATGGGCTTGCGAAAGAGCTGTTTTATATTGACATTTTAGGTCGTCTATGCGCCTACTATCTTGGACTTCTTTGGTATGCATCTCTTCGAGCAGAGTATGCATCTGTGCCATAAGACGTTCTTCTAGCTGGGTAAGGCGCTTCTCCTGCTGCTCTTTCCACTCTTGCTGATGGGCTAACTGGGCATGGTCCCTAGCCCTCTGCTGCACTAGCAATTGTTCTCTTGTGCGTTGCTGGATTTTCACCACCATCAAAATAGCAATAATTACGATTACAGTGAGTACAATCGTCCAGATATCCATCACTCTGTTGTATAAACCTGCCTTTCTCATTTTTAGTACCCATCTTACCATTGTACCATTAGGAGATGGATAATGTTATCGGCTTAGTATAGACTCTCGTATCGGCAACGATTATAATTGATCTAGACGAGGGACCATAGCAGTGTAGCCATGCTCAACAGAGGAGTATTTTATGTCTCAATACGACCATCCTTCTCCCACATCCTTTTTGCTCGATGAGGAGAAGCGCAAGCTATATCTATCCTGGAGCGATGACCATGAAAGCGTACACAACTGGGAACACTTGCGCTGGGCTTGCCCCTGTGCTTGGTGTGCTGGTGAGGCCGGTCTACCCGGTATGTTACAGAGTAAGACAAGTCTGAGTGTTGAAGAGACAACACTTGTCAATATTCAGCCCGTTGGTCGCTATGGCTTGACTCCTGTATGGGATGATGGACATAAGACGGGCATCTATACTTATGAGAGACTGCGTGCATTGTGTGAATGCGAGGAATGCAGCAAGAGAAGATCAAAAAAGTAGCAAGCAGATCTACTTGGTAAAGGAATAGATGCAAATGTCTGCAAGAATCCCACCAACCATCTGGTCACACCATCGTATAGAGTGGGGACAGCAAACCTATGTTATGGGAATTGTCAACGTCACACCTGATGCGTTTTCCGGCGATGGTCTCAAATGTGAAGTTGCGACAGAAGAAGAACTGGTACAGAGAGCAGTAGAGCAGGCGCAACACTTTGTGGCTGAAGGTGCTACTTTTATCGATGTAGGGGGTGAGTCAACACGACCAAATGCAGTAATGGTTTCAGAGGAGGAAGAGTTAGCACGCGTTATTCCTGTTATTCAGGCACTGCGTGTGGCCCTACCACAGGAAGTGATGATCTCGATTGATACCTATAAGGCCAACGTGGCAACAAAAGCACTGGACGCTGGAGCTGATCTAATCAATGATATTTGGGGATTGCGTCATGATCCTGCTATGGCTACGATCGCTAGTGAACGTAATGTTCCAGTTATTGTGATGGCTAACATGCGTGGATACCAAAAACATGAGATCGTCAGCGATATTATGCGCTTTCTGGCTGGGAGCATCGATCTGGCTCTAAGAGCTGGTATTGCCTGGGAACATATTGTGATTGATCCTGGGATCGGCTTCGGCTTGACGCCTGAAGAAGATGTGACTATACAACGGCGATTGGGCGAATTGCGTGTACTGGGCCGTCCGCTATTGCTGGGTACGTCACGTAAATCCCACATTGGTCGTATCCTGGGCGGTCTTCCTGCCTCAGAACGTCTGGAAGGAACAGCTGCTACTGTTGCCATTGGGATCGCGCAAGGAGCAGATATTGTCAGGGTGCATGATGTACACGAGATGATGCGCATTGTCAGGATGAGTGATGCTATTATACGAGAAACACCTGTAGTATCCTGAATGTTTTGAAAGAAAGTTATCATTTTGAATTATCAAGAAGCGCTAGCTTATATTTACAGCTTTACTGACTACGAGCGTGGTGACAAGTATAACCGCGATCGCAACGAGAACCTCCAGCGTGAGGCTGCATTGCTAGAACTCTTGGATAATCCGCACCAGCAGTATACTAATACACTTATTGCTGGTACGAAAGGCAAAGGATCGACGGCTGCCTATATCGAGCGTGTCTTGCGTGAAGCTGGAGTACGTACAGGCCTGTATACGCAGCCGGATCTGCATACATTTCGTGAGCGCATCCAGGTGAATGGTCATTTGATCGGCGAAGAGGAAGTTGGGAATTTGATACTAGAAATCCGCGCGGCTGCGGAACAGATTCAGGCACGACAGCTATTCGGGCCCTTCATCACCTACGAAATCGGCACGGCTCTGGCATTGCTCTCTTTTGCTCGCCAGCACGTCCAGCATGCAGTGATTGAGGTGGGCATAGGTGGACGTTTAGATGCGACCAACGTGACTCATCCTCTGGTTTCGGTGATTGCTTCGATTAGCTATGACCATACTCAGATCCTAGGAAATACACTGGCGAAGATTGCAACGGAGAAGGCAGGCATTATCAAGTCTGGTGGACTGGTGGTAACCTCAGCTCAGTCGCCCGAAGCTCTGCTAGCCATTGCGGCTATAGCCCAGCAACGCGCGGCACAACTCGTCCGTATTGGCTGTGCCGACGGTGATCCTGCTCAAGCTGAGGTTGATGCTGCACAACTTCCCCCATTGACGTATCGCTATCGCCCTAATTGGCAGAGGCCGCATGGTCAGAGCTTTACCGTCTGGACCCCGAACTATGTCTACAAGGATCTGGAAACACCCCTGCTCGGAGTGCACCAAGCTGAAAATGCTACTCTGGCCCTAGCGACTCTTGAACTCTTACGTGAGCGTGGCTATGGCTGGGATGAAGAGACTTTGCGGCGGGGAATGAATGCGGTACGCTGGCCCGCTCGTATCCAAATCATCAGACACGACCCGACCATCATTGTGGATGGAGCACACAATACTGATTCTATGCACAAGTTACTTCAAACGCTCCGTTCGACATTTTCTTCTCACCGCTTGATTATTGTGCTAAGCATGAATAGAGATAAAGATCTCACAGGCATTGTGCAAACTCTGGCAAATGTTGAGAGTGTTGTGCTGACATGTATCAAGAATCCGCGTGTTGCTTCCATTGAGGAGATAGAGTCACTCTTCACCAAGTATGCTCCCAATGTTACGGTACACCGTGCCGAGACTACCGGAGAGGCCATGGATCTAGCTCTCGACCTTGCTGAGCGTAGCGATCTGATCTGTACGACTGGATCTCTCTATCTGGCCGGGGAAGCTCTACGCTGGGGAGCTACCCATGGGGATCAAACGGCTGCATCTGAGATTGAGGGCGTGGACCATTAGGTCTTTTTCTTTGACTAAATCATATACGGTATCGTTTCTGCTTCTCTATTCCTCTGCTGTCAAATATGGTATACTTATGGTGATGCGAGCAGAGATTGTACCTGAGCGAAAGGCAGAATGATCATGACAACGATTGAGAAGCTTCCTGTAGTTATGCCTGCTGGCTGGGTTCCAGGTCCAAAGCAGGGGCAGTGGACCTATCAGGATTATGCATCCATTCCCGAGGATGGACATCACTATGAAATTGTGAATGGAGTACTGTACATGTCACCAGCTCCCAGTATGGGACATCAAAGGATTGTTGGCTGGATTTTCTATTACCTTGTGACACACATTGACATTCCTGGCTTTGGGCAGGTATATCAAGCTCCGACTGATGTTGAATTAAGTCCTGGAGATGTGGTGCAGCCAGATGTTTTTGTGGTACTGAATCCTCATCTTGATCGCATAACTCCATCGCGTCTGATCGGTGCTCCTGACCTTGCCGTTGAAGTAGCTTCACCCCGCACAGCACGTCATGATCTGAGCGATAAACTGTATGCGTATGCTCGTGCAGGGGTACCAGAGTATTGGGTTGTCAATCCTGATGCTCAAACTATTGAGGTCTTGGTAGGGGAAAGTTGGATCTATCGCTCGCTTGGCCTTTTCAGTGGTCATACCACGCTTCCATCTCAAGTAGTGCCTGATTTTCCTGTCAGGGTTGAGCAGTTCTTTGTCGAGCGATGCAACCATATCAGAGACATTATTTAGAAAGGCCGCCCCATGATTGATCGCTTACAAAATGTGCTACCACACTTGGAACATCTGCCACCAGAAGCCCAAGAGGAGGCTGCAACTTATATTGCAGCCTTGACAGAGGCACTTGAGTTCGAGTCTTTGGTGCTTGATCGCAAGAGATCTGTTCCACGGGAAATAGCGTCAGTGGAACAATGGGAGGACCCTGCTGGTGCTTGGCATGGCCTTCCAGATACCTTGCTTGAAGAGCTTGACCACATTCGACATTCTAGCCCTCCAACACCGCCAATAGACTTATGAAGCAATACTTACTTGATGCCAATATGCTCGGGGCCTATTTACAGGGGCGGTCAGGTGCGCTTTCGCTTGCCCGAACTTGGATACACAATGATGAGGCAGCTACCAGTATTGTCGTTTATGGAGAACTCACGGAGTATCTCAAAAGCTTCACTGATTTTCCCAGACACCAAGCAGCGCTTCGTACACTTCTTAGGAAGGTACATCCCTACCCTCTGACCTATGCACTTCTTGAGCAATATGCAGATTTACGGCGTGCGATGCGTCCACCTTATGGACTAGGACTGATTGGGGAGATTGATACTATCATTGCCGCTACTGCACTACACTATGGGCTTACCTTAGTGACAACAGATGGCGACTTTACACGAGTGCCGGGCCTCTCTCTTATGCATGTTCCGCTTCGTTCTCTCAAAGAGTAAAGCAAGACTACCCTTGCAATGAAGAGGATCTATGAATGCAATATACATCCGAGGAATCTTTTATGCCGCTCTAGTTTTTTTTACTTAATTGATGTCTAGCAATTGGTATGTTATACTTGCTATATGCACTTATCGTAGTGTTAAATGTTGGAGGTATCAGTAATGTCATCTGAAGTTCTTATAAAATGTGGGCATTGCCAAAATCTAGCTAATTGTAAGGTAAGAGCTAGTTACGAGTATGAAGATGATGATGAGTATGATAGTAGGTATATTTACACTTTCAAATGGCATATTCTACAATGCCCAGCTTGTTCAAGACCACTATTTCTAGAAACTGTAAAGACTTCTGCTATTTTTGCAGATGAGGAACCTTTTCTAAAGGAAAAAGTACTTTTTCCTTTAGAAAGAAATTTGGGTTATCTAGGTGCAGTTCCAGATGATGTAAGAAGGTCATATGAAGCCGCACTAAAAGTACAGAATATAGAGCCAAATGCGTTTGCAGTTTTAGTTGGTAGAACTTTAGAAATTATATGTAGGCAGGAGAAAGCTTCAGGTAAGAGACTTATGGATAAACTGGATTTTTTAGCTAATTCTGGGCGTATTCCGCAAGTTTTAGCTCAAATGTCTCAAAATCTGAGGTTACTTCGTAACTTAGGGGCTCATATTGATGAAGATGGTGATGAGGTAGATAAGAAGGATATACCATTTATCATAGAATTTGTTGATGCTATCCTAGAGTACCTTTATATTGCTCCTATTAAAATTTCTAGGATTGAAAAAAGGATTAAACGTAAGCAAAGCGGAGATTGGATCATTAACCCAAATGTTAGTTCTGATTGTGGTTTCCTCGATGAAGACTCTGACTCTCTTTAATCAGGGTTAGGACGTTGCCTCTATTATCTAAGTGAACATTCGGATGATGTTTCGTATTCACCGACATTGCTGCTTCCAGTTCAGTTTGATAGATGCATCATGGCTGATCTTGGGTATCAGCGTGCGCATGAATATGGCTTTGTGGACTTCTTTGAACAGCTTGCAGACTCTGAAAGTGGTCGATCAGCCTGCCAAAAAGCGGGACTTGACAGCAATGCGATATATCGGTTACGCTATCAATAACGATATATCGCATTGGTATATCCTATCCTAAAGAAGGCAGGTATCGGCATGTTTAACCAATTTAACCGAGGTTTTGCGTTTCAATTTTGCGGCGATGGTCCCGAAGATGGTCCTGCCCCTTGGAGACGACATGAAGGACATGGTTTCTGGCATGGGCCACAGTTCTTCGGCATGCGTATGGGACGGGGTCTCTTTGGCCCTCGCGGTCCATTTGGACCTGCTGGACCATTTGG
>Ga0137458_1000076_pt1 | contig 11973 bp, 15 predicted proteins | sample EasRivERMGT642_2_FD_102311 | JGI IMG/M metagenome (GOLD analysis project Ga0137458, IMG submission 102311) | Soil microbial communities from meander-bound floodplain in the East River, Colorado, USA - East River MetaG ERMGT642_2 | ecosystem: Environmental > Terrestrial > Soil > Floodplain ... | reverse complement strand
TATCGGTTCCGGCGGGCGTGAGCTTGATGCCTTGTCGTTGCGCGTGTCCTGGTTCGGGACGGCTTGCCGCCCGACCTGCCTGGCGATCTTCCTCACGGCGACGCGCAGATCGCACATCGGGCAGAACCGTTGCCGGTGCAGGATGCCGCATGCCCCACACGCTTCGTAACCCGAAACGTCGGCGACCTTCTCTTCGACGCGCTCAAGGTCGCGGTGCGTGAGGATGTCGACGGGCAGCGATTCCTCGACGCGGTCCACGCGACGGTCGAGGGCACGAATCATCGCAGCGAGGTCCTCGGTCACGGCCGCTTGACCTCCGAAGCGGCATCCTCAGCATCGCACGCCGGGCACCGTGGGCACTCCGAGCACGAGCCGCGCAGCTCGTCGTGCTTCAGGCACACGTCAACGAGGTCGTTGTTCTTGTCCTTCGGGATCGCCCAGCAGTTGCCTTTCTTGTTGTGCTTCATCCCTGCAAGTCCCCCAGCGACAGCAGCATGCGCGTCAGCTTGTGGGCCACTTCGTCGACCATGCACATGCTCGACGTCGCCCGCATCACGACGCCTTCCCGCTGGTACGTTCGCCATCCGTGTTTGCCGGTTGGCCTCTCCGTTCGCATGACGAGGACTGTTGCCCCGCCCTTGGAATCGAACCGCAGCGTCACCGGTCCGCGGTCGAGTGCCTGCGCCAGCGCGGAGATCGCGCGCTCGGCTTCGCTGCCGTCGGGATGCGTGACGATCGGAACGGTGCGAGGATCGAAGGTCACTCCTCGAACATCTCCCCTGCCGCGCACGGCGCGCCGTCCTTGAACTCGACCAGCTCGCGCGCGGCGAGCCGCTGCAGGTAGGTATCGCGGCTCGACCGCTTGTAGCCGGTCGCGTCGGTCAGGGTCTCGCGCGACACCTTGTTCGGCCACGCGTCGAGCAGCACGCGCAGAACCTTGCCCTCGCCGGCGGGCAGCCGGCGCAGCCAGAAGTCGCGCAAGTCCCTGCCGGTCGGAAGAGGCGCGACGTTACAGGTCGCCGACCGGCCGAGCGCGGTGCAGGTGAACCTGCCGGCGCTCTCCTCGATCAGGCCCTTGGCCCGCAGTCGTTGCAGGTACGTGTCTCGGCTCGACCGCTTGTAGCCGGTCAAGACGGTCAGCGTCTCGCGGCGCGTCGGCGCGTGGCGCATGGCGATCGCCGCGAGGATCCTCGACTCGCCACCGCCGCCCGGGCCTTCGCCGTTGGCGATCGCGTTCTGCCGGACTTCCTCGTCGACAGCCTCTTTCTGACGGACCTCTTCGTAGCGCAGAGCGGAAACCCTGGCGGCGCGAATGTCGGACCAGGCTTCCGCTCTCGCCTTGCCCTTGGCTGTAACCGCGTCCTTGCTGGTGACGACGGCCTTGCTGTCGGCCAACATGGCGACCGCGTCGCGCAGCGCGCCCAGCGCCCGCTGCGCCTCCGTCAGCCGGGGCTCCAGCTCGTTCGCCACGCCCACGCGGGCCCGGCGCCGCGCTTCGTGCTCGGCCTCGATGATCGCCGTTCGGATCGCGCCGGCGTCTGTCGTGCGCCCCTTGTTCAGTTCGGCGCGGAGCTTCGCCAGCTCGGCGCGCAGGAGCTTCGGGTCGTTGGCCTCAGCCTCCGCGACGGCTTCGGACATCGCGGACCGAATCCCGGACAAGTCGACAGCCGCGAGCATCTTCGGTTCGATCACGACGCCGTCGTCCGGCGTCGCCGACGAGTCGAACGTCTTGATGCGCGGGAACGTCACTCGCCGCGGATCAGGGTCGTCCGTCACCCATACCCATCCCTCGCCGCGCTTGAGGCTCGACAGCGAACCAAGGACCTCCTTCGCGCGGTCCTCGTCGCCCTGCCCGCGTATCCACGCCGCGACGGCGTCGCGGTCATGCGGCGACGTCAGGCGCAGCACGATGATGGTATTACACTGGCTGCGTGCGCTCGTGTGCAGCACGGCGGGGCGCTGCGAGATCAGGATGCACCGGAACCCGAGGCGTCGGCCGCGGCGGATGATCCGGTCGAATCGATTGAGCATCGTGTTCAGCGCGACGTTCTTCTCGCTCGCCGCGCCGAGCGGCATGAACTCATCCGCCTCATCGATGACCAGGTGGAGCGGCGCGCGGTTCTTGCGCAGCAGTGTCTCAGCGAACTCCGCCGCGAACTGGTTGCGCTCGGAGGTCGCCATGTCGGACAGGTCGACGACGCACGGCACGTTCCCGCCGGCGACGATGTCCGCTAGCGGCGCGCCCATGTTCCTGGTCAACGGCATGTCGGCGCGCTCGCCGCCGAAGATCACTACCGGGTAGCCGACCGACTTGCCGCTGGCGCTCCACTTCAAACCGCTCCACGCTCCGGTCGGATCGAGCACGCATACGCGGCGCTTACCCTCCAGCAGCTTCTCGACGATGCCTTTCGCGCAGTAGCTCTTGCCTGACCCTGTGCGCCCGAAGATCCCGACGTGGTCACGCAGCGCCGTTTCTGGAAGGATGGTGCTCACGGGACTCTCCTTCGGCAGGCCTTCCTATTTGCGATGTGCTCCTTCGTCTGCTTGTGCCCGGAGAAGTGCAGGCGTGCGTCGCGGATCTCGAACACGACAAGATCGCGGCAGCGCTCAAGGCCCTGGATTCGGCCGCGCTGCCCGACCTCGATCCCGCGGACGTCAACGCCATGCGCACGACGCTCGGGCTGCGTCAGGTCCTCGACGACGCCGCGGCAAAACGCGACCTCTGCGTCCTCGACGGCACGATCGAACGCGTCGAGGCTGCCGCCGAGCGCGAGAGCGGAGGAGGCGGCGCGGACGGCCGCGAAGTAGGCGTCCTCGCGCGCTTCGCGCGAGGCACGCATACGGGCGCGCGCCTCCTCCACGAGTTCCTGGGCGAACTCCGGAGGCAGGTTCACCGGCAGGCCTCCGGAAGCAGGAGCACGAGGAGACGGTCCCCGTCGGCTCCGTGGACGGAGCCGATCACCACGCCGCCGTGCACCACCGGGCGGCCGGACCATCCCGGCGCAGCGTCGCCGCGCGTGACCGCGATCAGCCCTGGCCCGACGTCGACGATGGTCGCCGGCGTCAGCGACGGCGGGAGCGAGACGCTGTCGCCCACGGTCAGGCGCACGCGCCGGCGCTCCCCGTTTCCGCCGCTGCTCGCGACCTCCACGACCACCCAATCCTGCGCGACGCCGTCGCCGCTGCCCGCGGCGACCTTGCGCGCTGGCGCGACCGCGCCGGCGAGCAGTGCGTGCGTCGCCTGCGGCGACCAGCAGTGCCTGGGAACCAGCCAGCGGTTCGCGCCCAAGGGGATTGCCCATCCAGCGCCGACGGCGTCGAGGCGGTCTTCGCCGAGCGCCATGGCCGTGATCTGCCGGCCCGGCACGCCGTCGACCATCAGCCCGTCGACGACGAGCGAAGGCGAGGCGCAGCCGGCAGCGATCAGGAGCAGGAGTCTCACAGAGGGATGGCGCGGAGAAGGTGCGACCCGTACCAGAGCGCCAGCACGCGCGCCACCGGGTCGATCGTCGCCGAGCAAGTGTAGACGGTGTCGGCGTACTCGACGGGCACGCCGCTCAATCGCGTCACACCTTGAGCCAAGAGGTAGCGACCGACGTGGACCGCCCGGCCCTCGATCGCTACCGACAGAAAGCCCTGCTGCGCCGTCGGCCCGGGCAGGTGTTGGAAGTCGAACAGAATCTCAGGGTGCGCGTCCGGGTGCGGGATGCCGAGGTCCGCGCGCATCGAGTAGACGACGTGCGCGGTGTTCGTCGCGAAGTCGAAGCGCACGACCTGCGCGCCGGCGAACCGCTCGCTGCCTCGACCGGTCAGCGCGTCGAGCTCGGCGCGCGAGCAGAGCCCGGCGTAGCTCTGGCCGCGGAAGTCGTGCAGCACGGCGCGCGTCGTCTGCCGTGGGTTGAGCACGCTCCGCTCGTTCTCGCCCTGCGGCGACGTCGGTTCGGGCACGATCCGGTTGGGCGGGTTCGGGTCGCGCAGCCAGCGGCCGCCCAGGTTGTCGCGATATACCTCGTAACGGACACCATTCACGACCGAGTGCTGTCCGGTGTTCTCGAGGGACGTCACCTGTCCTTGCCAGGTGACGTCGATCTGCGCGGGCCCGAACGGCGTCGGCGCCTGAATACGAAGAGTTCCGCCGGCGCAACCGAAGAGGAGCAGAGCGAAGGCGAGAGGCTTCACGCGAGGTTTCCTTTGTTGGAGGTTCTGCGTCGCCGAGAGCAGGCAGAGAAACGAAAAAAGGCGAGCGCCGGACCCATGCCCGACACTCGCCACGTCCTCTGCTTCTCTCTAGTCACTTCACCCGTCTGTCGAATCGTCGAGCGGTGCGAGCCGCTCACGCTTCGACAGTCGTTGATGTCTTGCGACACCGCAGCAGACTACCGCAGTTGCCATAATTGACAAGTGCCGGAGGCCCTATTTTCTCCATCTTGCGGCGTAGCGTTTCGTCCTTGCCCTCGCCGTTCGGGGAAGGCAGAACGACCACGCCGTCGACATCATCGCCGAAGTCCGCAGGGATGCCGAAAGCCTCCGCCGTGCGACGCCCGATCAGGTAGAGGCGGCGGCCCTGGGCACGCTCGACGATCTCGCGCGCGCCGCGCTCCGCCTCGAGCCTCACGCCAGGAGTCCACACCATCGACCGGCAGAGCACGCGTCCGATCACGTTGCACCGGTCGAGTACGCGGAACCACTCGGCCCACGCGTCGACCTCGCCCATGCCGGGAAACACGAGCTGCGCGGTGCGCCGGAATGGCCGCGAGGCGAGCAGGACGCACGGGTCTCCGCGCCAGTTCGGCGACGGTGCTTCCCCGACCACGATCGCAGCAGAAGGTTGCACGGCCGCGGGAACGAAGAGCACCACGCCCGCGGATCCTACCCGGCCCTCAGATCCACGTCTCAACGATGCAATGGTCGTCCGACGGGTTCCGCGGAATCAGCACGAGCCCGCGGCCTCGCAGGTGGGTCCGCGCGTCGTCGATCGAGCAGAACAGCATCGCCGGCCCAGGCTCCGGAGCGTGGCGCCGCGTCGGCCGGCGCATCCGGAACGCGTAGGGCGACGCCTTCTTCGTCGGCGTCGCCTTGCCGAACTCGCTGTCGGGCAGCGGCGCGGCATGCCACTCGCGGGCCACGACGTGCTCGGGAAAGTCCTTCGGGTGATCGTAGATCGTCCACATTGTGAGCATACGGCCCGATGCTACGCTTGCCATTTATGACAAGCAAGCCCGAGAACTCCGTCCAGTTGCTGCGGCACTTCATGGTGGACCTGGAAACGACTTCGAAGTCGGCCGATGCGTCGATCGTGTCGATTGCCGCCGTACCGTTCTCTCCCGAAGCAGGCATCGTCTCCGACCCGCCCGACTGCCTCTACCTGCGCGTGCACTGGTCCTCCGGCGCGCAGCCAGGTCGCTACGTCGACAGCGAGACGATGAAGTGGTGGCAGGGCCTGGGAGGCCTCCCGCTCGCCGAGCTGCGCTCCCCGAGCCGAGTCCTGCTCAAGGAAGCCCTGCAGCGTCTGCGCGCGTTCCTCAGCAGCCGCGGCACGGTCGAGCCCGTCTCGCCGCCGATCGTCTGGGCCGCGCCGGTGTCGTTCGACTTGCCGATCCTCTCGCACGCGTACGCCCAGGAATCGTCTTCCGCTCGGCACTGGCCGCCATACTGGACCGAGGCTTCCCCATGGGAACGCGGCAACGAGCGGGACGTCCGGACCATCCTCGAAGCGGTGCGCTTCGTGCGCGGCGATGCCGCCGCGGATGTTCTGGCGCAGCAGTCGAAGGACGCAGCCGGCGACAAGGCGCACCACGCTCTCTACGACGCTATCGCGCAGGCGGATGTCGTGGTCGCCGCGGTGCTCGCGCTCAAGGAAGCCCCGCAATAGGGATCACCGCCGCGCGGAGATCGCCCACCACTGCGCCGATTGCAGGTCGCCCGCTTCCTGCCCGCCGGTGTGGAAGTGCACCGCAGCGCGGACCTTCGTTCGCAGGTCCGAGTCCGGGAGCACGTCCGCGGCGACCATGAGCCCGGGGAGCACCCAGCCGCCCACACCAGAGCCCGCGGCCCACAGGACGTAGGGCGAGGTCCGGGAGAGCGGCACCGGATGGTCGGCGCCAGCGAAGTAGGCGACATCGGCTACGAGGGGCCAATCGCTGACCTCCTGCACCACGCCGTAGCGGGCCAGTGTCGTGCAGGCAGCCTGCAGGGTGTCGTCGATCGGCTCGCCGCGAAGCTGCGCCTGTCGGAGCCCCACGACAGCCAGACCAAGTTCCCACATGCACGTCGTAGGCAGAAGCTCGTTCGTGACAGGGTCACGAATCGGTTTGGTGCCGAAAGGCCCAAGGTGCGAGAGCACGCGCATCGGCAGCTCCCTCGGCTGCTGCGCGAGCACACGTTCGGACAGGTCACGAGTGCCGGCGAGCAGCGCGTGGATCTTCACTCCGATCGGCGTGCCCTCGTAGACGCTGCCCAACGTCGCCCAGCAGCCCGCTCGCCGACCCTGCGCACGCGAGGCGTCGGTCGCCTGCGGGTTGCGGTACCGGTGCGACATCAGCTGAATCTCGACCAGGTGCTCCACCAGCTCGTCGATGATCGGGTCGTCGGACAATGCCGCGACGGCCGCGAGGTTGTTCGTGCTCAGGTGCTCGTCGTCGTAGGCCGTCCAGCCGGTCGAGCGGCGCGATCCCCAGATCGGCGCTGCCTTGTTCAGGAGGTCGCTGCCTTGCTGCGGGTGCGGATAGCCTGACCACGTCGTGCAGTTCGGATGATCGACAGCGCGCAGGATCTGGGCGTCTGCTTCGTGGTGGCAGTAGCCGCGGAAGGCGTCGGCGTAGGCGCAATAGCTCTGCTCCCACAGGTGCCGAGGATCGCCCATCGCGATCGCCCAGCCGCCGCCGGTGGCTCCGAAGTCCGGCTGGTTTCCCGTCGAGGACGGGGCGGGCAGAAGCCCGTAGTGGCGTGTCGCATACCATCCCACGGTCTGCTCCAGCTCAGCGGTGAAGCGGTTGAACGCCCCGTTGGACGTCGCGCTCATGTCCGAACGGAAGCGTGGCGTGCGCAGCGCCCCGAGCCAGTTGCCGTCGAAGCCCGTTCCCATCCCGAGCGCTGGTGCGTAGGTCGCGGCATAGAGGCTCGACAAGTCGAGCGCGCCTTCCCCTTGCAGCGATGGAGTCAGCACGTCGACCGGCCCGGTGTAGCTCGTCATGCGCCCGACGATCGGCAGAGCGCTGCCGTCGATGAAGCCCAAGGGGCCGGAGAGCCCGGTCACCCACTTGTTGCCGAGCCGCGTAGGTTGCGTGCACCCGTTGCGCTTGGCGAAGTCCATCGAGAACAGCTCGCCAGTTTCGATCGCGATTCCGTCGACGAATAGATCGAGCGCCGGGTCCGACCGGTCTGTCCACTTGAGCAGCCCCCAGCACTGCACGACTGGATCTTGGTGCAGGATGTCGGCGTACCACCGCAGCACGAATCCCCGACGCTGACCAGTGACACGCCATCGTTGGTGAGCCGGCGACGACTCGATCAGTTGCGCGCCGGTTGGTTGCAGCGTGCCTCGAGGGTCGATGCGCACGCGAGGCAGCAGGGCATCGACGTTGTCGGTCACCCATGGGTGCGGGACGAACGTTCCTGCGTCCGGGTGACGCTCTGGTCGGATCTCCCCGGAGAGAGTTTGCAGGCCTTCCAGGATCGCGTGCACCCGGTAGATCGTGGAGACGAGCCCGCGGTCGTGATCCTTCACCGCGCGGAATCGGTGGCCGACGACGGAGACGAACGTCGCCTCGGTCGGCTCAGCCGCAGCTACCTTGTTCACCGCGACCACGACCCACGTCTTGCGGGTCTGCGGCGCCAGGTTGGTGATGACGCACGGGGACTGAGTCCGCGCGATCGCCAGGAGCAGAAGGGGAAGGAACAGGCTTCGCAGGAGGGTTCGCATCATGGGCCCATACGTTGGCGGTACTCGGCGAGGATCGCGGCAACGGTCTCTTCGACCGTGCCGTCGTTGGTCACGTCAAAAGCGCGGTCGGCCGTGCCGGGCACGAAGACCCCGTAGGGCCAGTCGCGCAGGTAGTCTCGAGGGTCGTGGCGGAAGTCGCGGCCGTGCCGGTGCAGACGGACAAGGAGAAGCCGGCAGGGTTCGTGATCGGCGATCCTGCCTCCCGGCGCCCACGGTGCGATCCCGTGCGCGATCGCCTGCAACTCGACTTCGAAACCAAACTCGACGATGAAGCGGCGCTGCCCTTCGCGCACTGCTTGCCGGATCTCCTTGGCCGCCAGGCGGCCGAAGTAGTCGGCGCCAAATAACGGCTTGAAGAAGCCCTCCGACAACCGCTGGTAGACGTAGCGCCAGGTGCGTCCGTCGAGGGACGCTGTCGGGACGTCCTTGTCGCTTTCGTGAGCAAGGGGCGGGTCTGATAGCCCGAACAGTCGGTGGGCCGCTCGCTTGAGATGGTCCCCGGGCCGGATGACCGTCGCGCCCAGGGCACGCGCCATCTCAAAGCCGACCGTCGTCTTCCCGCATCCGGGCGGGCCGTTCAGCCCGATCAGGTGAACCTCAGAAGGGCGCGGCTGCGGTTGTTCCATTGTCGTGCTCGTCGGCATCTTCCCCAGGCTCACGGGCCGGCCACGGCTCCAGGAGATCGAAGTCGCGCTCCCAGTGCGCGCGGCACTCCTCGAGGGTCGGGAACACGTAAGCCCAGGGCCTGGTCTTCGTCTTCATCATGTTTCGGCGGTCCCTGTACTGGTGCTCGCCGCTCTTCTGTTTGCGGCGAGGGAACCCCTCCGGGCACACGCGCGCGAGCAGCCGGCCCAGCTTCGTCGGCGATCCTGCGATCCTGCTTCCCCAGTTCGACATTGCGTCGAGGAAGTCGTCTTGCAACTGCTCGCAGAGAACTTCGGGAGCCCACTCGCCTTCGCCAGGCAGCAGCTTTCCCGACCGCAGCTTCTCCCACCACCACGACAGGTTGAGCGGGAGGCTGTTCAGCTTCTCTTCTTGCAGCGCCACCGTGCGCGGTCTCTTCCACGCGTCGAAGGACGACAGGTCGAAGCGCAAGAGCATCTCGAGCAGCGCCTCGCGGCCGCCGTTGCGCATCTCTTGGTTCAGCGCCGTGAAGTAAGCGACGTCGTTCATCCGCGCGTCGCTCGTGTTGAGCACGAAGAAGCGACGGTCGTCGTGCCCTGCCGGCACCGCCCAGTCCTGGTCGCTCGCCATGATGATGTGCAGGCAGTTCGGCGAGAGCCCGACGTCGATCCCCTTCGGCTCCACCAGAATCGTGTCCTCGGTGATGAGCCCTTTCAGCACGCCTTCGTGCGCGCGGTCGCCGGCGTAGAACGCTTCGTCGGCGAAGAGCACGACGCAGTCCTGCAGGTGCGAGTTGAAGTGACCGACCAGGTGCTTGCTGTCGGTCACCGGCAGGAAGTGGCGGCCGAAGATGCTGCCGAAGTAGCGAGCGAAGACGCTCTTGCCGGAGCCCATGCGCCCCTTGAGCACGACGGCGATCCTGCCCGGGCGGTGCGGGAACTGCACCGCCGACGCCATCCATCCCAGCAGGTATTCGTAGCTCGGTCCGTCGCGCCCGCAGATCAGCGCACGGACGTGATCGAGGAACAGGGCGCATGAGCCGACCGCGCTCGGCTCGCAGGCGAACCCCTTCCACAAGTTGTAAGCGCCGTCGACGTCGAGGCCCGGCGCGAAGGTGATCGTTTCGAACTGCCGGCGCGCTCGGTGATCGAGCCACCACTTGCCGGCAGCGACTTGCATCGACTTTCCGGTCTTGGGGTCCTTGCCGATCTCGACGAACCGGTTGCTGTAGCGGTTGCGGAAGTCCTCGAAGGACTGGAACGAGATCCGCGTTCGCTGCATCGCGTGGTCGTAGACCTCGGAGACGATCCGGCACTTGCCGCCGATGTCGGCGATGACGGCGTGCCGCTCGTTCAACTCGAGGAGCATCGGGTCGATCGCTTCCTCGCGCGCACGCTCGATCTGCCGGCGCGCGTACCGGTCGCGGCCGCTGCGCTTCTCCAGCACGCTGTCACTGATTCGGAATTGCGAGTCGGTGACCACCGAATACATCAGCTCGTCCGAGCAGCCGGCCCGGACCATCTCGCAGAGCACGAAGAACAGCCACGCGCTCCGCGTGTTGTCGCCGGCGAGCGGCGACGACGGGTCCTGTCCCTGCACGATCGCCACCTTGCAGCGCTCGCTCAGTTGCGGCGGCAGGTCGTCGACGGAGCCGACGCGCGGCACGTTGCCGCTTAGGACGACGCCGTTGCCGAACCCCATCCCGCCGTTGCTGACCTGCACCATGGGAGCCGCGCGGAACTGCGAGAGGTCGTAGACGCGGCTCTCGTCCCATTCGACGACGTGCGCCAGCGCGAGCATCTGCCCGCGCGCGCGCTTCTTGGCGTTCGGCCGGTTCAGCGTCCCTGGCAGGCGCATGATGCGGTCGACGTTGTGGCAGTTGTCGCCGCCGAGTTCCTGCTCGATCCGCAGGTTGTAGCGCGCGGCTTCGTCAGCGTCCGCGATCGAGCCGACGAGCATCCGCGGCTCAGCCAGACGCCAGAACGCCTGGTAGCCGCCGCCCGAGAAGACGACCACCGTCGGCAGCGGTAGGCCCGCCGGCGCGCGCAGTAACGCGAGGATCCGGTCGCGCTCTGCGGCGAGGTCCTCGCCTACGCGGGGATCGACGTCGACATGCAGCCAGTCGAGCGACAGGACGTCCGTCTTCTCCGCCTTCTTCGCCAACCGCTCGCGCGGCGGGTTCACCGAGAAGTAGACGTTCCGCGAGGCGCCTTGCTGCTCGATCCATTCGCGCGCGGCAACCTCCTCGGTTGCAGGGTCGAACGTCCGCGTGTCGATCGACTTCCTGTCGCTCTCGATCGCCGTCAGCAGCCAGAAGCGGGTCGACCAGCGTCGCAGGAACGCGATCGATTCGTCGTACTGCGGCCGGGTCACGCGCCGGCCTCGCTACCTCCATTCGACCAGAAGTCGACGAGCCGTTTGGGGTTGGCCTCCCCGTTCTCTACTTGCTGCACCCAGAAGCGGGACACGCCGGCCCGCCTGGCGAAGGCGGAGATCGACATTCCGGAACGGTAACGACGGATCAGGAGCTGCTCAGCCACCGTGAGCGCGGAACAACTCGGAGGGGATCCGAGGAAAGCCCCGGCAGGCGGATCGACGTCGCCGACTTCCCATGATCGGAAGACGTACAGCGTCACGCCCATCTCGCCGGCGCGCTCTGCCTGCGTCTGGCCTGCTCGCCGACGCGCTACAAGGACGCGCTCTGCCGGTTGAAGCGCGCCAGAAACCAGTCGCGGATTCCTGCCGCTGCTCCGCGTCCGTGCCATTGTCCTTGTCGCCATCGCTCTAGTTCTGACCGGGTCGTGCTGTCCAGGATCTTGACCGCGTCGGTTGCCAAAAACAACAACCAAGCCGCGTCCACCCGCAGGAGCACGAACCCTTGTCCTCCGGCCTTCGCGTGGCGCGCGAGCCACTGGCGCTGCTTCGGCGACAGTCCGGGCTTGACGATCGTTGTCGGGCGCTTCGGCCACGCCTCGAGGCGCTTCAACTCGATCCACCCACCAGCGAAGGCGACGTCGGGCGTGCCGGCGTGCACGGAGTTCTCGACAGGGAACGCGCCGAGCTCGGCGAGAGCTCGGACGATCGCGCGGCGCATCGAGTACTCGCGGGTCACGCCCGGTACCTCGGGTCGCTCTTCTCTTTCTCCAGGCACTCGCGGTTGTCGTCGACGTAGGCGCAGAGCGCAGCCCTGCGCGGGTCGTCCGCCTCCGATCCGTGTTCTTGGATCTCGTCGACGAGCCACAGCAGGTACTCCGCGGGCACGTCTTCGAGCTTCTGGCCGCGGTGCTTGCCGAACGGCATCGGTGTGTCGTCGGTGTACTTCACTTCGCTTCCCTCGCGAACAACGGGTTGACCTCGGCCAGCCGCCGCCTTGCTGCCGCGGCCGTCTTCGGGTTGATCTCGATTCC
>Ga0137458_1000074_pt1 | contig 12176 bp, 8 predicted proteins | sample EasRivERMGT642_2_FD_102311 | JGI IMG/M metagenome (GOLD analysis project Ga0137458, IMG submission 102311) | Soil microbial communities from meander-bound floodplain in the East River, Colorado, USA - East River MetaG ERMGT642_2 | ecosystem: Environmental > Terrestrial > Soil > Floodplain ... | reverse complement strand
TGCTGGCACATACGAAGTAGGAGGAGCAGAGGTCCCTCTCCCAATATCCTGTTGCCTCTGCTCGTCATTATTTGATCTAGGAGACATATGTATTTCCTCACCTTTCCTTATGCGAAGAGATAGCCTCTATGACTTACTTTGCTGCCACATTTCCACGATGCTGCCCAACATGGGCCGTTTTCTCCCAGTTTGAAGCACCTTTAAGATGTCGATATACTGCACGTATAGCTCCAATTCCCAAAAGTATTTGATATGGAAAAAATGCGATTATCAACACAAAGGCTTCTTGCCAACGCCATTTGCGTTTATGCACTTTCACAAATTCGTGTAATCCGGCTAAAGCGATAAACAGAGCTAAGGCGAAACAATAGAGAGGAGTAATGGTAATCATTGCCATCCACAGAGGTAAGTGCACGAACATCAATGCAATTGATATCGGGATCATCAGTGCGAAAAAGGCTTGAACTTCTGGTAGAATGAGCACGTAAAGTGCTAGCATACGTTGCTTGAACTTCTTAAGCTGTAGCCAGCGTCCCCTAAAGAGAATCTGAATAAATCCTTGATTCCAGCGCGTACGCTGCTTAATAAACTGCTCTATACTGTTCGGAGTCTCTTCACGCGTTACAAATTCGTCGTCATAGATGATACGCACACGTGCATTTGAAAGGCACAGGCGAATACCTAGGTCAGCATCCTCTGTCAAACAGGTTTCATCCCATCCACCGAGCTGTTCCATGAGTTGACGACGTACAAAGACTGTATTACCACCCAGCGGGGTCATTCCAACGCTTGCAAAGAAGTGTAAGGAGGATTTGAACCAGAAAAAGTACTCTAGAACATTGAGAAAACAAAACCACTTGGTATTGTAATTCATGAGCTGCACACCACTTTGTACAACATCGACATTTTCATTTAGGAAAGTTGTATTAATAACGTTCAGAATATCAGGGTGGGGTTCATCTTCGGCATCAAAGATGGTTACAATATCACCTTTAGAAACACGCAATCCCAGATTGAGCCCATGTGGCTTGTTAATTGGCTTATCATTGAAGATGATAAGTTGCACATTCGGATCGCGCAATTCATTGATTTTGGCACGTGCCTCCGCAATGGTACCAGGATCATCTTCACGGCAGATAGCCAGAATCTGGATCAGGCGCTTAGGATAGTTGAGATCATAGACCTTCTGGATGGTGTCACGATAGACATCCTCTTCATGTCTAGCTGGCAACATTATGGTGAAGGAATAGTGTGGTTCACGATAGATAGTTGGTGCACTATTCCGCCAAGCTTGCTCAGGCTTTTCCCAGATGTAGAGGAGCAAACGAATATTGAAAACGGCCTGGATGGTCATCAATACAATAATAACGACGTAGAAGACTTCTAGACAAGTGATAAGCGTCGACATGGTTTTTCTCCTCTAATAACAGTAGAAATTCTGCTAATCTGTTGGTTGCTTAGCCACATACGCTTTTACGATACTGCAAAAACCTGAACGGTCTTATCCGTTCCACCTGAGGTAACGAATTGACTATCAGGCGACCAGTCCACGGCAAACACTGCACCTGTATGCCGACGAAATGTGGTTGTGTTCTCCCCTGTAGCACTATTCCACACACGTACGGTCTTATCATCACTAGCCGAAACAATACGTCCGATATCAGGCGACCAAGCCACTGCACGCACAGGCCCACCATGCCTGCGGGGAGGATAATTTACGGATGAACCATCTATGCCACTACAAACCTGGACTACGTTATCCCCACCAGCTGAGGCGAGACGTTTGCCATTGGGTGCCCAAGCGACGGAATATACCTCTGCTGCATGTCCGCCATAGGAGAAGATCCTATCTCCCACCGCAAAAGCTGGAGTACGTATTGCAGAGATAACCTGCACAGTAGTGTCCCAAGAACCAGAAGCGATTTTCCTGTTATCAGGAGACCAGGCAACAGAAAGTACAGCATTGGTATGTTCCAGATAATTCAGTAAGATACTTCCTTTTGCAACAGACCAGGCTTGCACGGTATGATCATCACTACCTGATGCAATAAACTGTCCATTAGAGGACCAACTCACGCTATTGACAGCTGCCCTATGCCCCTTATAAGTAGTCACCAACTTTCCAGTGAGCGCTTCCCAGACCTGCACAGTTTTATCTGCGCTGGCTGAGGCAATAAATTGGCCATCTCTTGACCATGCTAGCGCATTTATGATATCTTTATGTCCGTTATATGTCAAAATTGTCTTCCCATTTGTACTATCACAAATTAGGACAAGTTTATCATCGCTAGCTGATGCAATATAACTGCCATCCGGTGACCACACCACGCTATTCACACGCGCTTGATGAGCACGATAAACGAATACAGGACCTCCCGGCGCTGGCGTACTAGCAGGTGTACTCGCACTATCATTCGGTCCAGAAAGAGGCACTGGCGCGTCAGGGTGCACTCGCTTCCATAGCAGCCATGATCCACCTCCACCCAGCGTTGCTAGCCCTGCAACAGCGATGACAAATGCACGCCGTGTCGAGAGTCCAGTTTTCTGCTGCCTCCTCTCTGGAGATGGAGAACTATCAGGTGTCGACGTTGTTGGTGGAAGCATAGTCTCTGAAGATGACAAGACCCTAGCCATGATCGGGTCTTGCGCAGGCGTCGTCCAAACCGGAGTCGCTGGTGGTCCTGATATCCCTGGATTTACCGCAGAAGCTGGGGTAACAGGTGATCCTGCTGACGGCGGAGTCCTTGAAGGCTGCACATTAGGCGAGGCCATTGCTATGTCTCCCCTTTGAGGAGGGGAAGCTAGTGGAGGCACCACTGGATCAGAGACATATGAGGCAATACGAGGTAATTCAAATGGATCTACTGCATCATTTGATGCTATTGTCGCATGAAAGTCCTGGGCCTGTGCTAGAGCATTAATAAATGCCGACACAGTGGCAAAACGTCGAGTAGGGTCCTTGGCAAGAGCGGTTACTACCACTTCTTCAACTTCCGCCGAAAGGGTTGGTATCTTCTGCCGTAAAGGCTGCGGAATTGTGTGTAAGTGGTGATTAGCCATCTCAAAGTATGATCCCTGAAAAGGTGGAGCGCCACATAACCATTCATAGATCATCACAGCTAACGAATACTGGTCACTAGCTTTGCAGGGCTGATGATGGATTTGTTCAGGGGCAACATAGGCTATAGCATCTACAGAATCTTTGGAACGCTGGTAATTTTGATATTGCTCATCTTGATTTACCACATCAATGGCAAAATCGCAGAGCAGAGTACCACTGCTATATCCAAGCAACACATTATCAGGGCAAAGGTTCCTATGCAAAAATCCCTGACTATGAGCATATTGCAGAGCGGCTGCAGCTTGTTTGAGATATGGCAACAACTGGTCTAACGGCTGCCCTTCTCTCTTATAGTGCTGACGCAAAGAAGTATGTTTCTCATACGCCATGACAATAAAGGGAACAAAGTTTTCTACGCCAGCATCAACAAGACGTAGAATATGAGGATGAACCAACTGTGTCAGCCTGCGAGCCTGCTGGAGAAAGATATCAGCATTATCCCTTGTCAAAGGCATTGGCAGTATATCGATTACAAATTGCTTGGAACGATCACTGATATGCTCTCCCAAATAGACCTTGGAGAAGCGGCCTTGCTCTAAAGAGCTGATAATACGATATTGCCCCCACTGCTGGCCCGTCCGGTCGACTCTATGTATACTTTTCTTTGCTTCGTCCATGTACCTGACTCCTACTAACGCTTTATAAGCTTGTTAAGAAGTACCTAGTTAATCACCACCCAGAAGCCACTTCCAAGCAAGGCAAAAGCGCTCTACCATAGACAAACAGATTACAAAGCAACAGTGATAGCTACCGAGAGATTAAGAACTAGAAAGCTTTATGTCCTAGACCAAGTATAGCTCAGCTTTTGGAGGAATACAATTGGCCCACTCACTATACTGATGTGATTCGGATCACTCAGGGCTAGAGACAAATTTTGGAGAAGCTGAGGGGGGAAGCAGCCGTGATTGGTTTTTGGGATCGAATGTATGCAAATCTATGTGATTTGGAGGTATTTGGCTCTTGGCAAATGCCAGCAGAGGCACCTACTTTTAGATGCCTCTGTTCGCTTGAATATTAGCTATTTTCGTTATCAACACTTACTACTGTGCCTGTACTACCATTGAAAACTACTTTTGCTTTCACTGGGGAGTTATTACTAATATTTTGGGCATTGAAGTTGAAATCTTTCAGGTCCGCCTCGGTAATAATTGGGAAGCTGAAGCTCTTATTACCTACTTTGAAGTGAAGCTTGTTATCTGCCCCAACCATGCTCGTGGTGAAACCCTGGTACTTGACAGTATTCTGATCTTGTATTTCATCTGGCTCGGCGAGATCTAGTTTTGATGCTGTGAAGCTGCCATCTGTAGTATTTGCTATTGTAGTCACCTTCACAAACTGGCCCACTCTCGGCAATAAACCATCCAAATCTCCTAGATCGGTCAGACCATTTACAATGTTCATCGATAGCTCTTGGCCATCAGGCATGCTTACTGTGATAGTGCCATTGCTTGTACTGCGCACCATTCCGATGAAATCGATAGTTCCTGGCTCATTTGCATCATTACTATGATTTTCAGGTGCATTGATTGTTATGCCAGGAGTTGCATTGTCGTTTTTCTGGGGCTGGGTATTCGTGGAAATGGTGTATGTATTCGTTCCGGTTTGTATCCCCCGGATACTGAACGTTTTACTTTGTTGAGATCGCAATAATGATATTTGCTGATCTGTTAATCCATTGATTGTAATTTGCTGACCATTGACATTGAATGTTGCACTGTGCGTTGGCGCATTGACTGATTGAACCTGACCAGTGAGGGTTGCACTCCCACTTGGACCATTTGTTCCAGGGATAGCAAGGCCTTGGCAAGCAGTAAACATCATCATCATAAAAAGACTACCTATACCTACGATAAACATGTGGACACGACTCGCTAGAAACTTGTACATTGTCTTGCTCCTTATACAGGGTTTTTTGGGCTTTTTTTGCACATCTCTATGATTTACACTTACAATTTTATCCTACCTTTGAGCTAGATGCTATGTTTTAGCTTACTTTCTTGATGTGAAATAGCTCATAGGTGAAATGTTTATGCACGAGAAGCAGCAATTGGACTACTAACTGGTGTTGCTTTGAAGTGCAAGACCACTGCTGGTGCAATATGAATTCGGTCTCCATCAGCAAGCACGTGCTGGTCAACGCGAGATCCCTGGTAGATCAGTCCATTGAGACTGTCTGCATCCTCAATGATCCAGGAGCCTTTCTCTTGTCGGATTTTGGCATGCAAGCGTGAGACACGCTGGTTGGGAACTTGTACATCGTTATCTGCAAGACGTCCAACTGTGAGTATAGGCTTATTGAGCAGACGTTCCCCTACAATTTTCTTGTCCAGTTCAATCAGCACACGTCCATTTTGTAGGGGCGGTGATTGTGAATACCTTTGCATTTCTGCCTGCCTACTATCATTGACTAGTCCAGTAGGCACTACTGGCACATTCTGATCAGCTGCACCTGAAGATTGGGCTCGGCGCTGGCCAACCATATCTGGCAGAACGAAAGCGGAGCGAAGAATGGACTTCTCCCCTATTTTCTCGATATTATAGCGATTCTGCTCTTCAAGTAATCCAGCAAATATACCCCCTTGCTTCTTGAGGTCTTTGTAGGTTCCTTGCTCGACGATCAGTCCATCTTTCAATACGATGATTTCATCAACATTGCCGAGCGTACTCAGACGGTGAGAGATCATAAGCACCGTGCGACCAACAACCAGCTTATCCAGGGCATTCATAACCTCTGCTTCAGATTCAACGTCCAGAGAGGCAGTGGGCTCGTCCAGGATGAGAATATGAGCATCTCGCAGGATGGCTCGCGCAATAGCCATACGCTGCCGCTGTCCACCCGATAAATCCTTCCCTTGTTCGCGAAGCATCCGATCATAGCCACCTAACATAGTCATAATAGTATTGTGGATATTGGCCTTTTTTGCCGCTTCAATAATATCTTCCATGCTGGCCCCAGGACGCCCTACCTCGATATTTTCGCGGATGCTGCCTTCGAAAAGGACTGATTCCTGCAAAACCATGCTCACGTTTCGCCGCAGTACAGAGAGCGGATACTGGCGATTATCAACTCCATCGACTCTCACAGAGCCTTGCTGAATTTCATAGAAGCGCGGAATCAGCTTGACAAGCGTTGTTTTCCCACCACCTGACAGACCCACCAGGGCAATTTTTTTCCCAGCAGGGATATGTAAATTGATCCCTTTCAAGATTGGTTGCTCAGGAGTATAGCCAAAAATGACGTTTTCAAAGGTAATTTCACCACGCAGTTTCTGGGGACCATAGTAAGGAGATTGGCTTTCTATGACCTCTGGGGCCTGATCCAGCACTTCCTGAATACGCTCAGCTCCCGATCCAGCACTACTAGAGAGATTGGCTAGCTTTGAGAGGTCACGCATCGGTTGATAGACCATTTTCAAATAGGTGAGGAATAAAATCAGAGTGCCAACATCAACACTTTTCGCTGGTATCACAAAAGAGGCAACTTGGAACGTACCACCTGCTGCCACATAGCCTCCTATTCCCATGACAGCAGCAGTCCCAAGAATAAGGAATACACCTACTAGCGGCGTGAATTGTGCCTGCAAACCGGTTGCACGAAGGCCTGCTTTTTGCTGTTCGCTGACTTTTTTGCCAAAACGTATTGCCTCGCGATCTTCACGCGTGAAGACCTTAATGACGGTAAGCGCATTAATATCTTCGGTGGCAACATCAGCCACTTGTCCTCCTGCTTTAGATGCTCTCTTCGCAGCTTTCTTGATACTACGCGTATAGGTGACCACAATCATAAAGAGGGCAGGCGCAATAGCAAGCGATATGACAGTATATTGCGGGCTAATATATAGCATAACAGCAGCAACACATATCAGGGTCAGTGTTCCGGCCGCTACATCCACCAAGCCATCTGTCACCAGCTTTTCAATATCAGCAATGTTGCCTGTGATGCGTTGAACAAGATCTCCTTTCTTTTGCTTGCCATGCCAGTCTAGCGAGAGGCGCTGGAGATGTTCAAAGAGCTGGTTTCGTAGCCTCGCTGAGAAATTCTGCGCAATGTAGGCAGCCAGAAAGAGAGCCAAATATGCCAATACTGCACCCAAGATTCCGAAGATGATGAGCATGGAAATTGAAAAGGCAATCACACCAATAACACTATGATGGGTCTCTTTAAGTGCTGATGGTTTCGGGCATGGCCGCGTTTTTGGTTCCATTACCTTGCCAGATTGTTCCAGTGCAGAATCTAGCAATGGGGAGTCAAATAGACTAAGCACGGGATCCAGGAATGCAAAGGTGCAGGCAGGGTCCGCTGCAGCATTGCTCACTTTACTAGGGATAAATTTCAGTGGAAATGCCGCAATAATATCACAACCCACCTGACCGACTGTGACGATGATGGTAAGCGCAAATAGTAAACGATAGCCTTTCAGATTACGCCAGAGAAACTTTATCAAAAATATCATCACATACTCCTCTCTTTTAGGGTGAGACATGCTCTAATCTCATCAAGCATAGCCGAGAGTTCCTGCGGCCGAGGACTATTCAGGCGGTTCACACGGCGAGTAGCGATTTTAAATATCAGTGCTCCCTCATACAGTCGTGAACGCTCTATGATGCTATTGATGATTTCATTGCTTATGCCTCTGGTGAGCATGGCCTCACGGTATGCTGACCGAAAAATGGTTGCAGCTTGCTCAAACCACTGTCGCATCCCCTGCCGCTGATACCATAGCCCACTCGGGCGCAGATACGCCAGAAAATAACCTACGTCGAGTGCTGGATCAGCTAGACAAAAGCCGTCGAAATCGACAACAAAAATATGGTGACTGTGGAAAAGTAGCTGGCTGGCCTTGAAACCTCCATGGGCAGGTAGATAGCTATCAGGTTGCAACGTCTCTAATTGTGCAGCGAGCTGTTGGGCTAGTTTTTGCACTTCATCTGCCTGAGCGGGATTATGTGTCGCAATGAGTGTAGCTCGCTCTCGGGCTCGTTTGGCCTCTTTTGCTCCTGTACGAGGTGCATCTTCAGATATCACAGTACTACAGTGAAGGCGTGCCAATGCTTGTCCCGTCAGACACAATTCTTCCTCTGGTATAAGAATTTGTGTAATGGTGCCTCCACACCCACGTTCTAATTGTGGTTGTAAAGCCTGCGTGCCTGTGCGCAATGTAACATCATCGCTTGCGGGCTGGATAGCCTCATTGAAGGTCAGTCCAAGAGATGCTAGCATGTTAAGCGGGCAAGGAAGCAGTGGAAGATCACCCGCTTTCGTTTGCTCCTCGTACAGTTGTTGTTGCAGAGATTGTACATGATCGGCCTGCCCGATGTTGGCGTAGACTTTCCCAAAAACCGTCAGTATTTTCTGCTCCGCTGTCGTTCGATGTGTCAATTGGAGACGGTAGCGCATCACACAGCGGCTAGCAGGCTTATAGCGGACAGGTTCAGTACTAGCCAATGTTAGTTGCCATTGCGGATCATGTAATTGTGCCTGTGCCGCTATTTGTAATGCTTGCCATAATGGACTGTGAGGAGCAGTATCACAACTTGCCGCCAGAGCTGGTAAAGTGGCATCGGCTGGAAATTTTTGGACGGCAATGCCTAGCTGCGGAACATACAAAACTCCTGATGGCAATATTTCCAGAGAAGCTTGGGAAGCCTGTTGAGCGTTAAAGCAAATGTGTGCGCCACTGAGAGCTTGCTCGTCCAGTGTAAAGCTGACAGCTCGTTTAGGATCGTTGATGCGAGCCTTACGCGGGGCGTTGATCTGATCGACTGTATAGATTACAGCCAGACCTCTCCCTGGCTTACGACGTAAATAGCGTACAAATAGCCCTGGCTGTCCCTGGCTATCCGGTAAAAGGGGTTGCTGCGCTCGCTCGAAGAGTTGGGTAAGCACCAAAGGAAGATCCGTAATGGACAATCGAGCATCTGTTATGGGATAATTCATCTATAACCAGCCTTTCCCTGCCTAAATTTAGAGCTTATCCGACGGATACTAGACTAAACGTTCTACCAGATCCACTAGGGCATCGTCAGCTCCTGGCACTCCACGAAAACCAGGAAATGAATTGACATCCACAATGATTGGTCCGCGCTCGGTGGCAAGCAGGTCTACACCATAGAGACGCAAATCGAATACACTGCCTATCGCTAATGTAATGCGCATCCAGTCTTCTGGCAATTCTTCTAGCGACAGAGGAATGTCTGCTTTGGAGGCGTTAGGTAGTAATGGCGTACGACGACGAGCAGCAAATAGTTGTTGATCGATGACCCAGAGTTTGATATCCCATCCATCGCCTGCTGCAAACTCCTGGATGATGATCGGCTCTTTACTCCATTGTGATACTAGAGCCTGTAACTCTTCAATAGAGTTCATTTTGCCCACTAGATCGCCACGGTGGCTATAGTGACTTTTAATAATCAGAGGAAAGGTCAGCGTAGAGAGAAGGCTAGCTTGCCCCAGGAGATTTTCCAGACAAGAAAAATACTGGGTATGCGGCCAGGGGAGATGTGCCTCGCCCATACGCTGTGACATCAGCATACGATCCTGACAGGCCATGGATGAGGCCCAACTGTTCACGACAAGTGCACTGCGTTGTTCCAGGTAATAAGCAACTTCTAATGCCTGTGGAGCATGCGATTTCAACAGGTAGAGATTGGCTTGGGAGTGTGCCTGCTCCTGAACAATAGCTTGTTCTCCTGTCAATGTGCGTACGTCCAGCAAACGTACATGATGCTTCTCTGCCAATTTTTGCAATGCGACTCCGATAACTGGATGCCGTGGAGTCTCAGGATTATCCATAATAAGACATAGTTGCATTTGAGACATTCTTTCTAATTTCCTAGCTGATATGGGAATTGTTGATAGAAACTTGACAGTTCACTATAGGTCTAAACGATGCGAAAGGCCTTTTTGGGTGGCTTGATTATGACACTGGATGGCATTTCAACTATTCAAGCCTATAGCTACCTAAAACTGAACTCTTTTAAGCTGTAGATATAACCTGTAACGTTTTTTAAATAGTTGCCTGACGGCGGCGTGTACTGCGCTCAGCTCGTGCGAGCCTTTTGCTTTCTGCGCGTTTTGCTGCATGAATAATATATTCCGCCACCCGTCTGACCGCTCCAGGCACATAACCAAAACTGGGAAAATCGTTGATATCCAGCACAGCTAAGCCTTGAGGCGTTTCCACAACATCGATACCGTAAATATCCAATCCGAAGATTTTTCCGATATCCAGTGCCAGTTTGCGCAAAGCGGGCGTCAAGGGAATGAATTTTTCCGTGATCTCTCCGTGCAGTGGTGACTTTTTTGCAACAGCGGCATAGACTTCTCTACCAGTGATATATACTTTGATATCAAAACCAGTATTTTCTACATAATGCTGTGCTAGAAAAAAGCTATCGTTTTCCTCTGCTATGGCCAATGCTTCTAGATCAGTGGGACTATTCACTCGATAGATATCTCGACAGGAACTGCCATTGCTCGGTTTGACGACGATGGGATAGATCTCCAGTGGGATCTGCTTGAACAGCCGAGGATGGGCGGCAAAGTAGGTTGCAGGCATAGGTAAACCATGAGCGTGAGCATATGCCGCAGCGACAGCTTTATTGCGCACCAAGCGGATGGCACGTGTATTATTGATAGTGGGAATGCCCACAACTTCCGCGGCCTCTAAAATGCTCAGACCCGGTCCATCCGTAACCGTTTTCAGTACATAGGCATCATAACCTTGCAAGTGCATATCAGTTAAACTTGTAACAGTTTCTTGTGGTTCTAATAGATCAACAATATGGCCCCATTGTACTAACTGGTCTGCAACAACCATTGGCATTGGATTGTCTCGATATTCTTTTTCAATGATGAAGCAGAAGCGCATATCAGCTTTTCCTTTTATAATGGCTAGTTCAGTATCAAAATTTCCTTGGCAGAGCCCTAGTATACTCTATATCCTATACGAAGTACAGCTTATTTTTTGGAGGCATAGTAGTCAAAGAATTTTGTCCCTCTTTCCCCCTACCAAAGTGTGCAAATCTATGCTACATACTATAAGATATAGGGTCGTCTTGTCCAAGCAGTTGCAGATCTATTGCAGCCGCCGATCAGAGCGATTCTACCGCTGGAAGGGTCTCTTGGTAAGATGGTCTTAGTGAATGCAAATACTTAGAGCAATTTTGGGTCTATTCTCCATTTTTAGGCAAGAAAAGAAAAAGTAGTTTTACCGAAATAGAGGGTAAATATATGGCTGATAGAGTAACTCCGAAGCATGATGCAAAAGAAGCCCATGAGGCAGACAATCCTAAAAAATCACGACCTCTTAGCCTAGAGCAAATTGCCCGGAGAGCGCAAGAAACTAAAGCTCACGAGCACAAGATATACGAGCAAGATTTATTGATACAAGAACAGGTAACTCGTGATAAAATAAGTAACTTAGTTAATAATTCAGTAAATGAGGCTATTAAAAACAATGATAAGTTAAAGCAATTTATCGGGAAGTCCAGGATCGAAGGTCAAGATACAACAAAAATGCGTGCCTTTCAGCATGAGGATGGCCGTATATTACTTGGTCCTATAGATCATGTAAGAGAGGCTTTTAATAAACGCGGTCATCAAATAGGAAATACAGATTTAGATAATTTAAAAATAGGTGAGGTAAGAAATGGAATAAAAAGAATTGCTATTGATGAAAATCTATTAGAAATATTCAGAGATAGAGGATTCACAGCGGACATTGCTAAGGGAGAAGGAGAACAAAAAAGGGTTGGTACTCTTAAGGGAACATGGGATAAGAAGAAATGTGAGATGGATGTGACGTTCGAGGAGTACAAGGCCGATCAGAGGGGCAAGGGAAACGATGCTGTAGTGTACCCCGTGCGGACTCAAGGTGATGCCCCAAAGACCCTCGACAAGCCCGATGACAAGCCCGATGACAAGCCCGATGACAAGCCCGATGGCAAGCCCGATGACAAGCCCGATGACAAGCCCGATGGCAAGCCCGATGGCAAGCCCGATGACAAGCCCGATGGCAAGCCCGATGACAAGCCCGATGGCAAGGGCGGTTCC
>Ga0137458_1000073_pt1 | contig 12180 bp, 10 predicted proteins | sample EasRivERMGT642_2_FD_102311 | JGI IMG/M metagenome (GOLD analysis project Ga0137458, IMG submission 102311) | Soil microbial communities from meander-bound floodplain in the East River, Colorado, USA - East River MetaG ERMGT642_2 | ecosystem: Environmental > Terrestrial > Soil > Floodplain ... | reverse complement strand
GGTAGAAGCGCTCGAAGATGCGATCCAGATGCTCTGATGCTATGCCAATTCCCTCATCGGTAATGTTGATACGAGCCTCACTCTCATTTGCCTCTAATTGCAAACGGATGATCTTATTAGTAGGAGAATAGACTACTGCATTATTCAATACATGATTTAGAACTTGCTCGATGCGTAGAGCATCACAGACTACAGGTGGGATATCTGGTGGCAGGTCCAGGATGAACTGGAAATCTAGTGCTTGGTTCTGCCAGCGCTTGACAGTTTGTAGAAGAAGTTCAGAGAGTTGGATTTGAGCCAAGCGTAGAGGTTGAGTTCCAGCATCGAAGCGCCAGACATCTAGTAATGTATTGAGCACATCATATAGACGATCAGATTGCGAATCGATCATCTGCAACATCTCACGCTGGATAGTGGGCTCCCAGCGAGCTGAACCACCCAGTAGGGTTGTCGCACAGCCTTTGATAATGGCGAGCGGCGTTCTCAATTCATGAGCAGCCATGGCTAATGTCTCAGAGCGTGACTCCGCTACTGATCGCTCTAGGGTAATATCATCGAGTAGCACTCCCCGACCGAGCAGATAGCCACAGTTATCACGCACCGGAAAACTGCGCATACGCAGCCAGTAGACAGCGGCATCAGCCAGCGCTAGATCAGCAGAATACTCCTGATCAGGATGTTGCCAGACCTGATCCAGTTCCACTTTCACTTTCTGGGGATCGGTCGCTAGTGAAAGCAAATGCTTACGTATATCAAAATGCTGCAAAATAGCAGGATCGCATTTATTTACGTGCATCAAACGTAGAGCGCTTGAATTTGAATAGGTAATGCGCTCATACTGATTGAGCAGCAGAAAGCCACTGGTCATACTAGCACACACTTCTGTCAGTACACGATATTCGTGTGTAAAACCAGCAGGTATAGTATCTTTATTGATGGAGGATTGTGCTAGCGATCTAGCATTTTCTTCGATCCATAAGCCACTATTGACCGGGTATTGGTAGTTCTTAGCAGAGGAATCCATAACATCCAACTCTTTCCCGTCTCTCGATACAGTTTGATCTGATTATTCGTATTTTAGCAAGTTGTGTCAACTATGGGTCAGATCAATTGCGTCTCGCCCGTTACCAAGCCGCCATCGAAGCGGGATATGTGGCCAATCTACTAGCTCCCCCAGGCATTTCCAAGCAAGGGCGGCCAGGACAAAGCAAAGCATGCAATTTACTCGATTAGCTCTTTAAACGCTAATATTCCGTCTTGCGCTTCTTGGATGATCGGATTACAGATCTTACAGAGCATAGCCTCTGAGGGTAGTATGCAGACGGGAATGAGAGATATGGATATGATGGCCTTAGCTGCAATCAATACGATTAAACCTGACGAGACGAAAATGCTGGCCTATACCTTTCCTTCATTCATTGGCAGCTAGCTCTCATCCTGAATTTGCATGCTACTTGCCTGGCCATTACCAAACGGGAATGCAGGAGAAATTCAGTATCGTATCTTAGATAAAGTACAATCTCTAATATTGTTTACTTTTGCTAGAGCACGGATGCCTCATATACTCCATACATGGAGTATATGAGGCACCGCTTGTATAATGAAGTCCCTTGATCAATAAATTGATGTGCGAGTTGTTACCATCCCCAACCGCCGAAGCCACCACCGAAGCCACCACCGAAGCCACCAAAACCACAACCACACCAAACAGGGATAAAGCAACATCTGAAGCCCCCGAAGCCGCCAAAGCCTCCCCAACCCCCGAAGCAGGAGCCACTGGCTTTCTCTAGTTCATCGTCCGTTAACTCAATGGCATCAATGGCCTTATCTGATACGCTCAGAGGGCAGAGATCAAACACACTCTCTAGTGTATGCGTGGTAAGTGTCTTCATGAAAAACTACCTTCCTGCCATTTGCGATGAAATGCGTCACTCTTCATTTCAATTAAAACCGTACAAATGATTTGTACGATTTACAATTTAGAATGTACCATAAAAAAATTCATTTGTCAATATCATCTTATACCAATATTTTAGAAGAGATTTAATATATATCTCATGTATTTTTCAAAATTTCTCACAATTTTCCTTGGAGTGCGCACCATCATCTGGTAACTCTTGCTTGAGATTGCTACTTCTTTCAACATACACGATAACCACTATGGAAAAGGCGCGATCACTTGTAGAGCATGGCTGGTCTTGCACGTTTAGCAAGCGCGAAGTCACTTTGCTGTGCGTACAGTCGTGCTATAATAGGATGTCAGACGCTCTCGTACCTGCAAGAAAATCTATGATCGCTATGCAAGGAGCTTTAGAATGCCATTCGAAATACGCGTTGGGCCACCAACCATCACCATCAGCCAGGGACGCACGTTTATGGTCACCACGCACAAAGGTGAGATCTTATCAAATACTCCTCATGGTGTTTATGCGATGGATACACGCTTCATCAGCTATTACCGCATATGGCTCAACCGTACACCATTAGAGTTGATTGACTTTAATCAGCTCAGCTTTTATGCATCGCGCATTCATTTGACTAATCAACAGATCGACATTGAAGGAGATACTACTCTCGAAGCCCATACTATTCGCGTAAGCATCAATCGTATCGTGAGTGAAGGCATCCATGAAGATATTGATGTTGTCAATTATAGCGGCAAAGCGGTGAAAATCCTGCTGGAGATAGCTATGCGCTCCGATTTTGCAGATCTATTCGAGGTCAGGAAGCATCACATTGTTCTCCGTGGGCAGACACAGACTACTTGGGATAGCCAGCGGAAACAGCTTTATACATCCTATGATCATAACGACTTTCATCGCGCTGTCACATTCTGTACTAATACCAATGTTCCTCTCGGCTATGCCAACGGGCGCATCTACTTTGAGATCGAACTAGGACCAAACCAGTCCTGGCAAACCTGCAATGAGCTGATCCTAGAAAATGCAAAAACGAGGAAGTCTCCTGGGGGATGCTGTAGTCGGTCCAAGCATGCTATGGTTTTATTCAATGGCCTCTACTCCCCTGAGCAGAAACCACAAAGTCATTTTGCAGAACTGCAAATACGCTGGCAGAAATGCTGTACTGAAATCGCAACTTCGAATCATACGTTTTACCGCATGTACCGCCAAGCGATCGATGATATGGGTGCATTGCGCATCTACGATATGGATGTCTCGGATAAAGCATGGATACCTGCTGCTGGAGTGCCATGGTTTGTGACTCTCTTCGGACGCGATAGTTTGATCGCTGCCTATCAGAACATGTCTGTGGTCGCTGGCTTTGCACAAGGTGCATTAAAGCGACTGTCAGAATATCAGGCAACCACGCGTGATGATTGGCGAGATGCACAACCTGGCAAGATTATGCATGAAATTCGTTTTGGTGAGCTAGCCCATTTTCATAAAGTGCCCTTTACCCCTTACTATGGAACTGCCGACGCAACGATCCTTTACCTGATCGTACTCTCGGAGACATATCGCTGGACTGGCGATATCGAATTGCTCAAACAGTATCGCGAGGTTGCCGAAAAATGTCTGAATTGGATAGATCTCTACGGTGATCTGGATGGCGATGGTTTCCAGGAGTATAAGACATTCTCATCGGTTGGATATGAGAATATGGCATGGAAAGATGCTCATGATGCTGTAGTTTATCCAGATGGCAGCCAAGTCACACAACCTAAAGCACTCTGCGAACTTCAGGGATATGTCTATGATGCTAAAATACGCATGGTTGAAGTGTTTCAGGCATTAGGTGATGAAAATAGGGCAATCATGCTACAACAGCAGGCAGAGACACTTAAAAGTAAGTTCAACCAAACGTTCTGGCTCGAAGATGAGGGATGTTATGCCTTTGGGCTTGATGCTAATAAACAGCTCATCCGCTCAATCGCCTCAAATGCTGGACAATGTCTCTGGAGTGGTATTGCTGATGCAGATAAGGCTCAGCGCACGGCTAAACGACTCTTACAAGAGGATATGTGGAGTGGTTGGGGTATACGAACGCTGTCATCTCATAATCCAGCCTATAACCCTCTTGCCTATCAGCGTGGCTCTATCTGGCCCCACGACAACGGCATTATTGCAGCTGGCTTCAAACGTTATGGGCTAGCGGAAGAAGCTAATCAGGTCATTCGTGGCATCTCAGATGCCATCGAGCGCTTTACGGCATATCGGCCACCAGAAGTCTTTGCGGGCGTACAGCGCGAGGGAAATGCTGATTTTCCTCTACTCTATCCCGATGGCGCAAATATTCCCCAGGCCTGGTCTACAGGGAGTATTTTTCATATGCTTCAGACTATGCTTGGCCTACGTGCCGATGCACCACACCATAAGCTCTATGTACAACCTACGCTGCCAGATTGGTTACCCGATATTGAGTTACAGCACCTCGAAGTTGGGTCCTGTTCTCTCTCGCTACGCTTCTGGCGGGAAGGCCGTATCACACGCTGGGAAGTGCTTGAGATCAAAGCAGATAAGCTACAAGACAAGATACAAGTAATAGCAGAGGCAAACTAATGAACAGCCATCTGACCATGAACAGCTAGTTTGGCACGCAAGAGAGGGCGTGCACGCTGGAAATAGGTCTTGACAGTATTTTCGGGCATATTGAGAACATGCCCAATTTCAACATAACTTAATTCTCTGCTGTAGCGCAGGAAGACAACTGAACGAAACTTGGGAGGCAAGGCTCCAATAGCCTGCTGTAAGATAGATTGTAGATCATGGTGTTCGGCAATTTCTTCCGGTAGCGGGTAACCATCAGGGATCATATTAATAAGCGAGAGTTCTTCGTCCTCATTGCTTCCTTCCAACTCAGAGAAAAGAAGCGGACGCTGTTTACGCAGTTCATCCATGCAGCGATTCCAGGCAACCTGGAAGAGCCAGGATTTGAGCGGAGTGTTGGTGCGCGTCGAAGTGAGATTCAGATGAAGTTTGGGCAGGGAGATATACAGTTGCATAAAGACGAATTGCAAAACATCACTTGCCTGCTCATAATCTTTCAGACAACGGCCAATAAAATTGTGTAAAGGAGCACGATAGCGATTAACAAGGCACTCAAAGGTGTGATCCTCACCAGCAAGTGTTCGCGCTATTAAAGCGCTATCAGAGGTTTCTAACGTTTGTATTTTAACACATTCCATTTTATACATCGACTCCAATTCCAGTATTTTTGTTCTAGAGGAGAAAAAAGAAGCGAGACTGACTCAGAATTAGGAGACTTAAACCCTGAGTAGGGAGATTCCCGCTTACCTGCTTCCCTCCTTATCAGTGCAGCTAATCCAGCTAGCTACAACTAAGCTTCTCTTCAGCTTACGCAAGAGAGTCTTCACTAGTAACTCTAGCACAGAGTCTTTAGGAAAGCCTCAAAGATTTGTAAAAAATTTAGCAATTTTAATATGTCCATGCAGCTGTGCTTAGATAGTGGGTATAATTAAGCACATAGGCTAGGCCTCAATAAAAATAGAGGCAAGTCGCAAGAGAGCACTAAGAGCGATTAGGGCTATGCATATTTTCATGGTTATAAGATGAATTCGTGTAATAGCAGATATGGAGAAGATAGCGACATGCACGAAATGCCGTTGCAAGATGAGTCTAGAGAACAGAGCAAGATGCATCATTCATCCCTTCCACAACAACGCCACAGGACAACAGCTTCTAGGCTTCCTTCCAAGATTTTCCATAGCGATGAGCATCCCGAAATTCCGCAAATCAAGCGAACTTCACGCTATACCAGTATTCCGGATGACCTTCCTGCCTCTGCTGCAAGACGCTGGCAACGTGCCAATAGTAGAGTAGACAAGCTATCTAGCGAAGACCAAACTGCCAGCGGAAACAAGCAAGAAGATATATCAGCAGTTTCCAGCCCAAATAGCAGACAGCAGAGACAAGCATCACAAAAGGTACAGGTATATCAGCAGAAGCATCAGAGGAAGCAATTACCAACCTCTCTGCTCCAATTCACAGCACGACCCAAGCCAGTAACCATTGGGAGCATGGTACTAGCAGTAATGCTAGTGCTACTGACTGTGATTACTATTTCACATCAGTTATCACCTCAGAATACACAAGCACAAACCAATAGGAGCCGCCATCCTAGTCACATAGGTACGAACAAATCTCAGGATATGACCCTCACACAGCACAATGATGATCATCCCGTTCCGCCAATTCTGGCAACTTCGGCTTATCTGTTGGATGTGGATAGTGGAGCAATCGTATATGCGTCTAATCCCTCCATGCATCTGCCAATGCTCAGTACGACCAAGCTAATGACGGCCCTGGTGGCAACACAACTAGGAGACTTCAATCAAAGCATTCTGATTAGCGATACAATCGCAAATGATATCAACCAGTTGTCGGGTGATAGTTCATTGATGGGGATTAAAAGAGGTGAGACCTATACACTCAAGGATTTACTGTATGGCATGCTATTGGTATCAGGCAATGATGCTGCGCTAGCGATCGCGGACCAGCTTGGAGGGGAAAATCAGCAGAATTTTGTTGATAAGATGAATCAGGAGGCTGTAAAACTGGGACTGAATGATACCCATTTTATGAATCCTCATGGTTTACTTGCAACAGAGCACTTTTCTAGTGCACACGATCTGGTCCTGCTGGCAAAGTATAGCTTAAGTGTACCGTCTATTTATACTATTAGCAATACCAGAGAATACGATATTGCAAAGAATGATCTGCATGACGAACATACTATGCTTAACGGGAACCAATTTATGTGGTGGTATCCTGGTGTTGATGGTGGCAAACCGGGCTGGGATGCGGCAAGCAATTTCGTCCAAGTTATTTCCTGTGTACGCAACCATCGCCATCTGATTGGGGCTGTGATGCATACGACTGACTGGTGGACGGATATGCGCAATTTGATGAACTGGGGCTTTCATACATTCGACTGGCAATCTCCGTACGAGAGTAATAGTGCCAGTAATCCTGTTCCATTTGCTGTCGCTTGGAATTATTTCTCCAAGGATAAGAAGGAAAAAACTATCCCGACAGTTGACAAGGGACGTTACTATATCTATACTGGCTATAGTATTTCAGATACGATTATGACGTACTTTGATAAAAATGGTGGTCTGAACACATTTGGCTTTCCTGTCTCGCAAGCAAAAACGCTGAGAGATAGCGTATTGAGCCAGAAATTCGAGCACAGTACGATTCTTTGTAATCAAAAGATACAGGCGTGCCATTCGTTGCAATCTGAAGATATGGGTGCGTGATTTGTTGTAATTAGAAGATACGGTGGTACATTTCACGGTAGAGCATTTCACGGAGGACGCGATACATCGGGTCCCTACCTGACGGGCAATGAATTGCCTTAAGGAGCCTTCCAGGAATAACTTGAATGGTGCTATACCATTCAATCCCAGAATGGATGAGCATGTTATTTGCATAAGGCCTCTAAGCGAAGATAGGTGTTCATGCAAACACAATGCCAGTTCTGGAACAATCAACTGTTAGCATGCGTTATAGAGTTTGTAACAGTAGCGAAAGAAGTAGGGAAGATCCATCTATCCTAAAATTAGAGTAAGGAAAAGTTGCATGTCTGTAAAATCCACTATCAAACTCGTGCTCATATTTAGTCTTCTCGTCAACGTTTTACTGGCCTGTGACGCATCCGGCAAGAATTCCACAACACCAGCACCCAATGGCTATTCAGGTTCGACTCCGCCACTCATGAATACTTGGAACCAGTGGACACCAGGTGTTGAACTACGTTATGAGCACTGGAAGAGTGCAGGGAACAATGAAGATACTGTTACAATTGCACGCTTCGACTTGCACTATGTGCATATCAGCATTGGCTATCAGCCTGATCAACCTCTCTCGCTGAATAATTGGATGAAGCACAGTAATGCCCTTGCTATCATCGATGGAGGCTTCTTTGATATAAGAAATCATGCAGTTGCGCTGTTGATCTCCAATGGGCAGAGCCACGGGACTTCCTATAGTGGCTTTGGGGGCATGCTGTCCGTTGATAATCAGGATAAGGTTTCGCTGCGCTCACTGCGTGAGCAGCCATACGATCCCGACAATGAACAGTTGCAGCAGGCAACACAAGCCTCACCTATGCTAATAACTGCAGGTCTACGGACGCATTTTCAAGCTAATGCGTCCGTACGTCGCTGGAGCGTGGTTGCGATGGATAAACAGGGACGGCTCTTATTGATTGTCAGCCCCTCACTGGCATTCTCACTCGACGAGTTGGCCGACTTATTAGTCTCCTCTGATCTGTCACTGCAAACAGCATTGAATCTGGATGGAGGCGGATCTACTGGTCTCTATATGAATGGAGGAAACCAGAAGGTTACCATTGATGCAATCACTTTGCTGCCCATCGTAATTATTATTAAATAGCCATACAGGAATTACCCGATTTGAGGACATATGCAAGGAGTTTATCTTGGCAGAACTGATGAATAAAGATCACAACGAAGGGAGGCCCATGCAGGGTCTACTCTCCGAGGCCCCGGCACGTGCCATCCTGGTTAGCATCGAGACCCCCGAGCCCGCTTGGCCCGTCAACGACTCACTGGACGAACTGGAGCAACTGGCGGTAACTGCTAAAGTCACCTGTGTTGACCGCATAGTGCAGCGTCTCGGAACCCCTAATTCGGCTACTGTGCTGGGTTCAGGAAAGGTAGAGGAACTTGCACAACTCGTGCAATTCCATGATTGTGATGCGGTCATCTTTGACCTTGAACTAAAGCCAAACCAGCATCGCAATCTGGAGCGTAAGCTAGAAGTTCAGGTGCTCGACCGGACAGCGTTGATCCTGATCATTTTCGGCCAACGCGCACGGACACGCGAAGGTCGCTTGCAAGTTGAACTGGCCCAAATCGATTATAATCTGCCACGCCTGACACGTCAGTGGTCCCACCTCTCACGCCAGAGTGGCGGTGGTACAAACCAGCGCGGCGAAGGTGAAAAACAGATCGAAGTTGACCGCCGTATGCTCCGTCGCCAGCGAGATCAACTGCTCCTCGAACTAGAGCAGGTACGTAGCCAGCGACAATTACACCGCGAACGCCGTAAATACGCTGGTGCCCCAGTAGTAGCGCTGGTCGGTTATACCAATGCAGGCAAATCAACCTTGCTAAACCGGCTCGCAGGAGCCCAGACTTTATCTGAAGATAAGCTCTTCGCCACGCTCGATCCTACTATACGGCGTGCTCGGCTCCAGGGTGGACAGGAACTGCTCTTGACCGATACCGTAGGCTTTATTCAGCGCTTGCCCACAACACTTGTTGCTGCCTTCCGCGCAACGCTGGAGGAAGTGGCCGAGGCAGACCTGCTTGTCCACGTGGTGGATGCATCCCATCCCAATGTACAGCACCAAATTGCAGCGGTCGAGGAGGTCCTGGAAGAGATCGGCGCGGTTGGACTGCCAATGGTGCTGGCACTGAACAAAATCGACCGCCTCCCTGCCGACATGCCACTCGAGTTTGAGGGAATTGCAGGCACACTGCCGAGGGTCTCCGTCTCAGCACTCAGTGGGGTTGGCGTTGAGGGATTACTCAGCTGCATCAGTGAAACGTTGATGGCCCAATTCGATGCACTTGACGTAACTATTCCTTATGATCGTGGCGACCTCGTGGCTCAATTTCACCAGTTTGGTAAGATCGATCTGGAAGAGTACAGGGAAAGCGGCACACACCTGCGCGGTTACATGCCTACTAACCACAGTGGCCTGTTCAAAGTCTTGTAGCAGATCAGCGGACGCCTTTTATAATCTGTTTTGAGGATACTCTATGCCCACAAACAACTGGAACGCATCACTTTACGATCAAAAACATAGTTTTGTCTCCGAGTACGGTAAAAGCCTCATTCCTCTGCTTGAGCCACAACCCGGCGAGTCGATCCTGGATCTTGGCTGTGGCACTGGCCATCTTACCAAGGCGATTGCCCAGACTGGTGCGCATGTGGTCGGCATCGATAGTTCACCGAGCATGATCGAAACTGCGCATACTACCTATCCAGATCTAGAATTTCTGGTAGCCGATGCCAGGAATTTCTCCTTCCCGACGGCCTTTGATGCTGTCTTTTCTAATGCTGCACTGCACTGGATCACTGAAGCTGGAGAGGTTGTGCGCTGTATTGCGGCAGCTTTGAAGCCCGGTGGCCGATTGGTGGCAGAGTTTGGGGGCAAGGGCAACATTGCAGCGATTATTTCTGCACTCCAACAATCACTACAAGAGGTGGCAGGCATGGAGGTAGATTTCGGCTGGTATTATCCTTCAATTGGTGAATATACGTCGTTGCTAGAGCAATATGGTTTGACGGTGCGGCTAGCGTTGCTCTTCGATCGGCCTACAAAGTTGGAGGACGGTGAGAAGGGGCTGCGAAACTGGTTGCTGATGTTTCGCGGAGATATACTACAAAACATGCCTGACGAGATACGGTCACAGGTTCTTGAGAGAATTGAGGATAAGGCCTGTGATGTGCTGTTTAAGGGGGATCACTGGGTTGCTGACTATCGACGGTTGCGTGTAGTAGCATTTAAGAAGATGACCTCTCGTGAGAGAAACTTGACAATGTGAGATCTGAGTGCGGTTGATCATCCAAATGTTCCGAGTTTGCTCTGGCAAATGAGCTTGCAATGAGAGCAGCAACTCGGAACACACTTGCGATAACCTGTATTTATCCTTATAAAATGATAACAAGTAACAGAATTGGCCTAGATGTGTAAAGGAGCCTCCGATGTTTCGTTACGAGAGAGATTACGCAACTTACGCATTGGGAGCATCAACCAAAGAGGGAAGAATCGAACAGTGCCCGCTGTGTGGAAAACCTGGTGCTTACCTTGCTTTTGAGGTCTTTGGTCACCAGTCAGAAAAATGGACGCATAAAAAGGAGGGGTTTTTTCTGCTTTGGGATACCACTACTAGTTGTGGTAGATCGCGCGAGAAGAAACCTTGAGGCTGGTATTGAAAATGCCGGTGTGGAAACGGGTTATACGCGCTTGATAGCTGTAACGCCTGAGATCTCCCCAGCCATGATCAGCACGAAAGGTTCTGGTTCTGCTCTCTGGCAGATGCTCTCACCGATCATGGATGAACGCTTCCCAGATGAATCGGCGGCATCCCGTCGAGCACACGGCTGGGTGCTCAGGCTCTTGTGACACTCTACCTGTTAGCAACCTGGATCTGTAAAAGACTTCAATGTCCCAACGTACACTGATATGCCCAAGAATCGCTCATTTTGGCAGAGAATAGGGTGTGGCATGAGTTTCTCCTGGATAATTCGCGTATTGTTCTTTTATACCATGAGTTGCTCATGCCTGCAACTTTTCCCCCTTTTGGGTTGATGTCAAGAGGTTTTCATCGTTCTGTAATCTTCATATGTGCTATTTCGTTTTTTACCCCCTTCAAAAAACTGCAAAGGTAGAGAAAGGATTATCTTGCTTCACAAATGCCAAAAATGTGGAAGCTATCCGGAACAGCGGCACTCATTGAGATCCAAGGCATGATGGATATCTTCTCTATGGTGAGCAAGCAACTCAAAGAGGCCTCTGGTCTCCTCGGGATTCAATGTACAGAATATGCCACTAGCCGAACCGCATTCATGGTAGTAGAGCTTTAATTTGCCGCCTTCAATCGAAGATTGGAACCGTCCGATCTTCATATGATCTTGCTGATAGGATTGGGTCTGTGCGCTCATAATAGATACTCCTCTTTGAATACAAACCTGACAGATCCTAAACGTCTCTCATCTTTACCGATGGTAGTCTCTCCCTCGATGGAAAGCATGGCCATCATTTTTTATGTCTACATATATCATACTTTACTATTTTGCATAAGTGAAGCACATTTCACCTCAATTTTACACAGGTGACAATTTTTATGCACTTTTGTGATTTTTCGAGGTATATGGATGTCTTATTCTTACTTTGGAGAGGGCTTATAGCACTAAAAAGGGGGAGATTTGTGCAAAATATACAAATTTCTATTGATTTTCTCCCGTGCATTTGCAACAGATGCTCAAAGATTAAGGCAGAATTTCTGCTTCGATACAGGGGAAGTGTCAATCGTCAATGCGTGACGAATGGTCCTTTTTTGTGCTATGCTTAATTAATCATTTGAGGGAGTCATGGCGATGCTTTTCTTGGACATTTTATTACAGTTTCTTGCGCTCATCCTCGTTTTAGTAGGATTTATGT
>Ga0137458_1000072_pt1 | contig 12196 bp, 14 predicted proteins | sample EasRivERMGT642_2_FD_102311 | JGI IMG/M metagenome (GOLD analysis project Ga0137458, IMG submission 102311) | Soil microbial communities from meander-bound floodplain in the East River, Colorado, USA - East River MetaG ERMGT642_2 | ecosystem: Environmental > Terrestrial > Soil > Floodplain ... | reverse complement strand
CGCGATCAATCTGATCCTCGGCATCACCCGCGCGGCGCTGGCCGAAGGGCTGGTGTTCGCGGAGCGCATGGGCCTCGACCCGGCGGCGTTTCTCGCGGTCGCGCGCGAGTCGGCGGCTTATTCGCAGGTCATGGACATCAAGGGCGACAAGATGGTGACCGGCGATTTCGCGCCGCACGGCTTCGTCACGCAATCGCTCAAGGATTTCTCGCTCATGCTCGAGCAGGCGCGGCGCCTTAAGCAGCGGCTGCCGCTCGGCGAGACCTATAAGGAACTGATGGACGGCTGCGTCGCCGCGGGCGAAGGCGAGCTCGATAACAGCGCCGTGATCCTCGAGATCCGCCGCCGGACCGGATGACGACTGAATGCGGCTGACGAGTTGCAGTTCTCGTCACGTCGTCTCATCGTCTGCCACCAGGCGGTAGCCAACTCCGGTCTCCGTCACAAAATGGCGCGGCCGCACCGGGTCGATTTCCAGCTTGTCACGCAGCTGCTTCATGTAGATGCGCAGGTAGTGGTTGTGCTCGACGTGGGACGGTCCCCAAACCTCGCGCAGCAATTGGCGGTGGGTGACCACCATCCCAAAGTGCTGGGCCAGGCAGGCGAGCAGGCGGAACTCGATCGGCGTCAGGCGCACTTCCCGCCCTTCGCGCGCGACGCGGCGGCGCTCCAGGTCCACCTCGACTTTCCCGAAACGGATGGCCGTCGCGCCGCCCGCGCCGGCGCGCGCAGAATGGCGCAGCGCGACCCGCAGCCGCGCGAGCAGTTCGCCCACGCCGAAAGGCTTGGTGACGTAGTCGTCCGCCCCTGCGTCGAGCGCCTCCACCTTGGCCTGCTCCCGCGCGCGCGCCGAGAGCACGATGATCGGCATTGGCGACCAGGCGCGGATGCGGCGAATGACCTCGACGCCGTCCAGGTCCGGCAACCCGAGGTCAACGATCGCAAGATCCGGCTTGTGCGTGCTCGCGTCGATGGCTCCGCGCGTGCCGCTTTCCGCCTCCACGACGCGGTATCCTTCGGCGCCCAGTGAAGTGCGCAGGAAGCGCCGAATCTCGGGCTCATCCTCGACCACAAGGATGGTAGCGCGCAGCTCGGTCATGCCGGTTCGGCGGGAACTGGCGGCGCCTGCTCAACCGGGAGGGTGAAGCGGAACGCCGCGCCGCCTTCCGGCCGCCTTTCCGCCCAGATGCGCCCGCCGTGCAGGCGCACGATGGCGCGGCAGATGGCGAGCCCGAGCCCGGCGCCGCCGACCGCACCCTCGGTGTTTCCGCGGTGGAACTTGGCGAACAAGCGCTCCGGTTCGCCCGGCGGCAGACCCGGACCGGCGTCCTCGACAGATACGAGCAGCTCGCTGCCGCGCCGCTCGGCTTGCAGGCTGATAGCGGTGCCCGGTGGTGAGTATTTGGCGGCATTCTCAAGCAGGTTGGCGAGCACCTGCTCGACGAGGGTCGCGTCAAGCCGCACCAGCGGCAGCTCGGACGGCAGCTCGATCCGCACGTTGTGCCGGGCCAGCCGCTCGCGCAGACGATGCAGCACGGATCCCGCGATCTCGCCTATGGCGTGCCAATCGCGGTCGAGGGCGATACCGTCGGCTTCGAGCCGCGTCATCTCGAGAACGTTGGTCACGAGCTTGCTCATCTCGCGCGATTGCTCGTAGATACTGCCCGCGAGCGCGTGGCGTTCTTCCGCGCTTATCTGATCGCCCTTCTCGGCGAGGCTGGAAGAGGCGCCGGCGATCACGGCAAGCGGCGTGCGCAGGTCGTGCGAGATCGAGGCGAGGAGGGCGTTGCGCAGGCCCTCGGTCTCGGCGTCGATGCTCGCCCTTTGAGCCTGTTCGGCGAGTTGCGAGCGCTCGAGGGCCAGCGCCAGTTGCCCGGCAAAGGTCTCGAGCAGGTGGAACTGCTCAGGAAGCAGCACGCGCCGCGGATTTGCCGGCAGCACGCCCAGCACGCCCAGCACCAACCGGGAACCTTGCAAGGGGAGGTACAGCGCCTCGGTTCCCGGCAGGGTATCGGTGCCGAGCCCCGCCGGGCGGCCGTGATCCTGCACCCACTGCGCGACGCCAAGATCGGCCCCGCGCAACGAACTGCTGGTGCTCCCCTCTCCGGGGTAATGGATGTGCCCGCCGGCACCGGGCAGCAGCACCACCACCTGGCTTTCGAACACCTCCCCCACGTGGCGCACGGCGACGCGTGCCATGGCTTCCTGTCCGCGCGTCGCCGCCAGTTCCCGGCTCATCGCGTAGAGCATCGCGGTCCGCCGTTCGCGATGGCCGGCGATGTTCGCCTGCAGGCGCACGCTCGCGGTGAGATTGGAGATCAACAGCGCGACGACGAGCATGATGGCGAACGTCAGCAGATACTGCACGTCCGATACAGCAAACGTGAGCTGCGGCGGCACGAAGAAGAAGTCGAATGCGCCGACGCCGAGCACTGATGCGAGAATCGCGGGGCCACGGCCCAGGCGCACGGCGACGATGGCGACCCCGAGCAAATACACCATCACGATATTGGCGAGCTCGAAAATGGGTGTCATCGCCATGCCGAGCAGCGTGGCGGCGAGTATCCCGACGACACTCCAGGCGTAGCGGGGCCAGCGGATCTTCTCGCTTGGCGTCGCGGCCAGCAGATAGGCCCGGCTGCGCGCGAGGAATGGGGTTCGCTGCGCCGCCGCTTCGTCTGCGCCGCCTACCACGTGGAGATCAATGCCCTCTGTTCGAGCGAGCAGCTCTCCATACGTCGAAGGCCGGAACAGCCGCTGCCAGAGCGCGCGGCGAGGCCGCCCGATCAGGATGCGGGTCACGTTCCTCGTGCGCGCGTAGTTGGCGAGTTCTTCTCCGACCGATGAGCCCCCGAGAGTGACCGCCTCGGCCCCGAGCGATTCGGCGAGCCGCAACAGCGCGATGCGGCGGTTGCGCGCTTCCTCGGAGAGGCGCAGCAGGTCGGGCGTCTCCACGTACACCACGATCCAGTGGGCGTGCAAGGCGGTCGCCATGCGCTTGCCGGCGCGGATCAGCCGCTCCGACTGCTCGTCCGGCCCGACCGCGACCAGCAGCCGGTCGCCGGCCGCCCAGATCGCGCGGATCGCTTCGCCCTCGCGGTACTCACGCATCGCCGCGTCCACGCGGTCGGCGGTGGTGCGCAGCGCCAGCTCGCGCAGCGCGATCAGGTTGCCTTTGCGGAAGAAGTTCTCGACGGCGTGCCGGACCTGCTCCGGGACATAGACCTTGCCCGCGTGCAGCCGCTCGAGAAGCTCGTCCGGCGGCGTGTCGATCAGCTCGACCTCGTCGGCAATCTCGAATACGCGGTCCGGCACCGTCTCCTGCATGCGCACCCGGGTGATGCCGGCGACGACGTCGTTCAGGCTCTCGATGTGCTGGACGTTGATCGTGGTGTAGACATCGACGCCCGCCGCCAGCAGCTCCTCGACATCCTGCCATCGCTTCGCGTGTCGCGGCCTTGGCTCGCCTTCCACCGGGTTGGAGTGCGCAAGCTCGTCCACGAGGAGGAGCTGCGGCTTGCGGGCAAGCGCCGCATCGAGGTCGAAATCGCGCAGGGTTGCGCCGCGGTACTGGACGGACAGGTAGGGCAGCCGCTCCAGCCCCTCGACGAGCGCCTCGGTCTCGGCACGGCCGTGGGGCTCTACATAGCCCACTACCACGTCAAGCCCCTGTGCCTTGAGCCGGCGCGCCTCCTCGAGCATGGCGTAGGTCTTGCCGACGCCGGCGGTTGCGCCGAAAAAGATCTTGAGCTTGCCGCGCTTCGCCTTCGCCTCGTCGCGCTGCACCTTGGCGAGCAAAGCGTCAGGGTCGGGGCGTTGTTCATCCATGATGGCGTGAAGTATAGGTCAGCGGACCGGTGCCGAGCACGGCAGCGACCCGATCCGTCATCGCTGGGCCTCGTCGAAGTTGAGCTTCGTCTCGTTGCGCCGGCCGAACAGTTTGCGGGCTATGAACAACAGGATGTAGGCGAACCACGCCAGCAGGAACGCCGTCAGCAACCCGATCAGGATGTCGCGCGCGTCCATGGACCGCCTCCTTGCTGCAACGTGCTAGTTCAGCGCCTCGAGCGCCAGGTTGAGGCGCAGGACGTTGACGCGGGGCTCGCCGAGGAAGCCGAGCTGACGCCTTTCCGTCGCGTCTGCGACCAGGGTGCGGACTTTCTGCGGGTCGAGGCCGCGCGCTTTGGCGATGCGCGCCACTTGGTACTCCGCGGCGGCCGGGCTGATGTGGGGATCGAGCCCGCTGCCCGACGCAGTCACGAGATCCACCGGCACCGGGGCCGTGTTGCCCGGATCGGCTTCACGCAGCGCCTTGATCCGGTCTTTCACGGCGTCGCTCAGGGCCGGGTTGAGCGGGCCCTGGTTGGAGCCGCTGGAGGCGCCGGCGTTGTACGGGTAGGGCGAAGTCGCCGAGGGGCGGCCCCAGAAATGCTTGGGATCGCTGAACGGCTGGCCGATCAGCGCGGAACCCACCGGTTTTCCGTCATGCTGGATCAGGCTGCCGTTCGCCTGGCCCGGCATCGTGAGCTGGGCAACGCCCGTAACCACCAGCGGATAGATTGCCCCCGTGATCAGGGTCATGAGGATGATCATCGTGAAGGCCGGTCTGAGTTGGGCAAACATGGTTTCTCCAAAATGACGAATATCGGTAACTGGAATTGGGTCAGCGGGCCGTCGCACCCGGATAGAACAGTACGAACCAGGCGAACTTGACCGCGATCACGAGCGTCACGATGATGGCGGCGGCTGTCATTGCAACGATCCATTCTTTCCCGAACGCGCCTCTATCGCCTGGCTTCGGACGGCTGGCGTCCCTGAGATCGCCGGAGCGGCCGGCTTGCCCGTGAACGAAGATCGAGCCGATCCGGTCCAGTGGCAGCGGGTTGGGGCGCTCGGACACGGCAGGCGAGTTCATCGTGTCACGCCTCGCCGCCGCGCGCGGCGCCGGCTCGCGCCTTCGCAACCAGGCACACCAGGAAAGCCAGCATGAACGCGGCATACACCGCGACGCATAACCCGCCCATGACGTCGAACTCGGCCGCCGACGTGCGTTTCCGGCTCCTGCCGGCTGCATGGTGCCGGCCGTGCCGCGCGGGAAGGAGTTTCGCTGCCAACCGACCCAGCGATCCTGCGTGCATTCCACGAATTACGATACCCGTTTTCATCTTGCATCCTCGTACCTTGCGGTCTCCCGGTCCCGCGCCCGCGGGACCGTGCGGACCGGCTACCTTCATGGATGTAATTTAGGATCTGGGGCATAAAAACGGGGTAAAGGTTTTGTGGAATAAACATATTTAAAATCACGATGTTATGAAATACCGAGAACGACCAGGGTCATGTCGATCAGCTTGATGCCGATGAACGGAGCGATCACGCCGCCGATGCCGTAGATCAGCGTGTTGTCGCGCAGCAGGGTGGCGGCGCCGACCGGGCGATAGCGCACGCCTTTGAGGGCGAGCGGGATCAGCGCGATGATGATGAGCGCGTTGAAGATCACCGCCGAAAGGATGGCCGAAGACGGAGTCGCGAGGCCCATGATATTGAGCGCGTTCAATTGCGGGTAGGTGGTTGCGAACGCGGCGGGAATGATCGCGAAATACTTGGCGACGTCGTTGGCGGTCGAAAACGTCGTCAGCGCACCGCGCGTGATGAGGAGCTGCTTGCCGATCTCGACGATCTCGAGCAGCTTGGTCGGGTTGGAGTCGAGGTCCACCATGTTGCCTGCTTCCTTCGCCGCCTGCGTGCCGGTGTTCATGGCGACCGCGACGTCGGCCTGGGCGAGCGCTGGCGCGTCGTTGGTGCCGTCCCCGGTCATCGCGACCAGCCGCCCCTGCGCCTGGATTTCGCGGATAAGCTTGAGCTTCGCTTCGGGCGTCGCCTCGGCGAGGAAGTCGTCCACGCCCGCCTCGGCGGCGATCGCGGCCGCGGTGAGCCGGTTGTCGCCCGTGATCATGACGGTGCGGATACCCATGCGGCGCAGTTGCGCGAACCGCTCCTTGATTCCGCCTTTGACAATGTCCTTCAACTCGACAACGCCCAGCACGCGCGTGTTTTCGGCGACGACGAGCGGCGTCGAACCCTTGCGCGCGACAGTCTCTACCAGCGTCTGGACCTCCGCGGGGAAGCGCGCGCCCTGTTCCTCCACCCACGTGCGGATCGCGTCGGCCGCGCCCTTGCGGATGCGCCGGCCGCCAAGGTCCACGCCGCTCATGCGGCTGTGCGCGGAGAACGGCACGAAAACGGCGCCCAGCGCTTTCATGTCGCGTTCGCGGATGCCGAATCGCTGTTTGGCCAGAATGACGATCGAACGGCCTTCCGGCGTTTCATCGGGCAGGGACGCGAGTTGCGCCGCATCGGCGAGCTCTTCGCGCGTGACGCCCGGCGCCGGCACCACCGTGTCGGCCTGGCGGTTGCCGAGCGTGATCGTGCCGGTCTTGTCGAGCAGCAGCACGTCCACGTCGCCGGCGGCCTCGACCGCGCGCCCCGAGGTGGCGATGACGTTGGCGCGGAGCATGCGCCCGATTCCCGCAAGCCCGATCGCCGACAGCAGCCCGCCGATGGTGGTGGGGATCAGGCATACCAGCAACGCGACCAGAACGGTGATTGTCACCGGAGTCCCGGATTTCGCGAGCTCGACGCTGTAGATGGAGTACGGCAGCAGCGTCACGGTGGCGAGCAGGAACACGAGGGTCATGGCCACCAGCAGGATGGTGAGCGCGATCTCGTTGGGCGTTTTCTGACGGCGTGCGCTCTCGACCATGGCGATCATGCGGTCGAGAAACGCTTCGCCCGGGTTGACCGTGACGCGCACCACCATCCAGTCGGAGAGGATGCGGGTGCCGCCCGTGACCGAGCTGAAATCGCCGCCTGCCTCTCGGATGACCGGCGCGGACTCGCCGGTAATCGCGGACTCGTTGACGGATGCGGTGCCCTCGATCACCTCGCCATCGGCGGGTATAAAATCGCCCGCTTCGACGAGGAACACGTCTCCCTTGCGCAACTCGCTTCCGGGGACAAAGGACCGCTTCCCGTCCTTGCGTGGCTGATCCAGCTTTTTCGCCACGGTGTCGTGCTTGGCGCTGCGCAAGGCCGCCGCCTGGGCCTTGCTGCGGCCTTCGGCGACCGCTTCCGCGAAGTTCGCGAACAGAACGGTGAACCACAGCCAGACGGTCACCGCCAGGATGAAGCCGGCCGGCGCTTCGCCCTGGCCGCCGAGGGCCTGGAAGTAGAGAAACGTCGTCAGCAGGCTGCCGACGTACACCACGAACATCACCGGATTTCTCCACTGGTGATGCGGCAACAGCTTCACGAACGATTCGACCAGCGCTTTCCGCAGTATGCTGCCCGTGACGAGCGAGCGCTGCGGGATCTGGACCGGCGTCAATGCTTGTGTGCTCATGGTCGCGTGAACTCCTGATTTCCGGATTTTCCTGTTCGGCGCTACTTGCCGCCGTGAAGTAAAAAATGCTCGACCACCGGACCGAGCGCCAGCGCCGGGACGAACGTCAGGGCGCCCACGATCAGCACAACGCCGATGAGGAAGAAGATGAACAGCGGCGTGTGCGTGGGCAGGGTGCCCAGGCCCGCCGGCACCTTCTTTTTCGCCGCTAGGCTGCCCGCGATTGCGAGCACCGGGATCATGACCCAGAACCGGGCGAACCACATCGCGGCCCCGAGCGCGCTGTTGTAGAAGGGCGTGTTTGCGGAAAGCCCGGCGAACGCGCTGCCGTTGTTGTTGCCGGCCGACGAGAAGGCATAGAGGATTTCGGAAAAAGCGTGCGCCCCGGGATTGGCGACGCCCGCCCGTCCCGCCTCGAGCATCGCTGCGACGGCGGTGCCGGCGAGCACCATGAGGGGCGGGATGAGGATCGCGATCGCCGCCATCTTGATTTCGTAAGATTCGATCTTCTTGCCAAGGTACTCCGGCGTGCGGCCGATCATGAGGCCGGCAACGAACACCGCGACGAGGGCGAAGACAAGCATGCCGTACAGGCCGGAGCCCACGCCGCCGTAGATCACCTCGCCGAGCTGCATGAGCCACATCGGCACCAGCCCGCCGAGCGGCGTGTAGGAATCGTGCATCGAATTGACCGAGCCATTCGAAGCGGCGGTGGTCGCAGTTGCCCACAACGCCGAATTCGCGATGCCGAAGCGGGTTTCCTTGCCTTCCATGTTTCCGCCCGGCTGCATTGGCGAAGCGGCCTGGTCCGCCCCGAGCCTGTCCAGCACGGGATTGCCCGCCTGTTCGGAGCCGGCGCAGACGGCAAGCAACCCGACGAAGACGATGGTCATCGCCGCGAGGACAGCCCAGCCTTGGCGCGTGTCCCCGACCATGCGCCCGAACGTGTAGCAGAGCGCGGCGGAGATCAGCAGGATCGACAGCAACTCGACAAAGTTCGAGAGCGGCGTCGGGTTCTCCAGCGGATGGGAGGAGTTGACGTTGAAGAAGCCGCCGCCGTTGGTTCCGAGCTGCTTGATGGCGACCTGCGAAGCGGCCGGTCCGATGGCGATGACTTGTTCCTTCTGAATGGCCTTCTCGGTGACGGGGTTGCCTTTTTCATCCTTCAACGGCTGGCCGGCCTTGTCCAGCTTCGGATTGTCGAATTCGACGGATTCGACCAGCGGCACCGTGTGATAGGTGGAGAAGGTCTGCACCACGCCCTGGCTTACCAGCACGAGCGCGAGCACGAGCGAAAGCGGCAGCAGTATATAGAGAGTCGTGCGTGTCATGTCCACCCAGAAATTCCCGATCGTGCTGGCACCCTGGCGGAGAAAACCGCGGATGAGTGCGACCAGAGCGGCCATTCCCGCAGCGGCGGAGACGAAGTTCTGCACTGTCAGCGCGAGCATCTGCGAGAGATAGCTCATCGTTGTTTCGCCGCCGTAGCCCTGCCAGTTCGTGTTGGTCACGAAACTGACGGCCGTGTTGAAGGACGAATCGGGCGACACGGCGCCGAGGTTCTGCGGGTTGAACGGCAGAAAGGCCTGGAGCCGTTGCAGCGTGTACGCCGCCAGCAGCCCGAACAGGCTGAACCAGAGCACGGCCAGCGCGTATTGTGTCCAGCGCATTTCCTGCGCCGGGTCGATGCCGCACAGGCGGTAGATGAGCCGCTCGAACGGCGCGCCGAGTCGTGCGGCAAGCGAACGCCCCTCGTAGACATTCGCCATGTATGTTCCGAGCGGCATCGCGAGCGCAATCAGGACCACAACGTAAAACGCAAGTTGCAGATAGCCGTTGGCGGTCATCAGAATTTCTCCGGGAAGAACAGGGCGACGAGGAGATAGATAAAGATCACCAGCGCGGCGAGCCCGCTGAGGAGGTAGATCCCGCTCATGACCGCCCCCGCAGTTTTTCAAGCGCGTAAACCAACGCCACGCTTACCGCGAAGAACGCGACCAGCAATGCCACGAACGCGAAATCCATATTCGTTTCCTTTCAGCGCGTATTGCCCTGGCGCTCATCAACAACGCCGGGGGTTCCGGTGCAGTAGGTTGTAGTCTGGGTATTGCCCCGTAAAGATGCCGTTAAGAAATCCGCCTGCCCGCCCAACTAATCAATAGGAACAATGGCTGCAGGCGGACCTTTGGCTCTCCAACGCAGCCAGCATGGTCCCGCTGGCGGGCCTGGCCTTGACGTACGCCAATGATTACGGGTTCTGCGGCGCGCCAGCCTCAAGACGATGGCATAGGCGCAGGCGAGCGGTACCACGAGGACGGCAAACGCGAGAACGATGGTGAGGAATGTGTTCATAGACACAATAACCGTTTTGGAATCATGCAATTGAAAGTTCGGCGGCAACGAGCGGAGCCTGCGCCTGACCCTGATTGCCGCTACGCGCAAGGCCGGGCGAAAGCCGGTAGCGTGCGCGCCGCCGCCGGCGCCGCTCGGCCTCGCAGTCGCAGCTGCATGCGAGTTGGCGACCGTAGGCGAACTGGGCCCGCACGGGCGAAACTTTGTGTATCACGCCGCAGACCGGGCACTTGTGCAATTGCATTGTGTGCCTCAGATCAATCGTTCGGCCAGGCGTGCCAGCTGTTGCGCGCGCTCTTCCGGGCTGGCCGGCGCGGACTCGCGACCCGCGCGGGAAGAGGCTTCAATTACGCGCGGAGCGACCAGCGTGACTTCCACTCGGGGTAGCGGGGCGAGCCCCATGGCGACGGTCAACGCAACGGCGCCGCAGGAGCATATGCAGATACGTGGCCGCGCTGTGTCGCGCCCGATGTGCTCACGCACGGCCGAGACGCCTTCATCGCCGGCGGGGTACCGGACAGCGCTGCCGGTCCTGCCGTTCGAGTACTCGGCGACCACGAGCGCGCCGTCCTCGGCGATATCAACGCCGTAGCAGCGTTCTCCGGGCGGAGCAGAGTCGGTCTTCATGGATGCGGTCACAGGGCGAGACCGGCCAGCAGGTGCAGCGCGAGTGGCGCCACGAACAGCGCGAGCAGCATCACCGTCCCGAACTCGTACGACCCCAGCGGGCGGGGAGCCTTTTTCGATGGCAGCGTTTTCATGTCACTGTCCGGACCGCGGAGCGGGGTTCGATTGCGCGATGGAGATCGAGATACGCGTCGCGGCGTAAAGACCGCGTAAAGATCGCGTAAAAAATGCTCGCTCCATGCGTGGCAGCCTTGCTCACTCGAATCATCGACCGATCTCCGGCCCTGCGCGCGCCGAATCCGCCTCCCGCTGCTTCCCGAGAAGCTTCTTCAGCCCGGAATAGAGAGCTCCAATCGCAATGACTACGCCGTAGATCACAGTCGCAATCAGAACCAATGTCAGTCCAACCATTGCAGACTCCTTTGTCAGAGGCATGACTGATAACTTATGGGCAGCCACGTAAAGACGCCGTAAAGAGATGAGGAGCGAGCGTTAAACCCCGCCTGCGGTGTGAGCCCGGACCGCTGCCGTTACGCCCGCGCGATTCGAGGACCGCCGCAGAGGGATGAGGGCGGAGGGGGACGACGGAAACGCTCTCCCACCACCCTGTCACCTTGTGACACCCCTCCCCGGGCAGGAGGGGCGCAAAGAAGGGTTGGATGTTGGGGCCCCTGTTCGCCGCCGAGCAGCAAAAAAATTGACCGAGGGCCGATTTCTTGAGGGATGAGTGATGACCGGGCAGCTGCGCCTGCCTGAAGGCGAAAGTCGAAAGGCGGAAGTAACAGCATCCCGGCGCGAGCGCCGAGACGGTTCTTGACCTTGGGGCCCCTTAGCGACGCCGGGCCGGGCGAGCAGCGCAGGGTCACCACTACGAGCTTGCGAGGTGTGGCGGCGCGCCGGGGCGCCCCCCGCAATCCGCGGCGGAGCCGCGTAAGGCAAGACCCTTTCACGACCGCGGCGCTTTGCGCCACCCCTCCTCGGGCAGGAAGGTAGAAAAAGAGGAAGTCACTGCGCCCCGCGAGGGGACTGTATGAAAGGCGGCAAGCGGCGGCTAAAGGCCGAAAAAAGGCGCCACCGCGAGGTGGCGCCGTTCCGTTGAAGTGCGTGCTTACTACGCCTTCGACATGTTGACGTAGCCGTAGGCCAGGTTGGTGCGGCCCGGGCCGTGCTTCTCGTAGGTCTCCTTGATCTGCGCGACGCGGTCGGTGACGACCTCGGCCTGCTGCTTCGGCGTGAACTTGTAGAGGCGCGCGTTGTTGCCGCCGAAGATCGCGGTCTTGACCGGGCCGTCGGCCGGGCCCAGCGGCTCGTAGCCGTAGCGCTTCCGCATGTCGTCCGGGATCTCCAGCCGGCGCAGCGCCTCGATCTGCCACTGCGGCGCGCCGGTCCACACCGCGTCGGTGCCCCACACCACGTGGTCAGCGCCCAGGCCCTTTACCAGTGTGCCCATCACGGCGGCGCCCAGCCGCGGGTTGGCGGTGGTGGTCCACGCGAACAACTGCCCGAGATCGCCGTACACGTTCTTCACACCGTACTTCCCGGGAATATCGGCGAGGTCGGTGACCCACTCGATGCGGCCGGTCTTCTCGAAGTGCTCCCACGCCGCCTTCGGCGCGTTGGGTCCGGTCCAGCGCCAGCCCGAGTGATAGATGATGAAGTTCAACTGCGGCCAGTCCTTGGCGGCCTTGCCCACGTCGCGCACGTCGGAGTACTGGAGCAGGTGCGGGAATTTCGCCTCGATCTCGGGCGGGAACAACCCCTTGTGGATGCATACGTTGATCGAGGTCGGGCTCGCCTTGCTCCACTTCACCAGCTTCT
>Ga0137458_1000071_pt1 | contig 12250 bp, 9 predicted proteins | sample EasRivERMGT642_2_FD_102311 | JGI IMG/M metagenome (GOLD analysis project Ga0137458, IMG submission 102311) | Soil microbial communities from meander-bound floodplain in the East River, Colorado, USA - East River MetaG ERMGT642_2 | ecosystem: Environmental > Terrestrial > Soil > Floodplain ... | reverse complement strand
AGTTCCATTACAGCAAGGTGCACAACCGATGAGCTTACGTCCACGCTGGCAAGCGGAGTCGCAGAAGGATCAGAATCAGTAAGTGTTTGGGCAAAGACCAGTAATGTATTTTGAGATAAGGACTTCTGGTTTAGTAGTAGAGTTGGGTTTACCTTGTCACATCATTAAGGAAACATTGATATGGCAAGGTAAACAAATATAGTGAAGTGAGTATGCGCAACATGTCGAATACATTTGATAAAATATCAGTCCTCGATTCGTTTATCGAAGAGGTGAATAGTTATTTGCCAGATATCGAGACGAACCTCGGGCGTCTGACTCAGTCACCTGGCGACATGGATGCCCTCGAAGAAACGTACCGTCGCACTCACACCATTGGCGGTTCTGCTTCCATGATGGACTTTCCCGGTTTGGCACATGTTGCCCATGGTATGGAAGACGTCTTAGCTGATGCTTTGGATGGGTTGATCTCATTAGATGAAGTTGCTCTTGGCCTGTTACGTCGTTCTCTAGGCCGGTTGCGTCATCTCCTGCGGGGTATTCGCACTGGCATTGATGAGGAAGCCGTGATTGCGGAAGATGATTCTGACTATGCTAGCTATCGTGCTGTCGTTGATGCTACTGGGGTTACTTCGCCTGGTATACAGAAGCTAGAGCTTCGTGCAGTTGATATCAGTAATGAGAGCCAGACACAGGTGAAATCTTCTATCCCTCTGACCCCTTTTGAGATGTCTCCTCGCTTGCCAGCAGGTCCATCATTTGACGAAGTGTTAGCATCTTTTCGTACGTCAGCGGTAAGTTCTGGCGAGGAGGTGGGGTGGCCTGAAGATCCTATTGGTGTAGCAGGCCTAGAAAAGGTAGCTTCGCAACAATCGGAGACTGACACTAACCCATCTGATGTTCTTGATGCTCCAGTCAATCGGGCTCTTTTTGATGTGGCACAAATTCCACCTACTGACGCAATGCAAGCCAACTTGAATAGGCAAACTGCTCTGGACGAGTTGATGGCTTCAACTCGTCCTCCTGAACCTCCTACTCCTGCCATTGGCATGGAACTTCCTATGATACCATCTACTCCGAGGGAAAGCGATCTTTCAATATATTCTGAAATGAATCGTCAATTGCCTGTTGATAGTTCACCTCCTTCATATACCTCTGAGCTGTATATCACTGAAGAAGGGCAGAAACAGCTTGAGCAGGATGAAGCCAGTCTGCCGCAGATCTATGATGAAGTGCGAAAAGGTGCTCAGACTGTAGTAAGCCAGGCCTCCTCGTTAGCAGCTGTCGTGGTCCAGTTACGCCAAGCAATGGCCGTTATCGAAACACAACGCAGTGAGTTCAAGGGCTTTTTAAGTGGCTCGAAGGATGCTCTTGAACGCATGGAAGATTGGGCTGGACAAGCTATGGGCTTGAATCTGCGTGAGAGTTCTGAGCAAGTGCGTCGCTATCTTCCACTCTCTGTCATGTGGGTGGCCAATAGTAAGCTAAAAAAGGTCCTCGATCTCCTTGTCAAAATCACTAGTGGTGTAGAGATGACCGATGAGCAGATTGCATCAAATCTTCACCAGCTATATAGTTCAATTCAGTCTTTTGGTCAGGTATTTGAGCATTGGGAAGAAGAGCACGCTGCTCATGTGCTGAAGCAAGAAAGCGGATGGGGCCCCTGGGAAATGCAGGTAATGCGTGATTCTGAAGAATTGCGTGAGCGTGTAACTTTTGAGCGGGAGGGTGATCTTGCTACTCTCCGTGCAGAGCTAGAAGCGAACATCCGCGAGGAACTCCAGCATGAATATGAGTCTCGTGATGCCTCTTCCATTGTGCGTCAAGAATTAGAGCGGCAAATACGTCAAGATGTGCGTCAAGAATTAGAGCGGCAAATACGTCAAGAATTTGAAGATCGCCTGCGTTTACGACAAGCTAGTTTTTTGGGAGAAGAGCGCAATGAGGATATCCACAATCTGAAGGCGCAATTGCGCAGCGAGATTGAGATTCAGGTACGCCAAGAGTTTCTTGGTCAGCTTACTCAGCTTGGTGGTGATCTTGGTGCGCAAGCGGCCAAGATATCTGCTCAGAGTGATCCAAAAGTGGTGGACCGTGCACCTGAAGCGGCCAATTTTGTTGCTCCCGAGTCCCTACCAGTCTTACCTGCTGCTCCCGTAGCTCTGAGTTCGGCTTCTGGCAAGCCTGCAGCTTCTGTGATGAGCAGTGATTTTGGTGAAGAAGCTCTCGAAATCTTCCGTATGGAAGCGGAAGAGCATATGCAAATGATTAGTATGCAAGTGGCGGCCCTTGAAGAGAATGCCACTAATCGAGATCTCATCCAACATGTCCGTCGTGCGACTCACACCTTAAAAGGTGCGGCAGGTATGATGGGGTTCCGTGCGATTGCAGATCTCTGTCATATTTTTGAGGACCTCCTGGATACCATTATGGAAGGTTCTATGGGTATCACATCTGCCGTCCTCGGTATTATTCTGGATACTGCAGAGATGCTTGATTTGCTGATTACTCGCAATGAAAGTGATGCTTCAGATGGTGAGGCGCAAGCACGGGCTCTGCATGTTCGTTACGTAGATTTGCTTGGTGAGCGTAGTACTGTACATAATGCAGATGAGATAGATATCGACTTGGATGAAGAGAGTGGGGCTTATGCTTATGATAGCTCTCATATTGCAAGCGTGCTTACTGATGGCCAAGTGAGATCAAGTGATGCCAACGTTCCACATTCAGCTCGGAGTGATCTGGCCGTGCGTGTGCGTCTGCAAAGGCTCGATGAACTAGTAAATCTGTTCGGTGAACTGCTGGTGAGCCGTAGTGTGCTTGAGGAACGTATACAGCGTCTCGTTCATATTGTAGCAGATGTTGGTATCAGTAGTAACCGATTACGTGATGTGGGCCAAAAGTTGGAGAGTCGATTTGAAGCGGCGACGCTACCGAGTGGTCGTTCTGTACAGGTTATGCCAGGAGAGGGGAATCAGAAGCTGCTATCGGCTCCTGGTAGAAAGAATAGTGGTGGTAGTTTGCCTGCTCACCTAGCTGAGTTTGACGAACTGGAACTTGACCGTTACACGGAATTCCACCAGTTAGCACGTGGTTTAAGCGAGGGTATCTCAGATATGGTGACGTTGAGTTCTGAGATGGATACAATCATTCGCGAGGCTGAAGGTGTGTTTGCCCGTGAAAATCGTCTTAGCGCAACGTTCCAGGATCGTTTGATGAAGACACGTCTGGTGCCTCTCTCACAGTTAACTCCTCGTTTATACCAAGCGGCACGCGCTATCGCCGTCAAGCAAGGAAAAGAGTTGGAGTTTATACGCGAAGGTGAAATGACGGAAGTTGATCGCACCGTATTTGAAGAAATCAGTGGGCCGTTGTTACACCTTGTGCGTAATGCTGTCAATCATGCGATGGAAACACCGGAAATGCGTATCCGAAAAGGAAAATCGCCGGTTGGGCAAGTCAAGTTTTCAGCCTCTTACGAAGGTAATCAGATAGTCATTTCGGTGAGTGATGATGGAAAGGGACTTGATCGTGAGCATATCCGCCAGACAGCTATTGCACATGGGATGATTCGTCCTGATCAGCAACTTACTGAGAAAGATCTCGTATCGTTTATCTTTACGCCCGGCTTCTCTACTGCGGAAGTTTTGAGCGAGGAGAGTGGACGTGGTGTAGGACTGGATGTGGTTGGAGATACAGTTTCTCGTCTGAAGGGGACCATCGTAGTTGAGTCGATGCCTGAAAAGGGGACGACATTTACGATGATTTTTCCCACCAGTCTAGCGATCCAACGTGCGATGATGGTGCGGGTAAGTGGTCAACTATTTGTCATTCCTACTGTGCATGTTGAGTCGATTGGACGGCTTGACAACTTCAAGCATGTTACGATTGCAGGCCGATCTGCTGTGCTGGTTCGCAATGAACCTTATCCATTGCTAATGCTGGCACAATATCTCTCGCTTCCTACTCCTAGGACAATTGAAGAGAAAGCGCAGTTGATTCTAGTCAACGCAGGTGGACATCGTGTTGCCTTAGTCATTGATGAGATTAAGGGTCAAGCTGACATCGTAATGAAAAATCTTGGACCTCATTTGCGTCAAGTGCATGGTATTGCTGGAGCATCTGTTCTTGGTAATGGTCAAGTTGTACTTGTCCTTGAACTGAATAGTTTGCTTACTAGCCGTCTGAAAGGCCACACACACATTGGAGTGGCAGCTCCTGTATCCCGTGATACCACGTTTGTGTCAGAGCCGAGTGGCACAGTCAACTATCAACGAGATGCTCAGGCTAGCAGGCAAGGTATGATGCCAACCTCTCCTGTTGCCCCTATTCCTGAGCGGGGTAAGCACCTTCTGGTAGTTGATGATAGCCCAAGTGTGCGCCGTGTTGTGAGTAATATGCTCAAGCAACATGGCTGGGAGGTTCAGATGGCACGTGATGGTGTTGAAGCCCTCGAAATGATCTCTTATGAGACGCCAGCGGGAGTGTTGCTTGATATCGAGATGCCGCGTATGGATGGCTATGAGTTGATCTCGACAGTGCGAGCCCAGGAGCAGTATCGCTCTCTGCCAATGGTTGTGTTGACCTCGCGTGCGGCAGCCAAGCACCAGCAGCGTGCTATCTCTCTGGGAGCGAGTGCTTATGTGGTCAAGCCCTATCAAGATGAAGAACTCCTCAATACCATCAAGGCGCTGGTGTTCGGAACGAGCACGCGCTCTACTCACTAGAGAGACATGGCAGTGCAATGGGAATTGAGCGTTCTGTCACGCGCTGGTATATTCAGCAACAGACCATATTAAGTGAAATTGCCTTGTTAGAAGATCAATTGAAAAATATATTGTCAGTTGATGTACAAGCTGATAATACAACGGTTACCAGGAATGCTGAGTTACTGCTGCAATTAGGAAAGGCCCGAGAGAAGCTGAGTTCTCTGGGCCCTAGTCCAAAGCCGATGATGGGATAAATATGGGGTTCTGAATATTTCGGAACGGATCCCATTTTTATTGAGGACCAAAAATGAAACGCTGGTTTTATCTGCTCTTACTTGCAATTCCTGCTGCAATCCTTGCTGAAGTATTGCATGCGTCGCCTCTTGTCATATTTGTGCTTGCAGGACTGGCAATTGTTCCACTTGCTGGATTAATCGGCCTTTGCACAGAATCGCTGGCGGAGCGCCTTGGGCATGGTATCGGTGGATTGCTGAACGCGACCTTCGGCAATGCTGCGGAGATCATTATTGGTCTGGCTGCATTGGCTGCAGGTCTGCCTGAGGTGGTGCGGGCGTCACTTGCTGGCTCTATCATTGGAAATGCGTTGCTTGTACTGGGCCTATCGATGCTGATGGGTGGGTGGCGCTACCGGCGGCAACAGTTTAGTTCGCGGGTGGCAGGCCAGTACTCGGTTATGCTTACCTTGGCTGTGATCGGCATGGCAATTCCCTCTCTGCTTGCAACGGTTGGTGAGAGCACACGCCCCGGGGCTGCCGTTGTGCGCGGCAACCAGTTGCATCAGCTTAGTATTGGTGTTGCCATTATCCTGTTAGTATGTTATGTAGCCTATATCGCCTATTCGGTCTTTGGCTTGCGAGCGCACCACGAGGACGTACTCGCCCTCTCTGCATCTGCCAAAGGTGAGAATGCAAGTGTGAACCATGACCCTGTCCAAGCAGAGGCACTTGAGGGAAAAGTAGCAATACAGCAGAAGACAAGGGCCACTGGCCTCCTTGCTCCACTTACCATCTGGTGGAGGGCCAGCCTTTGGTTGCCTATTATCGTTCTAGCTGGCGTTACGGCAGTTACTGCTCTGCTGAGTGAGATGTTAGTAAGTAACATTGAGCCCCTAACCCACCAGCTAGGGTTGAATCCTTTCTTTGTTGGTCTTATCATCCTACCTCTCGTAGGTAATGTTGCTGAACATTTCTCGGCTGTCACGTCAGCAACCCGCAATCATATGGAAATCTCGATGGCTATTACCGCTGGTTCATCGATCCAGATTGCACTGCTTGCTGCGCCAATCCTGGTTCTTGCGGGTTTCCTGATGGGAGTGCCGCTCGACCTCAACTTCTCTCTGCTCGAAGTGGCAATGTTTGGCTTGGTAGCAGGTCTCTATGCGCTCATTAGCTGGGACGGCGAATCTACTTGGCTCGAAGGGCTGCTCCTCCTTGCCTTCTACCTGATCCTCGCCGTCGGTACCTTCTTTACGCCTGGCTAGCCTGCTAGGCGGGGACTTTCGTTAGAGCTGCTGCAATTTGTCTGCCCATTGCTTGCGTTCCAACTACTTTTGCACCTGTTTCGTGCAGATCCTCTGTCCGATAGCCCGCTGTAATGGTTTGTGCTACAGCGCTTTCTATGGCAGTTGCTTCTTGAGTGAGACCCAACGAATAGCGTAGTAAGAGTGCTGCGGATAGAATTGCTGCAATTGGATTGGCCTTGTCTTGATCAGCAATATCTGGTGCAGAACCGTGAATGGGCTCATAGAAGCCGAAGAGACCATGCTCGGTCCTCTGTGTGCCCAGGCTAGCTGAGGGGAGCATACCGAGAGAGCCAGCCAGCATTGAGGCCTCATCGGTAAGAATGTCGCCAAACAGATTTTCGGTGACAATCACGTCAAAATCCTTGGGACGACGAATCAGATGCATCGCGCAGGCATCCACAAGCAGGTGCTCCAGGGAGACGTCTGGATAGTCGGCTGCGACTCGGTTAGCCACGCGACGCCACAGCACTGAGGAACTCAGAACATTCGCTTTATCGACGGACGTAACTTTTTTGCGGCGTCCTCGTGCAATGTCAAATGCTACCCGTAGAATGCGCTCGATTTCAGCCTCAGTATAGAGCAGGGTATCAATGGCTTCTACTCCCTGCGCGGTCTGGCGAATCTCGCTCGGCTTGCCGGGAACAGGAGGTTCCAGATGTCCATAGTACAGCCCACCCGTCAATTCGCGTACAACAACCAAGTCAGTTCCTTGCAAGACTTCACTTTTGATAGTGGAAGCATTGAGCAGTTCCTGGTATAGATGAACTGGCCGTAGATTGGCAAAGAATTGTAAGCCTTTGCGCAGCTTGAAAAGTGCCTGTTCCGGTTTAACTTGATCTTTTTTGCCGTAATTGCTAGGTAGGCTACCAACGGCCCCAAATAAGATTGCATCACTTTGTTTGCATAGTTCGAGCGTGGCTTCAGAAATAGCCTCTCCCTCAGCTTCAATGGCTGCAAGACCTACAAGCCTTTCATGTATGGTGAAGCTATGTCCATAGATATCGGCTATGGCTTGCAGGATGTGGAGTGCTTGCTCTGTGACGTCGGGGCCGATGCCGTCACCAGGTAAAACAGTAATGGTATATTTGCCCATTGATTTGTTCTCTCTTTCTATTCTGCTAGTTGGCAACTTGTGAATTTGTGAGATAAAAATGCTTTGTTGGTGAGCGATAGTGTACCAAAGTGTTGTGTTGTCTGGCAAGAGGCAAGCAGTGCTACTACGATCCCTTTCAGATCGCTTCATAGGTCTCCACATTCAGCTCTATGAAAGTACAAGCTCGGCATATTTGTTCTATAATATATTAGGAAATATCAAACAGTCAAGCCAAACGAGGAGGAACCTATGTCTATCGAACTGCTTGCCATGGGCATACTGATGCTAGTGATAGGTATTGCGCTCTGTTTCGCTGGATATCGAGCGTTCCGAGCTTTGATAGCGTTCTGGGGCTTTTTTGCGGGATTTCTACTGACAATTCAAGCGTTTGGGATAGATTCGGGGAATAATTTGCTTGTATCGCCTTTAGCATGGATCATTGCATTAATTATTGGTATTGTGTTAGCAATACTGGCATACCAGCTCTATGTCGCTGCCGTCGTCATTCTGAGTGCTTCGGTTGGCTTCTGGCTCGGAACCGGGCTCATGATGGCCGTTGGCTATAGCAACCATAGCCTTCCTGCGCTGATAGTAGGCATTATTTGTGCTTTTTTCTTAGCAAGTCTGACTCTGAGTCTTAATTTAGCAAAAATCCTGATCATCCTGATTACATCTCTGAGCGGAGCCAGTGTTATTATCGCAGGAATATTGCTCTTTTTGAGAGAGGTATCATTTAATGATGCTCTGTCCTGGAATATTGTTGGATCTGTTATTGGAGGATCACAACTCTGGGGTTATGTATGGCTCGCTCTTGCAATTGTTGGTATCCTTGTGCAATTGGGTGGTACGCGACGTTATGAACGGGGTTATGCACGGGCTCAGTTTTATAGATCTGGGCATAAAGTAGTAAAGTAGTGAGACGAGCTAGTGATCAGTTAAGAGTTGTAAAAAGCACTTTTGTAAATGCGTCTTTATCTTGTATACTTCCCACAATTAGGGGCTAATCTCTTCTTCTACGGGGATCGTTTTATATATTAGGCATAGGACCTTATAATTTCCTGTTATGTTCTTTTGAGTTTGTTTAGCACTGCTATTCTCCAAGAAAGAGCATTGGTATCTTGGGGGTTTATCCGCAAAACTGTACCAAATGCTTTAAGCGATTCGCTATACCTTTCCAAGTAGTAGAGTGCATATCCTCTATTGAAAGGAGTATTTGCATCGTTTGGGTTTATCTGCAAAGAAGTATCACAAGCGCGGAGTGTATCATCATACCGTCCAAGTTTATGTAGTGCAAATGCTCTAATGCCATGAGCAGTAGCATCGTTTGGGTTTATCTGCAAAGCAGCATCACAAGCTTGGAGTGCGTCCTCATACCGTCCAAGTTCATTTAGTGCAAATCCTCTAATGTTATGAGTAGTAGCAGTAGCATCGTTTGGGTTTATCTGCAAAACGGCATCACAAGCTTGGAGTGCATCCTCATACCGTCCAAGTCTATTTAGCGCCAATGCTCTATTGCCATTTATAGAGACATGAGAATAATGGATTTGAAGGCACACAAAGTACAAAAAGTGAGCAAGTCAACTCATGCTATTTTCTGCCATGATGGCCGAGCATATGGTGAGTGAAAAGGAGCGAGCAATGAGTACTGTAGCAGATCATCGTGTCATGCAAAGGTGTTGCCAATTTTGGCTTGGCCTCCAATAGCTCTTAGCAGGGGTGGCAATGGTGCAAGCGTTGCCACCCCTACAAGATCAGATGATCAACGATGACTACTTCTCCAGGAGAGCCTTGACGCGAATCTGGACGTTGTTGCGCAGAGCATTTGAAACGGGGCAGCCTTGTTCAGCTTGCAGAGCGGCCTTCTCAAAACCTGCCTGATCCAACTCAGGAACTTTTCCACGAACATCCAACTCGATGGTCGTTATTTTGAATTTCCCATCCACTTGGTCAAAGGCGCTGGTTGCATTGACAGATAGCTTCTCAGCAGGTGTACCTGCCTGAGCTAGAGTGTGGGAGAATGCCATCGCGTAACATCCTGCATGTGCAGCAGCAATTAGCTCTTCAGGGCTGGTCTTGCCATTTGCACGCTCTGTACGCGCTTCCCAGGTAATTGGTAGCCCCTCTATTGTACCGCTTGTAACGCTGATAATTTTTCCGTGACCCTGAGTGAGATTGCCTTCCCACTGTGCAGTGGCTTGTCGCTCCATTTTTGCCATAATTTTCTCCTTGTACAAGTCAGAAAGCTGCTCGTAGATTGAGACAGCTTGGTTTTAAACAAACTTGAGGGCAGTAAAATCTTTGTGGGGAATTTAGCCCAGGAAAAGTATATCATCTTCTTATGGAAGAGGGGAAGACGCAAAATCTTCCTGCGAGATGTAGGGGCTTCAGGGCTTGTGAATATTCCCGTCAAATGCAACTCGGCTCGTCAAAATAGTAAGTATTAACTGCAATAGGGATTATTGTCCGATAATTCATATACCCTGGTGGCAAGAGGCTAGTACTTGCGGAGTGTCACACATTGTGGTATACTATACTCAAATCACAACCGAATACTACCCCTTCTGGGCGGGTGCTTAGAAGTTAGCCTTCTAAGATAGGTTGCTCCACCCTCTGCTTGGTGCATGGTGGTTTCTTTCTGCTTGTATCTCTATAAGTTTTTTTTCTTTGGATAAAGCAGAAATATACTTTTTGACTATAGCATTGGCTTCTTGCGCTTCCCGAATACCTCCTGCAAGTGCATCTGATAACCGAATTAGCGGGTTATTCTCGTCTTTTTCACCCCTTACTTTTCTTATTTTAATACCTGCTCTTCGCAATGCTATTGCTACTCTTTCTCCGGCTGTTTGGTTTAATCCATCTATGATGATAGTTGCTTTATATTCAGAAATTCTGTGTTGGTTTATATATTCGTTGAGAGAGTTTTTAATTGTAAGAATAGTCATTTGTTCATATTCTATAGTGTTAGTATATTTACTATAGAAGACATGTTCCTGAAGTGGAGAATTCTCAAGCAGCAATGATAAATAGTTGATTTTTTCCTTTTCTCTTGTTTTTATCCATTTTCTTTTTCTCTTTCCACTTTTTTCCTCTATAGTCTCTAAATAGCTTTCTAGGTGACCTTTTTCATCCCCAACAATAATAACTACAACAATAAAAAAATCTCCTTTTGTATCCTGCCCAGTCTCATCAATGTAACAATATACCTTCGACTTATCCATATATTCACCTGCAACTATTTCTATACCAACTCTCTGGTGATCATTTCCTACTTAAAGAATTGTGGGAATGATGGTGCTAGGAACCTGTGTATCATAATCAAAAAAAGCTCATCTTTCAAGAGGCCAAATTATTGGCAAGCCTTGTATTATTTCCTCAATGCTCATGAACAGCCGTTATAGCATGCCTAAGCCAGGCGTGCTATAATAAGTTCTGAAGCGGAGTGTAGATAGATCGTTCCTCATTCTCTCTCTCTATCTCTATAACACTACGATAATCTAAACCGAGCAAGAGGTGCTGCCGAACCTCTGTGGAGGATATAAAATCTAATGAGCAGCGAACTGAAAGAAAATGGCAAGATAGTGGGATCTGCAACACACCGTAGGCCAATCCCCATCGCTATGGCATCCGGTCCCCATGAATATATTCCAGGAGACCAGGAACTCCCAGTGCAACTAACCAGTCTGGCAGATATGCTACAGTGGGCACAAAATTGGGCGCGTTCCAAGTCGGTCTGGCCGTTAGGGTATGGTCTAGCCTGTTGCGCGATCGAGATGATGGCCTCAGCCCAGTCACACTATGATTTGTCTCGTTTCGGCTCTGAGGTCTTCCGTTCTAGCCCCCGTCAAGCCGATCTTATGATTGTAGCCGGAACGGTCTCTGTGAAAATGGGTCCGCGACTGCGTCTGCTGTGGGAACAAATGCCGGAGCCCAAGTGGGTGCTGAGTATGGGGCAATGTGCCAACTCAGGAGGCGAGTTCTATGATAGCTACTATACGGTCCAGGGTGTGGATACGATCGTACCAGTTGATGTCTATGTGCCAGGCTGCCCGCCGCGTCCAGAGGCACTGATTGAAGGTATACTCAAATTACGTGAAAAAATAGCCAAGCAAGGTCTCAAAATACGTGGCGAAGATGAAATCGAGGTATAGTCTATGCGTGGAATCCTTGAAGGTATGGGTCTAACCTTTAGCCATATGTTTCGGCCAAAGGTGACGAGACTCTATCCTTATGAAAAGCCGAAATTGCCACCGCGCAGCCGGGGCTTAATACAATTAATTGCCCAGGAAGGCTTAAATACAGAGTTCAACTTGAAGTGCGAATCCTGTCTTCTGTGTGAGAAGATCTGTCCGCCTCGTGCGATCACGATCGAGTATGAGCCGATATATGAATGGAAAGAGCGGCCATGGTTTCAGTCCTCTATTCGTGAGGGAGCTGAAAAGTTCACGCCGCGCAAACTTGCACCTGCAACTGGTGTGTCGAAGGCAGGCTTTTACAAGACGCGCATGTCTGAGTATGCCGTTGACTACGTGAATAAGCCAGTTGCTCCCTGTGTCTCGATGCCTGTGAAGGACTATCTGGAGCCCAAGATTGATCTGAGAAGGGTCGATGCTCTGTTGGAAACATGGTCGCAAGAGGCGGGGGCTCTGCCAGGGTTGTTAGATGCTGTTATGGATATTTACGGCTATTTTCCATTGCAAGCGGCCAAGCGCGTTGTCCAGGCTCGTGGTGTAGATCTCAGTGATATCTTTGGGATTGCCACGATGAGTCCAAAGTTTAAGCCTGCCCCCGCTGTCAAGGGCATTACTCGTGACGATCAACCAGTGCGAGGACTGGCCCCGGACAAGCGTGGTGTGTGGGGTAATATTCATCATGTGAGGCAGCCAGATGCCTAAGTTTGAATCTTCT
>Ga0137458_1000069_pt1 | contig 12306 bp, 7 predicted proteins | sample EasRivERMGT642_2_FD_102311 | JGI IMG/M metagenome (GOLD analysis project Ga0137458, IMG submission 102311) | Soil microbial communities from meander-bound floodplain in the East River, Colorado, USA - East River MetaG ERMGT642_2 | ecosystem: Environmental > Terrestrial > Soil > Floodplain ... | reverse complement strand
TAACCGTAGACCATTATACATCCAACCGTCCCCACCAACTGTCTCGACAAGAGTTTTCCCCTTCTTGGGGAAGACAACAATCATTCCGAAATCCTCCCTTGGATTTCCATTAATCTTATAGGCAGGATTGACTATGAGTGATTTTGCAACCCATTTTCCTACGGGGCAATCTCCAGCATTATATTGTGGACAAAAGATGACGCTTTCTGCCAAGCTACCAGATTGTGTATTGTATAAGCAATGTGCGGCTGTATTGACAACACTGCCGTTAAGGCTAGTGACTACGTTGCCTGAGCAGGTTGCACGTTGGCCATTGGCAAAAATCATAAAGAGTTTGCCTGTTGTTTTCAAGGGTAATTTGGAAGGAGGCCCAGGGAAGCCTACGGGGAATGTAGGATCCACCTTAACTACAGAAGAACTCGGTTGACCATCAAGGGTTTGCTCAGAAGCTATTTGGGATACATTGGAACGGACTGTCAGATCACTGGGAAATCTATACATAGGAGGGACCACTGCCATTCTTTCAGGAGTCCAGTAGTTATCTTCTTGATCGGGCTGACTCTGCAGATAGTTTATAGCTACACTACTTCGTAGAGCATGACTGGGCATGTGCAAGAAAAAACTTGCGGAGATACCTAATACCAAGGCGAGCATAACAGTAAGTCTACTGAGATTTTTTTTGTTTCGAAACATGACTTGCTCTTCCTTATGTCCTAACAAGAAGACGTTGATCGCTTTGCCACTAGAGAAGCTCTGAAAGAGATTGCAGTGGTAACCTTCTCAACTACAAGTATAGCCGAGCTTTGCATGCACTTCTAGGAGGAAAGAGGGACAATTTTGAAACGGGGGGGATCTCTTGATAAACTGTGTGACAGGCGGATGCATCTGTAAGCAAGTCAGGGTCAAGTCTCGCACATTTCCTTCCCTCACTTGACCCATCATTGTGGAGGTACACCATTGTTTTCTCAATCCTCTTGAGAAAGTGCACATCTGCCAAACAAGTTGCAGCCTGTTAGCAGCAGCATCCAGTCGATAGAAAGGGGCTTGCGAAAATGGCGATAATGATCTATACCTAATAGAGGAAATTTAAACTGCCAATTAGCCGAAGCATCATCCTACTTAATCTTGATGTCCTAGGCTATCTTAGAAAGAGAAGAAGATTGAAGAAGACAACGCAACGAGCTATCGTAACAACTGTAGGGCTCTTACTACTCCTTAGCATATTATCAGCTATTACAGCATGCTCAAGCTCACAAGATAATATAATCAACACTAGTAATAGTAGTAAGACGGAGAATAGCGCAGGAAACACCAGCAATAGTAATGGAGAGATACGCGACTTCACATTGAGTGCAAGTACACCATCCAAACTGATTGTGAACAATGATGTTGGGTCCGTAGATGTCCAGTCTGCTAATAATTCGAATAACGTGCATGTCAAAGTAACAAAATCGCAGGGCAACCCTAGTGATATACAAACGAATTATAGTCAGAGCGGCAATACGGTTACGATTACCATCAAACGCATCAATACAAACTCTATAGCCAAAGCTGATGCTGATATCACATTACCTTCCAAAGCTGACCTGCAACTTCAGAATGGCACGGGTGATATAAAAGTCAGGGGTATTGAAGGGCAGATGTTATTGACGAATGGTACTGGTAGTATACATGCAACGCAGGTCAAGCTCACGAGTAATGCTCAATTGCAGACAGGAACAGGCAATGTGAACTTTAGTGGTTCGATCGGTAGTGGAAATTATCAGTTTCAGTCAAGTACAGGCAATGTTGATGTCAGCTTGCCGAGTACTGCCAGTTTCCGTGTCAACGCTACGACGAATGTGGGGAATATCTCTAGCGATTTCACTAGCGTCCAGGTACAACAAAATATGGTTGGGGCAAGTGCTAGCGGGAGTATTGGCAATGCACCATCGGCTATGATAACGCTGACGACCGCTACGGGTTCTATTGATCTCAAGCGGGACTGAGGGAGAATTCATCTAGAGCCTCGGCCAGTTTATCCCCTGCGGAGTGTCACAGAGGCTTTCCTGGCCGAGACGATGCAGAAGTTATCATCCCAATGCTACATGCAATTGTGCATTGCTTGGGATAGTCACGACTCCTGAAGTCCCTATCCTGATCAATTGCTTTGGCTAGGCGCTGCTTGATCAGGTCTATATCTTTCTTTGGTGTCTCAATGCCATGCTTGCTTTTCTTTTGAAAACAATGCAATACATAGACACCACTAGCCACTTCTTTGAGCATAGTATAGCAAAAGCAAGCCTGTTTCTTTGGGGGGAAAGAGTGACAGTTCTCACTTTTAACCAGTAAGGGAAATGCATAGGATAAAAAAGACCCCTGCTGCAATTTGCAACCGGGAGTCTTTTCGCAACGCCGACAAGCTTATTGGACGTCCGGTGGAGTCACAGGCTCTATCTGCTGCGGTGGAGGCGCAAGCACTCCTGCTCCGACGGGCGGGACGAGTTTCTGATTTGACGCAATCGGTGCCCTGGTTTCCTCCATTATGGCATGCAATTGCTTAACATCAATCGTTTCCTGGCGGCGGAGTTCTAGCGCAATGCGATCAAGAGTTGGACGATAGGCAGTCAAAAGGTTGATGGCCTGATCATAGCAGGAACGTACAATTATTTGTACCTCATCATCGATTAATTCAGCAGTCTCTTCACTATAGTTAGTGGGTACTCCAGTGTCGCCTCCATCCGCGAATGGACTTTCACGCGTGCTGTAGGAAACTGTCCCCAGGCGTTCACTCATACCCCAACGCATGATCATCTGACGAGCTATTGAAGTGACACGTTGCAAGTCATTTTCAGCTCCGGTGGTTACGCGGTTGAAAACAACCTGTTCCGCTGCTCGTCCACCAAGCGCGGTGACGAGGCGCATCAATAAGTACTCTCGCGAATAATTATACCGATCGTCCAGTGGCGTGTACATTGTCACACCGAGGGCCTGACCGCGCGGTACAATCGTGACTTTGGTGACCGGATCACTACCCTCCAGTAGCAGGCCAGTCAATGCATGACCACCTTCATGGTAAGCGGTAACGTTCATGTCTTCATCACTGAGGACCAGCGGACGCTCTGCACCTAGCAGGATCTTATCTAGGGCTTCATCAAAGCTATGTTGGTTCACAGCATCTAGGTTGCGGCGTGCAGCTAGTAGTGCAGCCTCATTGACGAGATTTGCCAGATCTGCACCAACCATACCAGTCGTTGAGCGGGCAATAGCTGTCAGATCTACATCTTTATCCAGTGGCACTTTGCGTGTATGGATCTTGAGAATGGCTAGACGCCCACTCCAGTCAGGACGATCAACGACGACGCGACGGTCGAAACGGCCAGGGCGCAGCAAAGCCTGATCGAGTCCATCAGGACGGTTTGTCGCGGCAATAACCACAACAGCTTGATGACTATCGAAACCATCCATCTCTACGAGGAGCTGGTTCAATGTCTGCTCACGCTCATCGTTAGTATTAATGCTAGAACCGCGTTGCCGTCCCACCGCATCAATTTCGTCGATAAAGATGATACTTGGCGAGGTCTTCTTGGCCTGATCAAAGAGGTCACGCACACGGCTAGCACCGACACCGACCAAGACCTCCACGAATTCGGAGCCAGACATCGAGAAGAATGGCACAGCAGCCTCGCCAGCTACAGCTCTAGCCAATAGCGTCTTACCCGTCCCCGGAGGGCCAACTAGCAGCACACCACGCGGAATTTTGCCGCCCAGGCGCTGGAACTTCTGCGGCGTCTTGAGAAATTCTACAACCTCTTGCAACTCATATTTGGATTCATCTACGCCTGCAACATCGGCAAACGTCGTACTCGGACGGTCCTCAAGAATCAGCTTCGCACGACTCTTGCCAAAACTGAAGATACCTTGCTGGCCCTGCGAAGCCCTCCTGCTGATGAAGAAGAAGGCTCCAATCAAGAAGAGCCAGGGCAAAATACCGATCAGCAGATTGATCCAGAGCGAATTGTCTGGAGCATTGACTACAGCAACGACCGCTCCACTATCAGTAAGCAACTGTGGAAGCCGTTGATCAGGATAGGGAAGCTGATAGACATGATACTGCGTCTGTCCATTGATGGGCGTCTTTAGTTGGCCTGTAATGTCACTTGAGCCCACAAAGTTTGCTGTTTTGACATTTTTGCGCTCGACATGTCTGTAGAACTGTGTATAATTAAGCTCGGCCTGTGAGGGCGAATTGGCGGTAAGCGCCGAGTTAAAATAGTTGTATATATAAACGATGAGCATGACGCCAACAATCAGCACAAGCCACTTGTTGAGATTATTTGAGGGCCGTTGTTGAGATGGTTGCCCATTTGGCCTACCACGCGATCCAGATCGTAATGGTGGTCTATCATTACTATTTTGTAGGTAGTCATTATTTCGTAGCTGGTCTTGCCCTAGCTTTGTGTCCATTGTAAAAATGCCTGCTTTCTTGCCCCCCTGACATACACCTATAATCTAGCTATAGAGAAACGCAAAGGGGATAGGATGGGCCATTATCTAATAACTGTCCCTATTATATCTCACCTCACACCGAAATGCATCGCTTAGGGCAATTTTCTCTGCCTCTTGAAGCGGGATATATTCCACTGTACAATATCTTGGAGAAACGTATCAAGATTGTTGAGAACTTCGCTACCAGTTGGGATACGCGTTTGATGATGACTAAGTGTAGCAAGCGCCTGTGCTGCATGAAAAAAGGGATTCCATGGCGAGAAGAATTTTAGCTTCTCACGTGGTACAACGGTTCGGCAATTGACCAGGTAGGAGACTAATTCAGTAATTGCAGCATCATCACGATATAAACGAAATACTATAAAATATATCAGTCGTGTTTCATCAGTCATACTCACTTTTTCTTCTTGATAACGAGCAAACATCAAAGGGAAATTGGTGTCTTTATCTTCCAGGAGACACTTGATCTCAGGCAGGTTATGAATGATAGCTGCTACCGTAGTATGATCACTGGCAGCGTATGTATGTTCAATGAGATGTTGCTTTTCAAGCACATCGAGAATGTGGAGGACTTCAGCTGCTAGCATATTTTCCTTCTCCGGCCTTTTCTTTTTAACGGCTTTTTTTGAATATTTTCAAGCTCGGTTCCGACGTGTGATTGTATTGAAGATAAACTGTAGCCTTTTTTTCGATGGCTTTCCCTAAATGCTTGCACCTTGACCAACTACACTGGTTTACGCCCTTCTGGTATCGGATGTCACTCGGATATGTGCTAGTCATCACAATAAGGTACTGAGAGTATACACTAAAGCTTATGCACATTTTGGGGTACTCGAGGGACAGTTTGTCACATGTGACAAACTGGGGCGAGAAGTGGAGAAGAGATTACCCTCTTGTGGACAATGGTCATTTGCAGGCTTGTTGATGAGCACTGCGGTCCAATGAGCCCGATCAATCAGGCCCCTAAATGGGTAAGATCCCCATTGCTAATCGGAGAAGTTACTGTAGATGTCACATTACTTTGTTCCTATGTCCACTCAAATGCATGGCTAGCCTTAGGCAAGGGCCTGTGCGATAAAACTAGCCAGAATGTTGTAAATATGCTATCCTTGAGAAAGCAAGAGAAAACCCATGTTTTTATTCTAGAGGGAGTGCAGGCGCTTATAGAACAGAGTATTACTCACCTTTCTTGCCTCCTATGCCCTAAATGGGATGGGTCCCTAGAAAGGATTGTTTTGCAAAGATGGAAAACGAATACCAGCAAATGCCACCACCTCCTACTCATGGGCCCATAGGTCAGGCAGGAAATAGCGAACAAGATGCGCATAAGCAGCCAATTAGGATATCAGGATCATTAGAGCAGCGATTGGCCCCACCACTTGTACCACCGCAAATGCCACCTAATGTCCCACCACCATATTTGCCTGTGCAAGCGTCAGGAGGACCGGATAGTACACAGTTACGCCCAAGACACATAGCACCGCGCTATCAGGAGCCAATCCAAGATATGGGGACCTCGCTCGGCTATGGTCAGGGCATGGAATATCAGTTTTTCAATCCCCCCCAGCCCTCTCAGCCTATGCCCCAGCTACGGATGGAGCGTTTACAGCAATTACGTCAACAGCGACTGCGGCGCGAGCAGCAGCATAATCAACCTGACGTTACCAACCATATTGGAGGAGTTGCTCCCCTTCCGCTAAACTCAATTCAGGTCCCCATCAAATCGCAGCCGTTACCCCATCTCCCAGGGCATAGCAGGCCATTAGGAACCAGCGGAGCAAGAGTAGCAGCCATACCGGCCACTGAACCAGCTCAGGATACAGCTGCGCTTCAGAAGCTACGCGTTGGGAAAGCTGCTATTATCCTATCAGGTGCATTTATCGTGAGCCGTGTCCTGGGGCTCGTACGCCAGAGTATGTTCAGCGCCATTTTTGGAGCATCCTTCATCTCAGATGCCTACTATCAGGCATTCCTGGTCCCGGATACTATTTTCAACATTGTAGCGGGTGGTGCACTTAGTTCGGCATTTATTCCAGTCTTCGCCAAATACATGATTTCCGATGATGATGAGAAGACCGCTTGGCATATCGCCAATACGGCTCTGACACTGGCAATCTCATTGATGGTTGTGCTTGCGGTCATCGCGATCATCTTTGCAGACCCGCTGGTCAAACTGTATAACCCGATGGCTCCCAAACAAGCCAATTACCAGCTTGAAATAAACCTCATCACTGGGCTGGTTCGCATTATGCTCTGGCAAGCTGTTATTCTGGGTGCGAGTGTTATCGTCAATGCAGTGCTAAATGCCCGCCAGAATTTTTTCCTACCAGCAATCGGGACAGTCCTCTATAATGTTGGCCTGATCATCGGCCTGCTTCCAGGCTTTTATCTTGCGATCAAAGGACAGAGTAGCAATCCAGACCACCTGACATTTCCAGTCTATTGTGCAGGTGCAGGCGTTGTACTGGGTGCCATCTTGCAACTGAGCATCCAGATCAAAGGACTCAAAGGCGTGGGCATGCGCTATAGGCCTTCATTTGACTGGCGTCACCCAGCGGTCCATCAAATTGGCAAGCAAATGATTCCACGTATTATCAATGCGGCCATGTTCTCATTTAGCACTTTTGTTGATCGCTACCTGATTGGTCTGCTTGGAGTGATTGCCGTCGATTCAGCGCTTGATGGTCTGAAGACAGAGTACTATCAAGCATACCAACTTGTAATGCTGCCGTTGGGCATCATCGGGATGGCTATGTCTACGGCGGCTTTTCCTACACTAGCGGAGTATGTGACCAGGGGAAAATGGGAGCGGGTACGCATAACTATTCTCGAAACCCTGCGTGGCATCCTCTTTTTGTCGTTCCCGTGCAGCATTGGCCTCATCATTCTTGGTCTGCCAATTGTCCAGGCCTTGCTGCAACACGGCCTATTTTCACTGAGTGATGCTCAATCGACATCGATCACACTTACCTTCTTCGCAGTGGGTCTCGTAGGCTTCTCAGCCGTTGAAATCCTCACACGTGCCTTCTATGCCATGCGTGATAGTAAGACTCCAGTTATTATCAGCGTGAGTCAGTTTATCCTCAAAATTGCACTCAGTCTGGTCTTGCTTGATCCATTTGCTGTCTTTGGTGGTGCAGCATGGGGTATGGGTGCTCTTGCTCTCGCAACGGGTATTTCTAGTATTGGTGAGGCAATCGTGCTCTTTGCTCTTCTGCACCAGCGCATTGGCGAGCTGTTCAAGCGCTCCCTACTGACCTTTATTGGGCGAACACTGTTAGCTAGTGCTGGCATGGGTGTGGGATTGCTGCTTGTGCGCTTCATTCTGGATAGCATCTTCAATACGACTAATCCGCTTGAAGCGCATTTCCTGGAAGCGGGTCTACTGGCCATCATGGCTAAGTTCCTCAAGGTGATCATTGAACTACTAGCTGGTACATTCCTCTATCTGCGTCTGGCACGTCTGCTCGATCTGGAGGAGCTGGGTCCAATTCGGCGGGTGCTTAGCCGTTTTAAGTTATCATGGGTAGTATGATAGCAATACTGAGCATCCTCGAAGCCGCTACTCTGCTCGATGTTTCAACCTCCTATCTCATCAGTCTATTAGATGCAGGGAAGATCCCATTTGTCCAAGTTGGCGTGGATCAGCGTCTTCTTTTTAGCGACCTCATGGCATATAAAACGAGGTATTCGAGGAGAAGCATATGCTGACAAAATGAACCAAGAAAGATATAATTATGCTAAGGAATATTTATCTACTTTTAGATTAGAACATCATGAAATTAGAATAGCAACAAATCAAATTCAAGACTATTGTCAAGAGAGGGTGCCACCCAAAGGGCCCTTCCGATTATAAAGTGATCACGTTTGTTGAGGTTTGATGGTCTAGTTCCAGTCCCCATGAAAAGAGTCACGGACGATGTTAAGAGCATTCATTTCTTCCTTCGTGATTTTGATGCCTGTAGGATAGAAGATATTGCCATCCTTGACAGCAGTGACAGTTAAGCTTTTATCATTTGTTGTTCTAGATAGAAGGCGGATAACGACTTCAAGAGAGGTGAGAGAGGGATAGCTCTCCAGTTGATGGAAATGAGTGAGCGACCATCGTCACCTCTCCCCCCTACGTCCTCTTCTCAGGCTCTTTCGGTCAAAAACCTACCTGTGAAAACGTTCTTAACCCCTCCAGAAGATCTCCTCAAAATTCATCAGAGAGCATAACCATAAGACATTTAGGCTAAAGATCCGATAAAAACATATAAATAGGCATAGCCTGATATACAATAGCACATGGGACTAGTTGAGTTTATCCAGAAGCCGATTGACACTCTATCTCAGCCAGATTATATTGTTGCTTGAGAGAGGTTCTTTGACTTCTGGTGGAAATAATTCTCGTTTTGCGTTAGAGTGGATCGTCTGGAACTCCAAATCTTCCCTTTAACATCAGTATATCTTTAGCAAGGATGAACATTATTTATGAGTAGCGGGAAAAATAGAGCCGTAGCACGTGTACAGTTGAACCATGGTGAGCGTTATCTAGACGGAGCGGATATCGTGATTGTTGGCAATGGCATTGCTGGTCTGGCGGCGGCCATAGAAGCCCGGCGGCATCTTCCCGATCGACCTATCGTTATCATCACTGATCAACTCCACCCTACCATTAATACTCCTGCACTCAAACAGTTTGCGATCGCAAAACTGACACGTGAGCAGCTTCTGGCCTATCCAGCAGGAACAGAATGGGCTGAACGCATACACGTTGTCAATGCACATGTCGAAGAGATACAGGCTCAAAGCAAATATATAGGCATCTCTGGCAATCGCTGTTTTGGATATGGCTCACTGCTGATCGCAACAGGTAGTACACCAGTAGGACTACCGGACCAGATGCCCGGATGTCGCTTCGATGGGGCTATGAGCCTGCATCGTTTGGAGGATTACTTGGATTTGCGTAGACACCTACCGGAAGTACGCGAGGCCGTGGTCATCGGTGGAGGGGCGCATGCTTGTGAGACAGTGATGGGACTGCTCCACTGGGGCATTCGCGTCCACTGGCTCATACGCGGTAAGAGGTTTATGGCACGTATGCTCGATCAGACTAGCTCGGAAATGGTGCTGAATAATGTGCGACGGGCCGGGGGGGCAATTATCCATACCGAGACCGAGATCAAGGGTATCGTCGGTCGCGTAGGTGCGGTTGCCGGTGTCGTTACCAATCAGAGCCAACTGCTTCCCTGTCAACTTGTATTGACATGTACGGGTACACAGCCTGTGGTAACTCTAGCGCAACAGTGTAGCGTGCCTATGCAATACAAGAACGGTATCCTGGTGGATGGCAAGCTGCGCACGAGTGTACGCGATATTTATGCTGCTGGCGATGTAGCGGCTCTGTGTAATCCACAGACGGGCACGTATGAGACACAGGCTCAGTGGTATGCCGCAGTCGCTCAGGGACGGATTGCCGGGGCGATGATGGCAGGGCATGATGAGCTGTCGCGTCAGCCCTTGGGTGTGCCATGGCATGCGACACAGCTCGGCGAACTCTCCATGCTCACCGTTGGTGAACCGCTCAGCGCAGATCGCCAAACAATGATCCTGACAGATACTAGTCAGGGAGGGTATCGTCGGCTGGCCATTGTTGATGATCGCTTGGTTGGTTATCTTTCCGTTGGCACAACTCCGCCGGATAGTCTAGCAATCAAGCAGATTATTGATGAGGGTGAATCGATTCGCGATCTGACGAATGCACTGCTCAAAGGAAACTTTGATGCACGCATATCCCTCTCACAACAGAAATCTCATGCGGTCAAAAAGTGGATTACGGGACAGTTGTTGGTAGCCAGCAGCCCACTCACTAGTACAACACAAACCCACGGTCTACCGCATACCGACCCGGTAGTGCCAGTACCTAGCATGGCCCATGCCTTGCCCGTGAGTATTCCTGCTGAGCATGCAATTAGGCCGCGAGAAGAGCAATCGTACTTGATACCGACAACGCAGGATCAACTCAGGGAGCAGCGTGCCTTTTACGAAGAGGAACTTAATCCCTTTACAGGCAATCTGCCGATTGTCTTTGAGCAAAAAAGAGATCACGATCGTGGCCTTTTCCTGCAGGAAGAGAGTGAGAATGGCCCGGAGCACGTGGGGCCTTTTACTGAGGATATTGGCCCATTTAGCGGTAACCTTCCAGCGATTTATGATCAGGTTCTCGAATCCCAACAGCAATCTGCACAGTCTCAGAGGATCAGACCAACGCGCAAACTGTTGGAATATGTTGAGAATGAAGTATAGGATATTAGTTCGTTTATTGGTAATCACCCAGCGATTTCTGGTTAGATCACGGTTTTCAAGGGTGATTCTCAAGATAGCATAGAAGAGGTGTAAATCTCAGGAGAAATTAAGTTCTACGTAACTTGCTGCTTGGTACTGGTTGAGATATTAAAGTAGAAAAGGTGTGGGACGGCTCAATTGAGATTGAAAGTAGGACTAGATGTTTAAACTGCTCAAACCCAATGCGGTTATTTTGCATAAGACCAAGCCGCAGGTTGAACAGGAAATACAGGCATGTATTGGCTGCAATGAATGCCTGTTAGCCTGTCCGGCACTGGCGGAACCAATCACTATCGATACGCTGAACCGAGAAACTATCGCGGGCCCAATCTCCGCACCTGTGGAACGTTTTACGCAGGCATGTTATCAATGTGGAGCCTGCGTCTCACCCTGTCCAGTGGGTCTGCATCGGGATGCGATGATGATGTGGTTGAAAGTGCGGCAACTGAATGCTCCCCATCGAGCACAAACGGAAAGGTAGCAGGGACAACTATGAATGCAATCAGCAAAAAAAAGTATCCCTGGCTGATCAGCTTGCTAGCGACATTAGGGAGCATTATTCTCTTACTAACCACATTATGGATTTATACGCGTATCAGTGCTGATCGATCACCATTTGGTGTCGCTGGCCTTACCTATGCAATCGCGGGTCTGTTTTTGATGGGGCTGGCAACTGTAGCCTATACGCGATCCCGACGCTCACGTAAACGCACTGTGGGAGCACTCAATGCTGCCCTACACTGGCACATCAGTTTTGGTATCATTGCGCTGTTCCTGATCTTTCTACATTCTTTTGGTAATTTTGAGTTAGTCTCCGGCACTTATGCACTCTTCGGCTTGGTTGCCCTTGTCATTAGTGGTATGATTGGCCGAACGTTGGATCGTTTTGTACCGCGATTGATTGCACGCGAGGTCAATACTGCACTGACCGAGCAAGGAGATGATCGTATCGAGTCGGTCACGCGCACACTGCAAAATATCACTACGTATCATAAAGAGCAGATACATAGCTTCCAGTCACAGCAGGATATACAGGTTGTCGAGAAAGATATGCAGATGGTTGCCGCCCATTTGGTCAGTCAAGACGGTACAGCCTTGCCAACCTCCTGGGATCTGGCCTATATCTCGCTAGCGGAGACTCCTCAAGAGATCGAGCGAGATACTGAACACTATCGTTTCGTGCCCGACCGCAAGAGTCCACTAGCTGAGCCGAGTGCGCTGGTCCCGGGCTTGCAGGAGCAGATGGCAGAATTGCAGACAGTCCAGCGAGCCTTACAGCGTGAGCGGTTCTATCGTGCCATTATTCGCTACTGGCGTATCGTGCATATCTGCCTAGCTCTGCTAACAATTGGCCTAACACTCTGGCACCTTGAATATGCCGCAACAATCATGATTCCTATCTACTTCCATCAGTAAATCTTAAGCGTAAGAAAGCTCATTATAATACTATCATGAAACTCGTTGCAAGCTACAGGGTTTTAGTCCCCGTAG
>Ga0137458_1000068_pt1 | contig 12389 bp, 20 predicted proteins | sample EasRivERMGT642_2_FD_102311 | JGI IMG/M metagenome (GOLD analysis project Ga0137458, IMG submission 102311) | Soil microbial communities from meander-bound floodplain in the East River, Colorado, USA - East River MetaG ERMGT642_2 | ecosystem: Environmental > Terrestrial > Soil > Floodplain ... | reverse complement strand
TCAACCCGAACCCGGCGCCGCGAACCGACAGCCTGATCTCCTGACCCCCAACCAACGAACCCCCGAAGCGCCAGTCCGCGCCCGGGGGTCCTCGACCCAAGCCCTGAGAGGAGGGCCCAGACCGTGACCAACCGAGTACCCCAGACAGCCACCCCACGCAACCCGATCGGCTACAGCGCCCGCGAGCTCTCCCTCATGTGGACCGCATCCAGCGCGTACCTCGAGGACCGAATCCCGACGCTCAGCGCGGACGAGCTTGCCGAGGCGGTACGACTCCTCGAAGGCCTGCCGCTCGGCGAGAGCATCGAGGACGATGAGGCGCCGCACGATCCTGGATGCGGCTGCTGGCGCTGCGACGATGATCCGGCCTACGTGAACGACGACGCCCCCGACGCCTTCGAGATGTCGCGCGAGATGGACGCGCTCGTGGGGTGCCCGTGAGCCCGACAACGCTGCGTCTCGTCGCCTTCGTGGCGTTCGTGACCGGCGTCGCGGTGACGCTGCTCTGGCAACACGTCGCCGCGCACATGCGCTACCGGCGGATGGCCAAGCTGCGCGCAGCAGCCTACCTCCGCTTTCGCCAAGAGCTCGTGCCGAAGCGCATGCCTACGCCTGGCGAGCGAACGTACCCAGGCCTCCCGATCGTTGACGGCGCAGAGACGTCGCAGGTCATCGCGCTGACGAAGGTGACCAAGGTGTCGCGCGGCGCGTGAAACACGAAGGCCTCAGTCATCCTTTCGGAGCCGAGGCCTTGGCCGCGCCAGCTTCCTCACCCGTCTCCGGGGACAGCCCGCCAGGCTGTTCTGGGGTTCCGCCGTGCCATGTGGCGCACGGTTCGCGTTGGTGCCCGCACCCTACCACGCCGAACGATCCCGTCCAGTGTTGACTACCAAACGCTGACCGCCCGATGCGCTCATCGCCTGCGCACCACGCGACATCAGTCCACCGACAATCCGACGCCGCTTGCACACTCGCCCAGCGTCGAAAATTAGACAGCGCTCACCGCCGCACATGTAACCCTCCTCCGCCGGTGAGCGCGACCTCTCCCTGACCGACACCTCCACCCTCACCGCGACCCTGCCCGGCTCCTGCTCGGCGGGGCGCTCGTGCTCCATCCTATGACCACCGTCTCGCCCGCGTTCACCTTCTCCGGCGTCGGCACCTCGCTCGGCAAGAAGAGCGTTGCTGCCACCACGTCTTTCTCCGCCACGCTCGACAGCATCGCTGGCGTTAACAACGTCGCGTGGTCTGTCACAAGCACTGACGAGACCACAGATCCAGCGGACTATACGCTAGTTCCAAGCGGAACCAAGGGCGAGACCGTCACGTTCACGTCTGGTGCTGAGGGCACAGCCGGCATACTCACATGCACCGTCAACAGCGGTGTGGATCCGCAGACCGGTTCGGCGTCAACCGACATGACCGCTAGTGCGAAGTGGTACGTTGCCACGAACGGACTCGAGGTCGGTTGCGTCAACGAGACCACGCAAAGCGATCCTACATTCGGATGGACCGGGATGATCAACGCTGCGATCCGTCTGGCCGGTGCCACGAGCGCAACCACGCTCGCTGCCACCGCGACGAACACAGCATCAACGATCATGGCGCGCAGCGGATCGCGCACCACCGGCCTTTCAGGTATCACCGTGTCTGCCGGGGATGCGTGGGTGCAGGTGCATACTGCGCACGCTTCCGCCGGTGGAAACACAGACACGTGGAACGGTCAGGCCGCGGCTACGGGGGCCTTCAACGGTGGCGACCTCGACTTCATCCCTGGCGCCAGGGGTGGACCTGAGAACTGGTCTGGAAACTTCTGGATCAAGCTGGGACCACAGGACGACGTTGATACAAGAAGCGCGTACTTCGGCCTGTACAACTCAAGCAGCGGGTCACCGTTTGCGAAGGTGTACTCCAACGGAGGGGATACAACAATTGAAACGTCAGGAGCGTTGGCTTTTTCGCTAGGGACGAAGCCTACGATTACTGGATCACGAGGCGGAAACGGTGCGCTCGAAAGCCTTCTTACTGCTCTCGCGGCCTCCGGACTCATCGTCAACAGCACGTCCGCATAATTCAAACAGCGAGCGCATAGCGCCGCATAGGTAATCTCTCATGAGCGGAACGATCACGGCAGAGAAGCTGGACCAGATCCTCGACGCGCTTTCATTGTTCACCGGAGGGAGTGCGAACGAGGTCGCGACATCAACTGGAGTTCCTGGTGCGTCTGACCGCGGTCTCGTCGTACGGCAGGCAGGTCGGTCTCTCACCGATTCGGGACCATGGGCGTACCTTCAGCCCGCAACAGGGTTGCTGTCGGACGCCGACAACCTGCCAAGTGGACCGGCGCGTGGGATCAGGATCATCGCGGCGGGCGATATCAAGTACGAGACAAAGAAGTGGGACGGAGCAACAGCCCAAGTCTGGACCGAGACCGTAACGGCCGAGATGCTGCCGTACATCATCCCGGCGGCCGTGTACAAAATCTGGAACACAGGCACCAACGTCGCGCCAGCCAGCATACAGCTCGGACTCTGACTATGACTATCGCGATCGGACCAGGCATCGGCATCACGTTCGGTGGACGTCGCGCCATGCCATTCGAGTTCATCAGTCTTGCCGACCGGCTGCTGATCGACGCGAGCACGATCGTTGGTGTCAACGGAGAGCACCTCGCCACGATCAGCGATGCAAGCCCCGCTGGCAGCGATTACACGCAGGCCGCTGATGCCAACCGACCCACGCTCAACACTGCCGACGGGCAGTCGATCGACTCAAGCGGGAGCCAGTGGGCGAACGGGAGTTCTGGCATCGTCACTGGGCTGTCCTCGTTCACAGTGTGCTGGGCGGGGAGCTTCAGCTCGACCGGCAACAAGACCGCGATTTTCTTCGGGGACAACACCGTGGGTAACGGTTTCGACTGGTCTGGCGGCAGAGCTGGTGGAACACCTGTGAAGTTCGGGCCCTTCGTGCGCGCCGTAGAAGCTGTGCAAACGGACATGGACGCCGACACCGGCGAACACTTCGCGGCAATCCGTTACAACGCCGCTGGCGGGGCGACAAAGTGGCGCGTTACGATCGACGGTGTGGCCCGGACGCTTACACATGCAGACGCGATTCTCATAAATCCAACCGCCGCATCAACACTCTGCGCCACGAACTCCGCCGGCACCTTCGGCATGGCCGGGAAGACGAGGCTGATCTTCGTCGTGTCTCGTGAACTAACCGACGCTGAGATCATCAAGGTGAGGAATAGGGCCAAAGAAAACTGGGCGGTGTTGCCATGAGTTCAGATCCTTTCGCTGGCGACGGGCTGTCCGAGCCGCTCCACGCGAGCAGGTCCGGCGTCTTCGCCAAAACCGACTACACGTACGCGTCGTCGATCGACGACGGCATCACGGACCTGTCGTTGTGGGTCTGCTACGACGTTGGGTGTGCGACGGCCGCAGGCGTCGGCGGCATGCCAGTGGTGATCGGCGTACACGGCTACGCAGGCACCAAGGACTCTCTCATCAAGAACTTCGATGGCGAGCGGTGGGCAAGCCGCGGGATCATCTTCGTGTCTGTCGGGATGCGCGCGCGTACCCCGAGCGTGCTTGGTGTGCGCGACAACAGGGGACGCGAGACGCAGGACATCATCGACGCGCTACTCTTCATCCGCGCGACCATCGCCTATGCCAGCGCGACGAAGGCACATGCGGTGGGGTGGAGCGACGGAGGCGGAGAGTGCCTTGGGCTGCGCACGAAGTGCGATCTGTTCACGGTCACGCTGAGTTTCTTCCCCACGAGCAGCTACATCCGCTGGTACTCATACTGGGCATCGGCGCCAGCGCTCCTCGAAGCGGACCTCGGCGGCAGTCCGACCGAGGAGCCGAAGGTGTACGCGGCGCGGGAGATCGCGAACGGGCTTGTGCTCATGCAGGATCTTGTCGCGGCAAGTTCACCGGATGGGTGGACGCACGTGAAGCACGACGGGGGCGACGCCATCGTGTCGGCCACAGACAGCCAAGTGCTCAATGACCTTGCTCCGGCGAACTGGACCTACGTCGAGACCGATGCGGGGAGCGACTACCGTGCTCTCCACGGTCACCCGTCCGACCACGTAGATGACCTGCCACAGCTCGAATGGGACGTTGCGGTAAGCATGCGCGACCGCTCTGCGCTCGTGCTGCCGGCAGCTGGCTCGCTCGTGGTCCTCGGATCGTTCGTGAGCACGTCGCGCGACTTCGAGGTGTGGCTCGACGCTGACAACTCTACAGGCTCGCCGCGCACGAACGGCACTGGCGGACGAGATCGAACGGCGCACCTGATATACGACACCGTGGCCCAGACTATGCGGCTTACGCCGTTGCTCGGCGACATGCGCTGCTACGTGCGAATGGGCACGACGGAGATCGAGGAGTTTCTGTCCCCGAACGCAACGACTATCTTCGACGCAGCCGCCGGAACCGTGTCGCGCGTCGACAACGAGTTGCTCGCCGCTCCTACGAGTTGGGCGGCTGGCGCTCCAACGGCATGGCCAACCGAGCCAGCATCAGGGATCTCGTCGGCTCCCCTGGTATGGATCCAAAGTGATCCTCGTGGACTCACCAACATCGTGCCATGAGGTCGTCGGTGCTCGTCATGCTCATGGCGCTGCTCGGCTGCGGGACAGCCGGGGAGATCTCTGACCCGCCCACGCTCGACGCCGGCGCCGATGCTGCCATCGTCGACGCGCAGGACGCCGCTCCGCCATGCAGTCCGTGTCGCGACGCTGTGCTCGGCGAGTTGCCGATCGCAGCCGCAAAGAACCTGTGCGCCGGTCTCGCGGCAGAATGCTACGCGGCGATCATCACCTGCGGGTGCGGGGACGGCGGCGCGTGCTCGGCTCAGTGCGGCTCGACGGCGTGGTGCACCGGTGTGTACCCGAAGCCCACCACGTGGACGCCGCCCGCAGGAGCGTGCGAGGTATGCATGGGCAACTACGCGCCAGGATGCGGCTCTGAGTCCGCCGCCTGCTGGGCGAACTAATTTGGCGGAGCAAACAGCCCGCACTACTGCGGGAGGAGTCGCAATTGAAGCGTACAAGACCGCCCCGTTGTGGGGCAGAGATCCGGGTGAGTTCCAATGGCTGACTCAGGACTAATCGCTGGGGCATCAGCCGCCGCGCTGACGATCGCGCAAGCGGTCGCCGGTGCTCTCAACGTCGGCGACCTCAAGCGCCGCGTTGCCGCGCTTGCGCGCGCCGTCGAGGAGGATCTGCCAAGAGAGATCGCCGACCTCGCAAAGAAGATCGACGACGCTGCACGCATGATTAGGCGGCAAGCTACGGGCTCGCAACCGAGCCTCGGTATCGTGGCCGAGGTGCAGTCGCTGCGTGACCGTGTGACGTCGGCGGAGCGCAAACAGGAGGAGCTCGGCCGACGCATCGACGAGCAGCGCGCGGCGTTCGACGCACACAGGAGGGAGAGCGACGAGGCGTGGAGGCAGCTCTCAATCCAGCTCGCCGAGACAATCGCCGCGATCCGTGGGATCGAGGGGCTTGGAGGTCGCAGTGGACGCCGCGGAGGGTAAGCCAGCTGAGCGGCGTGACACGCCGGCGCAGCGTGCAGTGGAAGCGATGACTGAGCTCCGGTGCACGCTCGAGGACATGCTGGGCATTGGCGATCGCATGACGCCGATCCCGAGGTCAGGGCCGAGGGTGGTTCAGTCGTCGCGGAGCGCACCATGATGGTCGCATGGGTGTTCGCTCTGCTCGTGGCGGTCGCGCCACCTGCCAGGCTCGCCGCGCTCCCAGCTTTCCCAGGTTGGGCCGAGACGGTCGAGCAGCGTACCGCGAGGTATCAGTCGATCGCCGAGGACATCGCGTCGGTGACGACAGATCCGCGCGAGATGGCCGCTCTCGTTGCGATCGGCGACCACGAGGCGAAGTTCAGCAAGGATGCTGATTTGGGGCCGTGTTACAGGGGCCCGCGCAACGACAGCTCGAGGTGTGATTTCGGGAGGGCGGTGACGATTTTTCAGCTTCAGGCCGCAGGTGATGACGCCAAGTTCCTCTTCGCCAATCGGCGCGAGGCAGCAAAGAGAGCTCTGGCGCTAGTGCGTCGATCGGCAAAAGCATGCGTGCCAAGATACGGAGCCGACGCGGCGCTGCGAATCTTCGCCAGCGGGAGCTGTGAGCGTGGCGCGAAAGAGAGCTCTGACATGGTGAAGCTAGCCCGTCGCATTCTCGCAGCGCATCCGCCGCCAAAAAAGCACGAGTGATTGCGTCGCCATTTACGTGTGCTATGAGAATAGAGGCCCCGCGGAGCAGGTCCGCTCCCGAGGCCGTGGCCCACCTCTGATTGGAGAGGCGAACGTGAAAGATATACGCGTCTGCAACATCTGCGGCAAGGAATTCGTAAAAAAGCGTAGCACTACAGGCAAATACTGCTCTCCCGCGTGCTGGTACAGCTATTTCGAGAGCATCAAAAAGCCGGTGGTGTGCGCCGCGTGCGGCAAGATGTTCAAAGACAAGCCGCACATAAAACACTGCTCGGCCAAGTGTTCGTGGGAGGCATGGACCCTGCGACGTGACTACCCAGAGCCTCCTGGCATCGAAGGTGCGCGCTGGATTCAGCTTGGCCATGCGAGGTTCGCGATAGTAGACGACGCGGACTTTGACGCAGTGTCACTAGGCAAGTGGACAACAACGTCTGAGTGTAAATGTGTCCATGGTTGCGTCGACGGCAGGCGGACGCTGCTTCACTCGTTCATCATGGGCACAAAAAGATCCATCGATCACCGAGATGGCAACCCGCTGAACAACCGGCGGAGCAACCTTCGGCTGGCGACGGCGCTGGAGAACGTGCGCAATGCCTCGAAAAAGAGGCGCGCCACAGCTACCAGTCAATTTAAGGGCGTGTGGTGGGCGCGTCAGAGCGGGAACTGGCAGGCGATGATTCGAGCGGAGGGTGTCCGTAAGTGGCTCGGATCTTTCAAGGTGGAGGAGGACGCGGCGCGAGCGTATGACGCGGCGGCGCGTAAGTTCCACGGCGCTTTCGCCTGCGTCAACTTTCCCCTCGACGGAGAGCGGTGCGCGATCACCGCTGTCGCATGAGCATCATCCCCTACTACCGTAGCCAGGACGGGACGATCGAGGTCTGGAACGCCGACACGCTTGTCGCGCTCCGTCACCTGAGAGCGACCGGCCGCCGCTTCCGGTGCGTGGTGATGGACCCGCCATATGCCTCCGGCACGAGGACAGAAGCGTCAAAGTCAACGAGCGGCGCCATGGTGCGTGGCAAGCGGTTCGCGGATCGCCCGATCGACTGCGACCAGATGACGACGACGGGCTTTATCTGGCTCATGCGAGAGACGGCACTCGAAGTCCGCGAGATGCTCGATGATGGCGCGTCGATGTTTGCCTTTATCGATTGGCGCATGTGGCCGCACCTAGTCGGCGCTATTGAATCGTGCAACCTGCGCGTCAATCAGATGGTCGTATGGGACAAGACGTCGTTCGGGATGGGGAACGGGTTCCGTTCGCAACACGAACTCATCGTCCATGCGAGCAAGGGGACGCCGCGCGTCTATGACCACTCGTTCGGGAACGTCCTCAGGGCGAAGCGTGCCGACGACGAGCATCATCCAAGCCCGAAGCCACCAGAGCTGATCGAGGCACTTCTGAGGGTCGCGACGGCGCCAGGAGATGACGTGCTCGATCCATATGGCGGAGGAGGTCCGACGCTGGTAGCTGGGAGCGCGCTCGGGCGCCGCGTGACCATGATCGAAGGCGTCGAGGAGCACTGCCGCACCGCCGTCGCCAGGCTTGGCGCCGTCGCGAAACATGAACCGATCGACAAGATCGGCCCATTGTTTGCGTGATGATTTTTCAAATTCGGGCGCTCGGCTCCGTCGACGCAAGCAAGCTCTTCGCGGACCGACGCAAGGCCGCTCGTCGCGCGCTCGGTCTGATGCGCCGAAGCGCTCGTGCCTGCGTGCCGAAGTACGGCGCGGAGGCTGCGTTGCGCGCGTACGCATCTGGCGTTTGCTCGGATGGAGTCAAGGAAAGCGCGGACATGGTGAGGCTCACGCACAAGCTACTTCGAGAGCATCCGCCGCCGAAGGAGAAGCCGTGATCGATCCGTTTCGCCGCCGCGAGATTACTCGCGACGAGCACGAGTCCAGCGCGCGCCGGCTGCTCGTGGTGATGGCGCTCCTGCTGCTCGCCGCTGTTGCGGTGGTCGTGTTCGGTCCGCTGCCTGATTGAGCGCGAACGCTGCGCGACGATGGCCCGGGTCCCTGCGGGGGATGTCGGGCCTTTCGTCTTTTGTGGGTTATAGTCCGAAGTCTCTCCTGTTGGTAGGCGATTGAGGTGCCGTATCATCTGGCTCCCAAGCTTCTGAAAACTCTCGACATGCGAAAAGAGCAGCAATCCCGGTGACCTGCTTCAAGCGGATCACCTCGTCCGCCTGCATCCCCAACTCAGTCGCGATCTTGGCGTCATCCCATCCCGCGACATAGAGCATCCGCACGATCTCGCTCATCCGGTCGACGCCGTGCGTGCCCCTGGCGCGGTTGTGGCGGATGGTCGCGGCAATTCGATCGATCCGCTCCGCACGGCTTGCGCCGATGCGGGTGATCGGCAGGTAGCCGCGGACCCGCTCGCGGATCGCTGGCACCTCCTTACCTACCCGACTTCGGTGGAATCCGTCGACTACCTCGTTGCAGGTGTCGGTCGGATCTTCCGGGTCGCGCGCAAGGTGCGTGACGATTGGCTGAGTGTACCCGTCTGCCTCAATCGAATGCCGAAGCAGCACCATCTCTGGAGGGGCCACGGCGTTCGGGTTGTAATCGTTGCCGGCGACAGTCTCGCTCTTAACCCAGAGCACCAGATCGACGGGCTCGTCTTTGAACGGAGAAACTTCGTGAAGTGCGGAGCGTGCGGCGTTGATGGCCTCAACACGCTCCTCGAGCGGCAGCGCGGCGATCGCGGCGGCGAGCTGCGCAGCAAGCTCCGCCGGGGTCGCCAACAAGACGCCTTTCAATCTTTTTTTGCCAGACACCGATCCTCCTTGGAACGGCTCGCGCCGCATGAAAACTCTATCGCCGCGCGTACGAGTTCCTTCGGAACCGCGTCGGCTACTCCGAAAAGATGCCCCACAGCGCCCTCCTCCGCCGCATGATTTTGCGGTACTTCTCGTAGGCCGTCGGCGTGCTCGTCTGCTGCGTGAAACTGAGGCCCTTGCACAGGTGATCGTTTTTGAGGATCACCTTGCACACCCGCCGCCAGCTCGGGACCTTGCGCGCCGATTCATGCTTCGGGTCGCCTTCGTCGACCAGCTCGACGCCGCGCTTCTCGCGCCACCACTGGACGAAGGTCGCGATCTTGTCCTTGTAATGCTCCTGCTCAACCTTGGGCAGCGAGTCGAGGAGGAACATCGTGTAGCTCTGCCAGGTGTGGCCAGGCGGGAGCGAGACCTTGCCGTTACCGAGGATGTTGCCGCGTTTGCCGCAGTAGAGCGCGCCCATGTTCGCACCTTCGACTCGCGACACCACCCTGCTCCAGGTCTCCGGCTCGATGACGCTGAACAGCTTGAGCCCGCGGCGCTGGTCGTCGCCGTAGGGCTGACAGATCCGCTGGTTGTGGAGCCGGACGCCGGCCTGGTGCATCAGATCGTAGAGCCTGTTGTAAGGCAGCCCGGTTCGCCCGTAGTAGGTCCACACGTCCTCGGTGGTCCAATCGTAGATTGGATATGCGTTGAAGACCGCGTTGCCCTTCCAAGTGGTCCACGGGAAATTGTTGAAGCGCTGTTTGCGACGGCTCGCGATCGCGCGCCATCGGTTCAGGCTTTCGTCGCTTCTGATGCCGACGAAGCAAGCAACGGCCCCGCCGCCGGAATACCAGTCGCCGAAGAGGTCAATGATCTCCTCGAACTCCATCGCCGTACGACTGCCCGTTCGCGCGTCGGTCCACGGCGGTCTGTACCACGGGAATCGTTTCCAGTCTGTGATCGCCTCTGGTGGCTGCGGCCGGATCCAGTCGACCATTCTCGCGGGGTCCCACGCGATCCAGTGCGGCTCCATCATCGACACGGCGTTCCGCAGGTGGATCGGGATCGCGAGCCAGTACGTCTCGATCACGTCAGCGTAGAGGGCAAACATCTCACGCACATGTTCGATCGTGAGCTTGTACTGGCCCTCGAGGTCGAGAAACAGCGCGCCGACTTTGCGTCCGCGTTTGCGTGCCTCGAGACAGACGAGGTGCATCATCGCCCCCGAGTCCTTGCCGCTCGGGCCCGAAAAATAAACGTGGCGAAACGTGTCAAACGTCACCGCGATCCGCTGTTGCGCGGCCGTTAGGACGTCGACGCCGAGCCCTCGTTTGCGCTCCGTCCGCTCCCTCACGGCAACCATGCCTGCACCTCCTCGACGGTCATCTCCACCATGCAACCCTGTTCGGACCGCACGAAGTATCTCCGCTCCTTGGTCCACGACTGCCACTCGTGAACCTCGTATACGCCCTCCGGCAGCATGTACACCAGCACGATCCCGCTCTTGCCGCTGGAACTAGCGTTGCGGTAGTCACGAAGCGGGCGCACGAACTCCCGCTTGAGTCCGAAGGTTGGGCACCGCCCCTTGATGCGAGCGACCCAGGGCCCTCCGGAGTCGAGGAGGCGCGCCTGGTGCCCCTGTGGGACGCGGTGGAGCATGCGAAGCACACGCCGAGGATCTCGCTGGTATGGCCGCAGGTGGTCGCCGATCGCATCGAGCTTCAGCGAGGCGACCATGCTGCGCGGCGCGCCGTGAGGGACAGCGCTTGGCGCGGGTGCACCGGTAACGCCGCGCGCTGCCTGCTGGATGATCCTCTGGATGGGGTTTGTCACCTGGATCCACCTGGGAGGAGGCCTCTGATCGTCTGGCCGAGCAGCATCGCGCCCGCCCTGCGGAGGTCGTGCGAGGCATAGCGCCCCGCGCCCGCCCGCGCCAGCGCCCGCATAAACGCGATTGCCGCGTAGTCGCCGTCGGGGCCGATGTAGAGCACGTCAATCGCCCCGGAGAGCCGCTCGGCGGAAGCCAGCGCGAGCCCCTCGTCGTCCGGCTGGCCATCGGAGATGACCAGCGTTCGTTCGGGCCTGATGGCGGACGCCGCGTCGAGCGCGCGGTGCATGGCGGTCCCGCCCCCCGGCTCTGGAAGTTCGGCCGAGGACGCGATCTCGGACGGCGACGACGAGAAGGCAATCAGGCGCGCAGGTGGAGCTCCGGCAAGCGCCTCCCGGAGCACTTCGATCTTGCGCTTCCCACCCCACGCGAGATCGGCCATGGAACCGGAGACGTCGGCAACGATCACCTGTCCAGTCCCCGCCGAAGCAAAGCGGCGCCGATAGCGGGCGGTGTTCCCTGTCTCGGCTGGGGCCGAGGCGGCTTGCTGGATGAGAGCCTGGAGAGGGTTGGCCGGTGCGAGGGGGCGGCTCACGGCGACACCTCGACGGAGAGGGCCATGTGGATGTCGATCTTCGTCCCCGCGGGGAAGGCGGCGTATGCGTCGGCAAGAAGCTGTTTCACCGCGTCGGCGTGCGGTTTGAAGTCGCGGTCGCCAAACTCCAGCGATCCTGGAGGCTGACGCTTGTTGCCGGTGACGAACAGCGTGACGTGGCCTTTCCCGTAACCTTTGCCGAGGAAGACGCGGGTCTCGCTTCCCACCCCTGATTTCCAGACCTGTAGTTCGCAGCCCTTCATGTCCCACCCATCGTATCCAGCCACGATATGGTAAAGCGCCCGAACGCGCTCCGCCAAGGCCTTCTTCCTGCCCCAGATGGTGTCCTGCCTTGCCGTTGCAGCCGCGTCACGCACCCGAGCGGCGGCTTGCTCGGCGACCCGCCGCTCCTCCTCCATGCGGATCCGCTCGGCCTCCCGTTCGGCCGCCTCGTTGGCAACACGGGCCTGCTCGGTTGCGTCAAATCCAGCCTGCCGCACCGCTGCGGCGACGGCGGGGCCGCGCCGGATAGCCTCCGCGCATACAGCGCGGAACAGCGCCTCCAGTTGGTCGTCGTTCAGCTCCGAGAAATCCAGATCGTCCATTGCCATCTCCCGGGCAGCTCATGCTGCCCTCTCAGCCGAAAAGCTCCCCGGGCTGACACGGGGAGCTCGGCGGGCCATCGCGGGCCCGGTTTGTGTGGTGTCATGCCTGCTCGGCTATCGCGCGCTCCGGTACGAACCACGTCCCGCCGTCCAGCTCGCGCGGCACGCCAAGGTCCGAGCCAAACCGGAAGCCGTAGCTGTACCGGCGCGGCGAGAAGTAGAAGCGGCCCACGATCGCGATCTCTGCGCCGGGCTGTCGGCCGCCACGGACCAACACCTCGCGCGCCCGCGCCTCCGCGTCGTCCGCCGTCAAGGTGTCCACGTTGCGCGCTGATGCCTGGATCTTCATG
>Ga0137458_1000067_pt1 | contig 12403 bp, 19 predicted proteins | sample EasRivERMGT642_2_FD_102311 | JGI IMG/M metagenome (GOLD analysis project Ga0137458, IMG submission 102311) | Soil microbial communities from meander-bound floodplain in the East River, Colorado, USA - East River MetaG ERMGT642_2 | ecosystem: Environmental > Terrestrial > Soil > Floodplain ... | reverse complement strand
ATCCTTGACCTGACCCCGAACGAGGTGCCTGCCTTGCGGGCGGCTATCGTAGCCGGAAATATCGACGGCTCCGTTTATGAGGGGCCGTGCGCCTGCCTGGTGGGCACGATCGCGAAGGCCCGCCGCTGCACCTATAACGATATACCAGGCGTTGTCCCGGCCTCGCACAGGCCCGCGGAGCGTCTGTTTTCGGGGCTCGCCCCCGGTCACACGCCGGAGCGAAACCCCATCGCCAAGCTGATCGTGGAGTGGATCGATGAGTGGACCGCCGAGCGGCCAACGATCACTGCCTAAGGAGAACAGATGACCAACGAGCTCCCCGGCGATCACCAGGAGATGTGGCGTCACGTCGCGGAGTGGCGTCACGTCGCGGAGTATGCCGTGTCGATCGGCAAAGCGCTCGCTGCTCCGAGCGACGACGTGTGGACCCCTGCGCCTGGCGTTCGTGGGTACATGCTGTACCGCGGCGCGGATGGCACCTTCGTCTCGCGCGTCGAGATCGACCCAGGGGCAGAGGTGCCGCGCGAAGCTCACGCCGAGCACACAGAGACGCTGTTCGTCTTGCGCGGATTCATCGAGATAGAAGAATGGAACACGACGTGGGGAACTGACATCGACAACGGATCGATCACGATTGACGCTGGCACGCCCCACACCGTTCGCAACGTCCACTCGACCGAACCGGCCGAGCTTATCGCCATACTGCGCACGGTCACGTCGACGAGCGATACGGACCCGTCTGAGCTGGCCACGGAGGAGTAGCCCATGATCCCGACCTTCGTCACGAAGATCGCCGGTGCGCTCGACGTCGTTCGCCGGCTGCTGGCTGCTCAGCGTCGGCGTCGCGGGGAGAGGATGTAGCTGATGAGCCCCAACCGAACACGAGCGCGCCGATGGCTCGTCGAGCGTGGGCTGTCGCTCAGCCACGAGCGCGCTCTCGCCGACGAGCTTGCCATCGCCGAGGGGCGCGGGGAGGAGCGCGTCATCAAGCTCCTCATCGAGCACGTTGGCCCGGCCGTGCAACGACTCATCCTTGACATCCTCGAGGAGTCGACCGGCGTCACGCTGCGCGATGCCATCGCGCAACCTGCCGATGATGTCGCCGATCAACACCGGGCCATCTCGCCCGCGGATGGGGGTTGAGCCGTGGAGTCCGTCGCCTACAATTTTCACGCGATCGAAGATGACAGCTCGTCCCGCGCTGCGGGAGGTGACTTCGACCGTCAAAAACCGGATGAGCGGCCCCGAATTGGGCGTGACGTCCTGATTGCCGATAGCGCGATCATGCTCCGCCGAGCGCACGAGCATGCCGGCACACCAGCATGCTCGTCGGCGACGATCGCAGGCGTGTCCAAGCAGGTCGCTTCGCGGTGGACGACGGCTCCGCTTGACCATCCGCCGCCGCTCTACATCGTCCTTGCGCACCCTGCCGTCGCCGTTGAAGCAGCGGCGCTGCTGCTCAAGCGCGCCGCCGAGCAACTCGCCACCGAGCCGCTCGACGTGAGCAACGGCCTCGTGCGCGTGCTCGCTGCCACAGCAGAGATCGAGGCTGTGCTCGCGCGTCGGGGTGCGAGGTGAGTCTTCTACCGGCTTGGCCTTGGTTTGGCTCCAAATTTTCGATCGCGCCGGCCGTGTGGGATCGCTTCGGCAACCCTGGCAACTTCGTCGATCCGTTCTGCGGCACAGCTTCGATCGCGCTTGCTCGCCCGACGCCGGGGAAGGTCGAGACGCTGAATGATCTGTTCGGGTTCATCCCGAACGCCCTCCGCGCGATGAGGTACTCGCCAGACGCGCTCGCCGAGGAGATCGCGTGGTGTCCGGTCTCCGAACTCGATCTTCATGCACGTCACAAGGCTCTGCTCGAGCGCATGGACGAGGCGCTCGTCGAGCGGCTCCGTGGCGATCCGAAGTACTTCGACGTGGAGCTTGCGGCGTGGTGGATCTGGGGTCAGAGCTGCTGGATAGGCTCTGGTTTCTGCGCTCCAAGTGGCGCGAGCAACAGAAAAAAACCAGCCTTGTCGGGGCAGGGCTCCGGTGTGTCGGCGTGCCGCCCGAAGCACGGGATCGGAGTCTTACGCGGATCGTTGCAGCTACCGCATCTCTCTGGAAGCGATGGCACCGGCGTGGGGTACGGGCGCGGCATTTTCGCGAGCGGTCGCCGAGACGATCTTGCTGGGTATCTCGGCGCTATCTCCGATCGCTTCGGCGTGGCTCGTGGCACGAGCGTGCGCATCACCTGCCACCCGTGGGAGCATCTTGTCACGCCCGCCGTGACTATCTCCCACGGCAAAACAGCGGTGTTCCTTGACCCGCCCTATGGCGAGGCGGCGAAGCGCACCAAGAACCTGTACGCGAAGGACTCGCTCGACGTCGCCGCTGACGTGCGCGCGTGGGCGCTCGAGCACGGTGACGATCCCAGATACCTGATCGCGCTCTGCGGATACGAGGGCGAGCACAAGATGCCGGCGACCTGGGAGAAGCTCTCATGGAAGTCGCGTGGCGGGTACGGGAACCAGGGGGGCGAAAACGTTAACGCGCGCCGCGAGCGAATATGGTTTTCGCCACACTGCGGGAGACCTGCTCAGCGTTCTCTTTTTGAGACGCGCACGATCCAATCCACCACAGGAGACAACCAATGAGCCTTGACCAGGGGCAGACGCCCCACGACACGCACACCAACGGCAGCGCATCGGCACGCACCGTCAACATGTTCCCCGCGCTCGCCACGAACGACAGCGAGGCGATCACCGTCGACGAGCGGCACAACCTCGGCACCACGGTACGCAAGCTGTTGCTCACGACGGGCAAGCCGATGACGAAGGAGCAGATCCAGGATGAACTCGGCGAGCCGCGCCACGCGCTCGGTGAGATCGACGCAGCGCTCGTCAAGATGGGCGCGCGCAAGACGACCGTCGACGGCGCTGAGATGTGGTCGTTGCTGTCGACAGAGGACGCCGAGAAGCTGCTTGCGCGGTGCGCGGATGTGCTCGTCGTCATGGCGAACGCAGAGTGCACATGCTGCTGGTCCGCCGGCAACATCTGCGATGAGTTTCCTTCCCATCGCTCGCGCCCAGTTGAGGAAACGCGCCTCGACATCGATGCTCTTGTCGCGGCCGGCGTAGTCATGGTCAATTTGAATGGCGGCGACGAACCGTACACGATCACCGTGGACACTCGCGCAAACATCCTCCGTCTCGGCGCCGAAGCCGTCGCTCGGTCCACGCTGTCCGAGCTCGCGCTGCGCGACGCCGACCGAACGGAGTTCGAGCGCGTCGCCACTGAGAGGCTCGGCGCCGAGCGCAAGGCGAAGGTCATCGCACAGAGCGAGCGCGACAAACTCGCCACCTTTTTGCGCGAGAACGGGCAAGACGTTGGCGCCATCCTCTCGCCGCCGGAGCCCGTCACCCCGGGGCCAAAGCGCGACGAGTTCATGTTCGAGAAGCTCGTCGAGTGGAGTGATGCTGTTGAGCTCGACCTGCGACGCAAAGAGGCCGCTCTTCGTGCCAAGCTCGAGCTCTCCCGCGCCGCGCTCGACGCCGAGAAGGCGCGCCATGACGGCGTGCGCAAAGGCATCGAGGAGGAGCTTCGCGAGATCGCCCAATCGATCGCGGACAAGCTGTTCATGCAGCGGGAGCAGGCGTACCGCGAACCTCGCTGGAACGAGGGCGTAACGCTCGTGGTGCGCATCAGCGACGGCAAGATCCTCGACAGGCAGCCCATCGCGAAGGGGACGCAGCGCGCGTTGCCGATCGAGACTTCGCCCAAGGCCGAGAGCGTCGTGCCCCCCGCAAAGGACGAGCACGACGTGGCCGCGTCATCGGCGGCCACGAAGCAGGAAGCACGTGCCGCTGCCGTCGAGCAAGGTCCGAAGGGCGAGCTCACGATCGAGCGCATGCTGGTCGACGCCGAGACGCTCCTGCGCGGGTTCGGCAGCGTCGGCCTTGAGTGGGGCAAGGACGGCAACACCGCCGTCAACGCGCTCGCTCGGCGCATCCACGGCAAAGAGCGCGGACGCCTCCCAGGCGGGCTCGCCGCGATGGCTCGCAAGTCGCTCGACAGGCTGCTCGGCGATGGGCGCGCGGTGCGGCAAGGGGACGCCATCGTGTGGGCAGAGGTGATCGCGGACAAGAAGCGTGCACGGCTGATCTCGTCGAGCCCGCCGTGTGAGATGGTCGGCGACGCAAACGCGAAACCAGCGGTGTAGCAGGAGCAGTATATGGCAAGCGATGGACGTACAGCCGATGATGTCGAAGCCGAGCTTGCCGTGCGGCACATCCCTGGCGAGGATCGCACCTGGCTCGATGTCGTACAGGAGGCCGCTCGGATCGAGGGCGCGGTGCTCGCCAACGTGTGCAAGCCAAGCGGCGTGCGTCCGCCGCCGGCGGCTGCCCGTGCGAGGCACCGCGCGTGGGCTGTGCTGCGCGGCTATCGCTTCTCGCTGAGCGAGATCGCTGCGCCGTGGGGAGTGCATCACACGACCGTGCGCGCTGCTCTGCTCGGCCCAGATGAGCACAGGGTCAGGATGCCGAAGCCGCCCGAGAGCCACGAGCGCTCCGTGTCGCCAACGCCCGACATGCCATCGGTTGACTCGATGGGGCGGCTCGCCGGGCACGTCGGACCCGATGACGTCGACGAGTGGCTCGCGTGGATCGCGCCGCACAGAGATCGCGCGATGGCGGCCCGTGTCGAGCGCGTCAAGGCCGCCATATCAACGAAGGAGAAAGCTGCGTGACACCCATCGAACACGAAGAGCACCTCGGCTATGCACGCTTCATCGAAGCCGTGGAGTGCGCCGAGCGGTGGCTCAAGGATGCGCACACTAACGGCGCTTCCGACTGGTACGGCGTCGTTATCGGCCAGCTCGACGAGGCCGACAAGCTGCTCGACGATTTCAACACGCCGCGTGGACGAGGCGCGCGCATGGCGCAAACGTACCGGTTTGAAGAGTGCGGGATGCCGTTGGCCGGTTCGCTTCGTGACCAGGCTGAGGCGATCCTGTACGGCGCGGCGGAAGCGAGCGCGATAACTGGTGGGCTACTCGAGGATGTCGAGGCCGGATGACCACGTTCCTCGAAACACGCCGAATCGGGGAGGCTCGCGCCGCGATGGGCGTCGGCTTGGCCACGGGCGGGACGTCGGCGTACGCTCGGGGGGCTGGAGCTGGGAAATCGGCCCCGATTTCGCCGTCGTGTCTTGCGTTTAATTCGGGCGTGGGTTATGAGCAAGAGGATACCTGGAGCAGTTCGCGGAAGGCCGAAGGGGAGCACGAGGGGTGTTACACCGATGGTCGGTGTGCGCTTGCCGGAGTCTCTCACGACGGATCTGAAGGCCATGGCGGAGGAGAGCGGGGCAACGCTCACCGACGTCGTGCGCGAGGCCTGCAAGGCTGCCGTCGCGCGTTGGAAACGAAAAAAGATAAAGGGCTGACGGCGCACCTTCGTGCGCCGCGGCACGGAGGTGGTTCTTGAGCAAAGCGAAGCGCAGCAAGTACGTTCGGGTGCGGCTCGATTTCACGATCGAGCTCTCCGAAGAGATCGACTCCAACATCATCGTGGGCCCGCGCGAAGCTGACCGCTTGCAGCTTGCGTTGACGGCGGTGCTCGCTGGCAATCCGATCGTCGACGGGATCGCGCCAGGAATGCTCACGAGCTCCGACCTCGACATCCGCCCGCGCGACAAGAACGGCAAGCTTACGGGCCCACGCGGAGGTGGCTGATGAGCATCGCCGCGCATCGATGCCAGAGTCAGTACCACGGCCACGGATGCGGCCGGCCGGCAGGGCACGTCGGCGAGCACTACACCGCCGACCAGATGGCGGGCTGGACGACGCGCGTAGAAACCCAGCACTCCACCTGGAGTGAATGTGGTGATGAACACCCCACAGCTGGCTTCCGCTGCGGCATGGTCCGCGGCCACGCCGGCAAGCACTACGTTGCAACCGAGGCTCCATGCGCTGCCGAACCGACCTGCGTTCGCGCGCGCCCAATTGTCGCCTGGATAACGCCAAGGAAACGACGCCCGACAGCGGGCGCTTTGGGCACCGGCGGAGGTGCCTCATGAGCGATCCGATCAAATTCACCTGCCCGTCATGCGACGCTCATCACGAGCGCGGCTATCACATGGGCACACTTGGCTTGTTCCGTTGTCTTCGCTGTGGCTACGTCGGCCACGGGCATCATCCAGACGCGGAGATCATCGCCTTAATCGACGATGAGATCCAGGCGACTCCGACTCGCACGCCTGAACCCGCCGTGGAGAACATTTGCGCCACCGCACAAGGCCGGGGCGAACCCGTCGAGACGTTGAGCAGCGGTCTCAGCTCAGCCGAGCTTTGCAGGCGCAACGGATGGTCCGCGGGGGCAGTGCTTCGCGGCACAGAGAGCGGAGTTGACTTGCGCGGCCGGCCGTGGAGCAGCGCCGAGACGATCACGATCACCGCGGTGGGAAAGACAATGGTCCTTGCGAAGTGCGACAAGCACGACCGCGAGATGGTCTGGTCCCTACGGGAGCGAAGTTGGCACGAGGTGCCACCGGACTCGGGTCAGGAGACAGGAGCTCGGCCGTGACCCACGACGAACTCCGCGCCGAGATCGCCAGACGCAAAGCCGGCACGCCGCTTGACTTGCCGGACAGCCACGAGGAGCGCGTCTTGCTCGTCCTCCGGCATTATGGCAACGGCGGCGTCGTCTTCATCTCTGAGCGCGCCAAGCTCACATCAGACGCGACATCGCTTGCGCTGTTTATGCTCGGCGACAAGATGGAGCGCTGCGGCAGCATCTGGAGCTTGCGCGGGGGCACGCCGTGAGCGACACCACCACAACCGCCCACCTCGCAAGCTGCCTCAGCAACACCACACTCGATGCGGAGATGGACGCCGCGCACCGCAGACCTGTCCACGAGGATGCCTTGCTCGCGGTCATGCCCGACGCCGTGCACGGCCTCAAGATATGGGCGCAGACCGTCAAGAAGACGGCTTGCGCGAACTGGGACAACGTTCTTGGAGCGCTGCGGAAGGCACAGGAGCGCGGAGCGGCGCGCGTCAGGGTGGAACGCTGATGCCTTGGTTCGCTCTCGACGATCAGGGCTCCTTCCACGAGAAGGTGCTGGCCGCCGGCAACGAGGCATACGGGGCCTGGTGCCGTGCGGGGCAGTGGTCGAGCGCGAAGCTTACCGACGGCCGTTTACCTCGTCACGTGGCGCTGGCCATCGCCCCGATAAAAATATGGCTCAGGCTGGAGAAGGTGGGCCTTTGCGACCCGACCGGGGGAGACGACTTTCAGATCCACGACTTCCTGGACTACAACCCGAGCGCTGCCGAGGTGCTCTCGAAGCGGGAGGCGCGCGCCACGGCTGGCCGTGTCGGCGGGAAAACCAGGGCCGCACGCCAAGTAAAAATGGCGGACGATCCGGCGGCAGAATCGGATGGCGTACTCGACCACGAAAAGCCTACGCCAAACGAAGACAACTGCCCGGATTCATTGAATCGAGGTCAAGCAAATGCTTCAGCAAACGTCAAGCAAGTGCTTAAGCAAAGTGGTCTGGATCAGGGTCAAAAATCCAAGCAAAACTCAACCCCGCGCGCGCGTCTCCCGGATCCCGGATCCCATTCTTCCGCTCCTACGGAGCGGGCGCCCGGCGAGCCAACGCCCTCCCTCCCAGGCTCTCCGAGCAGGTCAGAGATGCCCGTCGCCCCCACGGAAGGGGCCCAAGGATCGCTCGGCTTTGACGGCCCGGCCCGTGAGACCCCTCCGCGCTCACAGACACGCAGGGGAGGCGGCGACGGCCAAGATGCGGCCCCACCGGAACCGGAAACACCACTCGGCGTCGGGTGGCGCACATGGCGCGCCGCGTACCAGGCCAAGTATCGCCGTGGCTATCCGGGCAGGGGGCCGGCTGGCCAAGCCATGCAAGATATCGCGCGGGCGGCCGTCGAACACCTGCGAGAACTGGGGCGCCCCCCCGGCGAACTAGAATATCTGCTGAACCACTGGTGGGAGCGGTTCCTCGAAGACCACGGGATGGCAAAGGCCGGCAGCGAGAAAGGCTTCCTCGACGAGCGTGGTCATGCTCTTCAGTTTTTTATGCAGAGCGTGGCCAAGTACGGATCGCCATGGGATGATTCAGTTCCTCAAAGCACTACCCACGTAGTACGAGATCCACCGAAGCCTATGGTTAGCCAAGAGCACAGCAGCGCGGTGGCCAAGCAGCACCTCGGCCGCCTGATGGGTGGCCTCGGCCACGGAGGAGCATGAACCTCGCCCGACACGAGACCAAGATCGTTCGCCTCGAACCACGCTCGGACGCTGGCCGCATCCCGCCGCACGACCTCGACGCCGAAGCGGTTTGCATAGACGCGCTCGTCAGCCGGCAAGACAAGCGGCACGATCTGCTCGCCATCCTGCGGCAGGAGCATTTCTACTCGGACTCGAACGGGTGGATCTTCGAGGCGGTGCGAACGCTCGTCGAGGCTGACATCAGCGTCGAGATCGCCTCTGTTGTTACATGGCTTCGTGACCGAGAGCGTCTCGAGCAGATAGGCGGCGCGTCGTACGTGTTGCAGTTGGTCACGTGCACCCCGTTCGCGGTGCACGCCGAGCAGCAGGCATACACAGTTTTCGACAAGTGGCGGCTGCGGCAGCTCATCGCGACGTGCCAGAAGGTTGCCGCCGAGGGCTACGGAGACGTCGGCGACACGGAAGACTTCATAGGCGTGGCCATTGCTTCCGTCGAGGAGATTGGCCACGCCGACCAGGACTCAGCAGCGCAGCTTGTGGGCGCTTCGGTGAGGGCTGCGTTTGAGCAAATCGTGGCTGCGGCAGATCGGCAAGGTATGACTGGATGGTCGACGGGACTCCGGTCGCTGGATCGTAAGCTCGGCGGTCTCCAGCCTGGGAGAGTAACAGTAGTTGGTGCTCGCGCGTCGATGGGCAAGACGGCGCTCGCTCGCTCGATCGTTGTGGCCCAGCCGGCGCAGGGCGTTGCTGCCGCGATGTTCTCGATGGAGACGACACGCGAAGAGCTCGCACTCGACTGGGCGTTCTCGCTCGCTCGCGTCGACAAGGACAAGCTCAAAGAGCACGGCGGGCTGGACGACGACGAGTGGAAGCGCATCACCGAAGCAGCGACAGAGCTCCAGCGAATGCCGATCTGGATCGACGACACACCGAGCTTGTCGATGCGAAAGCTTCGGGCGAAAGCGCGCCAGATCAAGGCGGCTGCCCAGCGCCGCGGGCTCAAGCTTGGCGTGGTCGCCATCGACTACTTGCAGTTGATGGACGGCACCGAAGGGCTGGCCAAGGGCGCAAACAGGGAGCAGGAGATATCCAAGCTCAGCCGGGCGATGAAGGTGCTTGCTGGGGAACTTCAGATACACATCGTCCTGCTTTCGCAGATCAACCGCGGCCCGGAGGGCAGGCAGGTGAGCAACAAGCGCCCGACGATGGCCGAGCTTCGGGAGAGCGGAGCCATCGAGAACGACGCCGACAACGTGATCCTTGTGTACCGCGACGAGTACTACAACCACGACAGCACCGACAAGGGTGTCGCCGAGCTCATCCTGGCGAAGCAGCGCGGCGGACGCAGGAACGTGACCGTGCGCGTCGCCTTCGCGGACTGGTGTACACGGTTTGACGATCTGCAATACGGCCAGGATACATCACCATGACCATCGACATCGCCACGGCAACGCGTGAGGAGCTTGTGTCCGAGGTGCTTCGGCTGCGGGCGCGCCGGCCATGTGGTCGCCCTCGTGGTAGCCGTACGCACGTTTCGTTTGCGCCGACAGCAGAAGGATACGCCTTCGACGAGCGACTAAACGCAGTTATCGAAAGCTATCCTGGTGCCACGTACGAGGAGCGACTAGAAGCATGCGCCGCAGCAAATCCGTGGATGCTCGAGAACCTGCTGCCGGAGCAGCCGGCTGACAAGCGGCGCGCGCAAGGTACATACGCGCTCGCGAAGCAGGTGAAGCCGCTACGTCGGTCGCCCGGCCTGACGCAGGCGCAAGCCGCGGAGCGCATGGGCGTGGCGCGTGGAGGTTGCAGCACATGAGGACAGAGCGAACGATGACAACGCGGCGCCTGCTCGATGACCGCCAGCACTCCATCCTGCTCCCGACCGGCGGGCTCTGGTACGCATACGACCCGCGGCCCGAAGACGTGCACGGCCGAGACTTCCCACACCTCGCCCGCGTCCAGCGCTGGCACGGCTACACGTCGACACCGCTCACTGTCGCCGAGCATTGCTGCCGCGTGGCTGAACTGCTTGCCGCATGGGGATCGCCACGGCATGTGCAACTCCAGGGGCTTGTTCACGACCTCCACGAGCTCTATCCGCCGGGTGATGTGCCTGGTCCGCTGCTGCGCGCCGACACGGTGATCGCCGCCGCGCTGCGAGAGCTTGAGCGCATGGCCAGGGAGGCGACGCGTACGGCGCTCGGGTTGCCGCTCGTGTTCGATCCGCTTGTGCATGCGGCCGATCGTGTGCTGCTCGCGACAGAGCGGCGCGACTTGATGCCGATGGCGGACGAGGCACTGTTCGCCGGGCTGCCTGAGCCGTTGCCAGATCGCATCCATCCGTGGAGCGCGGACAAGGCGGGCCGCGAGTGGATGAGCATGTTCGAGCTGCTTGGCGGGGTGCTGCCGTGATCGATCTCCGCCTCGGTCGCTGGCAGGACGTGCTCTCGGACGTCGAGGATGGCTCGGTGCGTCTGATTCTCACGAGCCCACCGTACGACAACGCGCGCGAGTACGAGGGTACGGCGGAGCCGGTTGACTTCGGGGAGCTCGCCAGGTTCGTGCTGCGCGTCCTGATGCCCGGCGGCGTGCTCGCTATGGTGCTTGATGGGGCCGTGAACGATGGAGAGCTGAGCGTGACGCCGTTCCGCGTGATCTGCGACTGGGCGGCGCTCAAAGGCTGGCGTCTGCTCCAAGTGCTCGCCTATGGGCGCAATGGGGCGCCAGGGAGATACGAGGGCCGCTTTCGGCGCGACCACGAGCCGCTTGTCGTCTTCGTGCGCGACGGCGCGCCGCACGTGTGCGAAAAGGATCGGATCGCCGATCGCGCCGCTTACGGACGGCAGCACGGCCCGTTCACTGGGCGGGCCCGCGACGGCAGCCTGCGCGGTCAGAGCAGCGTGCGCGAGGATGCCTTTGACAGGCGGCACCGCGGCTCCCTGTGGTTGTACGGAGCGGTGGGGCACGGAAGCGACCCGAGCGCCGACACGGGGCACCCGGCGACGTTTGCCGAGGCGTTCGCCCGCGACGCCGTGACCGTGTGGAGCAACCCTGGTGATCTCGTCATCGACCCGTTCGCTGGATCGGCCACCGTCGGGCGGGCGTGCATTGATCTGGGTCGAAGCTTCATCGGCGCCGAGCGTGTCGGCCCTTGCCCGTCTTGCGGAAGCACCAGGGCCGGCCCCTGCTCGTGCGATCGGGAGTGGGTCAACTACTACGCGATCGGGATGCAGCGCCTCGTGCAGCAAAGCATATTCGGGATCGGTGCCAGCGCATGACTCCGCTCCCCATCATGTCGCTCGACCCTGGCTGTACGCGGCTTGGCCATTCGCGCATCGTCCTGCATCGCGACCACCTCGGCGGGCGCTTCGTCTACGAGCGCGGTGGGCATCGCGAGCTCGACCGCGGCTGGCTCCACGCTGAGCTCCAGCAGCTCCGCGCCGAGGGCGGCGTGTTCGCGTTGGAGGTGCTCATCGGCGGCAGGTTCAAGGGCCGCATGACCGCATCGCTGAACGAAACAGCGCAGATGCAAGGGCGCATCCTCGACATCGCGGAGAGCGCTGGATGGCCGATGCCGCCGCGCGATCCTCTGCCGCGAGATGAGCAGCGCGGGCAGCACATGCTGCTCATGCCGGCGGGCGATGGGCTCGTAAAGCGCGGCAAAACGCGTGTGCAGATCCACGGCTGGCGCGGCGAGCTGTGCCACACGTCACGCCCGAGTGATGCCGCGATCCGTGTGGTTGTCGAGAGCATCGTCGAAGGCATCCCGCACCTGCACCATCTCGTGCGGCCGCATGTGATCGACTCGATAGGCTTGGGTGTGGTCGCAGCACACCGGTTCCTCGGTGTGCCCGTGCAGTTGACGTGCGCCACGGAGCAGGCGCTGGCGCTCCAGCGAATGCGCGACAGGGCTGCGCCCGCGGAGAAGCAGAAGCGCATGTACAGCAGAGCAATGCGGCAGGAGATGAGCGAGCGCGCACGAGCGAGGGCGAGATGAGGTCGATCTACTTGCGCACGAACGACGGGATGAGCTCGAACCCGCACGCCGCGGCGATTCTGCGCGCTCGTGACCAGCGAACATCGCCGCCGTGTTCGAGCTTGCTCAGCGCGCTGTACGTTGTTGGCCACCCAGCGGCAGCAAGCCGCGCCGCGAGCTCGTCGAGCGTGAT
>Ga0137458_1000066_pt1 | contig 12439 bp, 12 predicted proteins | sample EasRivERMGT642_2_FD_102311 | JGI IMG/M metagenome (GOLD analysis project Ga0137458, IMG submission 102311) | Soil microbial communities from meander-bound floodplain in the East River, Colorado, USA - East River MetaG ERMGT642_2 | ecosystem: Environmental > Terrestrial > Soil > Floodplain ... | reverse complement strand
TAGCCAGGGGAGTCTGAAGGCTGTCGTTCGTGTCAGGCCATCCGAAGGGTCCGATTCTTTAGTATCTTACCAATGTGATCTACACTTTCACTGGCAGGGTCCCTTTGACCTTTCCGTAGTCGACTCTGAAGATGGAGGTACAATCAGCAATGTAGTTGGTGCGCCGGGCCTTGTGCAGAGCATTTTTGGTGACCAGGAGCAGCTCGATTTGCTTGTTCCCATCGCAAACGTAAAAACAGGGGACATCACCCTGACACAATTCTCTCAGCCCGCCGGTGTTGATACCAGTATTGCTCATCCTTGGAGGCTTGTCGTGACGTTGCGACCATTGAACGATGATCCTCATACACAGGTTGTCTCCGCTTCGATCACTCAAGATAGCAATCGGAATCTTCAATGTATCGCCCATGTGATAACTTCAAAGCGGCAAAACCTGCTGGCATTCTACATTTTCGATCCGAAAACTGGCTGGAGCCAGCCATCTATCATCACCACCTCGGATGGAAAGCCAATTGTGGTGGGGCAGGGCAGGATAAGAGGTAGTAAGGGCTTAAGTGGATGATTCTTGAAATCTGCTCATGATTTAAGCGAATGGTGGGTACTTATACAATAAAAAGCAAATTCAACACAGAAGACTCCTGAATCGCCAACGGTTCAGGAGTCTTCTAAGCAGGGGTGAGAGGACTTGAACCTCTGACTATTCAGATAGCTTAAACCTCCATGATTTACATCTCTCATGGGTCTTGATACGGTGGCAGTTTGCGCATCTTACCTCACACTTGGCTATTTCAGCTTCTATTGTCTGCCAAGAGAAGCCCTCACCTAACATCTTGGAAATATTGCCTGACTTCTTACCTCGCACATGGTCAAATTCAAGAACACGTATGTCAGTGTTACCACAATCAACGCATGGGTGGAAGGATAAATAGCCAAAAAGCAACTCCTTATTTTGCTCAATAACCAAATCAGTTTGTACTTTTGCACGAGCTATATATGTATGCTTATTATTCTCGTAGTGCGCTTTACTAGCCGTAGATATACAAAGCTTGCATCGACTATGACGTATTCCTCTAGACTTGTACTTGAAGGAGAATTCATCAAGGAAACGATTCTTTTCACACATAGAACAGTAGCGTATCTCTTTTTCCATGAAACAAATCACTTCCTAGCTAACCTTAAAAATCTCCACCAACCAAATCTTTCACTCGTTTTGATACGGTGGCAGTTTGCACATCGAACCTCACATTTTTCTATTTCGGCTTCTATGATTTCCCAAGGTGTAGCACTAACTAATAACTTGCTAATACTTGCCTTTTTGGAACTGCGTACATGGTCAAACTCAAGACAGCGTACATCGGTGTTACCGCAATCAATACAGGGATGAGCCGTGAGATAGTCATGAATTCTTTGCCGATTTTTAGCAATTACCCTGGTATTACGCTCTGTTGCGCGATTTTTATAAATTTGGGAGTTGTTTTGATAATGAACTTTGTTTGCCTGACGCAGGCATTCTTTGCACCATCGTTGATGTATTCCTTTTGCTTTATTGTTCCAGGAGAAATTGTTGACATCTAGGTCTTGGTCACATCCAGAACAGTGTTTTTTGTTAGTCATTGATGCTCCTTTCTATTGTTGGGTGTGTACAATAATGCATCGTATCAGAAATTATATTCCATTTATTCTTAGAAAGCAATATTTCTCTAGTTAGACGATGAAGACTCCTGAACTCTCCAGAGTTCAGGAGTCTTCCAAGCAGGGGTGAGAGGATTCGAACCTCCAGAACCTTCGCTTTTGGAGAGCGCTGCTCTGCCAGTTGAGCTACACCCCTAGGATTATGTTTGTTATAAACGACTTCTACACACTGCATAGAAGTAGCGGAGAGGGTGGGATTCGAACCCACGGAAGAGTTTCCCCTTCAGCGGTTTAGCAAACCGCCGCACTAGGCCACTATGCGACCTCTCCAGAACAACCCTCTAGAGCCAATTGATCCTGTGAGATAACCTGGGTGCCATGTGTTTTAACCACAACACCACGTCAAGTATGATACCAGAACATGCAAGCATTGTCAACAGTTTTTTCGCTGTGATTGGAAATTTGGAAGTAGATTCCTAGCCGATGTATCTTACCTAGGACATCTTAGCGTGGTTGTGCTATATCCTTGTCAAGGGAAAAGCAAAATGCTACACTGATTATAGCAAATCGTTATTGTATAAGGAAGTCGAGATGAATCTAGCGGAGAAGATTAAGCACTTGCGCGAGATTGAGGGCGAACTGCGAGGATTAAATCGAGCAATGACCCAAGTGGAAGTTGTCAAGGTCATGCAAGATGAGCTGGGCGAAAGTATCAGTCAGGCCTATATGTCACAGCTAGAAAGCTCGAAGCGTCTCCATTTGACCGCATCAAGTCGTAGCCTGCTGGCACGCTTCTTCAAGGTTCATCCTGGCTATTTGGTCAGTGATCCACCTGACTATAGCACAGACTTATTGACCGATATGGGGCAAGACACCGATCGGCTTAGGACATGGCTCATCGCCAATGCTGTGGAATGGCGCTCTGAACCAGTACTCCACGATCTGCTAGAGTCTCTAGCTCAGTCCAAGGACCCACTCCGCTATCTCGAAGGTTTTCGTAGCTTAATGTATCTATCCCTAGAAGAATTCGCAGCGATTGTTGAGGTACTGGCCCATGTGGAAGAGGTTGAGGAAGCTAAGTCCGATCACGTGTTGTGATTTCTCAGAGGCGTGACGGGCGCAATACATTGGGTCCCCATTCGCTCCATCCTGGTGGGCATGTTGGAACTACTGGCGGAGCAACTTCCAATGGGCATAGTACTGTGCAGGTGCAGCAGGATATACAACTCAGGCAGGGCAGGAACTTTTTGCTACTTGGCTATCTTAATCCCATGTCTTTTGCACTCTTCCTGCTCTGATTTGGCTTCCAAGGAAAAACGTTTATTTGGCTTCTCTTCTTCTTTTGGCTCTTCTTGTATCTCGCTCATTATTTTTTTTGCTCTTTCTAGACTAGCGCAAAGCTGCACTGATAGCCTCTTGGACATTGGCCATCATTTGTAGGCTCTCCGTTGGGCTGGCATTGCGTGTTGTCATGAGTACCAGGAAAGCTTTTTGATCCGTATCCACAATCCGCATCAGGATGTGGCCCTTAGAACTGGTAATCACTGTCTCCTCGTAATTATTCCCTTCTGCACTATCAAGTGCCTGTAGAATATTTTTCTGAATGGTACTGAAGTATCTGCACATTTTTGAGATATTCAGGTCATTTACAGCTACCTGAGCTACTGGATGCCCATCGATACTCACGATGGCAGCTGCGATGAAGCCCACGATTGAGTAGCCCAATGTCTGTAAGGCCGAGACGAGCGCAGCATAGTTATGTTTGGCAGCCAGACGTAGCGCTTTGAGTGATGAGGTGGACAACGCTGGATTGCTATCCTGTAAGGGATCGGAGGACCTGCTAGCGGGAGCATTGGTATCTGCTACTGAACCATTTAGTCTCCCATGCGCTCCATTGCTATTACTGCTCCTGGCTAGCAGTCCAGATTGCTCTACAAACTCATCATATGGCCACACGACTGGCGTTGGAGGTGGCGCTGCACTTTGCCAGGATGGTGAGGAAGACAAACGCGTTTTGGGCTCATATACGGGTGATTGTTGCAGAAGCTCGGACCATTGCGGAGATAGATCATCCGTTATCTTGTTCGTAGATTGCCACTCTGTTGGTACCGATGGCATAGACAGCGGAGCGGATAGCTGGGAATTTGAGGTTGCTGGCGGTTGCACCGCTGATATATTGTGTGATGTAGGTTGATCTGTGAGCCAAGAGGGCAACAAGACAGTAGAATTGGTTAGTCTATCAGACTCGTGAGTGGTTTTTGCCTTCTCAGTTCCATTCATCAATGCATCTAACGAAGATATAAGACCAGCAGAGCCATTAAGATGGGGTGCACTGTTTTTGCGCACACGTTCAATTTGTCCAGTATGCTGCCACCATTCTTTCACGACATCATTGGTCTGTGTAAGATCAGCGACTTCAAAATGGGCAGTGGGTAGCAATAAGTCATCGGGAATGTTGTGAATTGGAGTCGTCTGTGTTGGTGTTTGCTCTTCCTGTGATGAGAAGACAAAGGGACGATCATCTATATCCTCGAGAGAGAAGGATACAATAGCGTTTGGACTAAACTCTTCCAGTTCTTCCGCATATTGCTGGCTATTGGCATACTTCGTACGATACTGGAGCGCCTGAAAAATCAAACGTGAAAGAGGTTGTGTGACGTTTGCATGAACCTGTTCATCTAAGGACTGCTGGGTCACTGTGCCGTTTTTGTGTGCAGCTAGGGCAAAAAAGGCCTCTTCCCCGCGCAGTATACCATATTCAGCCCAGGTCAATTCCCCATGCTGGAAGCCTAATGTACCCTGTTCTTCCAGCCCGGTATTAATGAGCAGCGTGATATTCTTACGGCTCATGTTGATGATCTGGATAATATCCAACAAGTCGAACGAGTCCAGGCTAGCCGTAAAGCCGGAATGTTGCGAGAGGTGGCGCAATTCGTCCTTGAGCACGCGGAGATCGAGAGGCTTCTCTAAGTAACTGACGGCCCCACTTTCTAAGGCCTGGGCATGCAACGCTGGCGAATTGGGGGGGCCGATCGTGATAATATGGATAGCCGGACGATAGGCATGGAGCCATTGCAGCACTTCGAGACTACCAGTTTCAGGTGCTTTCAGGTCATAGATAACTACATTGAACTCTTCCGACCAAAGGCTATTGATAGCGTCCGCATCGCGTGTGACCCCTTGGACCTCATAGCCATCCTTGCGAAGAGCGTTGACTAAATTCTCGTTGAGAGCGTCATCCTCAACTATGCAAATACGCCAGACATCAGACATCGTTACTACCACCTGAAACAGCCAAGCCTGTTTTATACTTCTAATGCAAGAATAATTGACATTTTCGAGTTATTCATGTATACTTATCCTCACCCGGAGGGAGAAGGAGGAGGCTCAGAGCTTGCGCTCTTTCACGATCCGCTTGTAGGATATTTGTGCTATTCGTGGGAAGCCACATGTCCTCTGCGGAGGGTACCATTAAACATGAAAATGGCAAAGACCGCTATTTTCACAGGCAAGTGTATCACGCTCCTCTATCTCTGGCAAGATACAGCGCATCGGTACCACACTCGATGATGATAACGTGGCTTCTTTTTGTAGCGCGGAGTCAACTTTTTATCCCTTCCTAAATGTGTGAGTCTTATACACTTTTGAAAGTTATATATGTCTGTTGTTCCCATCGATCATACTTTACCTTTAAACGCATCGTAGCTTATCTGTGGGAAGGAGGTTCCCAGTTGTGAAATGCCCTCAGCTTTGATAGCATAGTCTTGTCATCTAAGGTAAAATAGTCTAAGTCAAACAAGGAGCACTCATAGATGACCTTAAATGAAACGCAACAAGATATGTGGAAAAAGCTAGCAGGCGAGGCTGCTGCCGGACTGGTTGAAAATGATATGCTGATTGGATTGGGCTCTGGGTCGACTGCTAGGGCTTTCATCCAGGCATTGGGCCAGCGTGTGCAGGCTGGGCTGAAGGTTGCAGGGGCAGTGGCTAGTTCGCAAGCCTCGCGTGATCTTGCGGTCAGTTTTGGCATTCCCTGTGCTGATCTTGACACCTACCCCGATCTGGATCTCTATATCGATGGAGCCGACGAAATTGATCCTAGCTTGCAGTTGATCAAAGGAGCTGGCGGTGCACTTCTGCATGAGAAGGTTGTAGCAACTGCCGCCCACGATTTTATTGTGATTGGAGACACGACAAAACAAGTACTACAGTTGGGGCAGCATGCTCCCGTTTCCGTCGAAACAATTCCTTTTGCGCTTACACCTGTGCGACGGCGGCTAGAAGCTCTGGGAGCCTATGTAACGTTGCGGCAGCATAATGGAACACCTTTTATTACCGAGAGTCACAATATTATTTTCGATTGTACTTTCGCGACAGGCATAAGTGATGCTCCCCGCTTAGATGCACAACTCCATAGTATTGTTGGCGTTGTCGAGACAGGATTATTCCTGAATATGGTGCAGCAAGCTCTAATCGCGGGGCCAGAAGGCCTGCACTTGTTGACTGTATAAGGTGTATTATAACAATGAGCTGTATTTGGTTCTTAGATTCGTACAGGTAGCTATTTTGAAAGGCAACTGAGAAGTATGCAAGTTGTTCGCACAGTTCAAGCAATGGTCAAGGAACGTGCACAGTGGACTGGTCAGGTTGGCCTTGTGCCGACGATGGGATATTTGCATGCCGGGCATCTTTCTCTGTGCCAGCAGGCTCGTGCTGACAATCAAGTGCTTGTTGTGAGTATTTTCGTTAATCCGACACAATTTGGCTCTCATGAGGATTTGAGCCGCTATCCTCGTGATCTGGACCGTGATCTGCAGATACTTGAAACATCGGGAGTAGATGTTGTGTTTGCACCTCACGCCGAGGAAATGTATCCGCCGGGCTTTACAAGCTATGTTGATCTGCATGGCCCTCTTACGGAGCAGGGCGAAGGGGTGACCCGTCCTGGCCATTTCTGTGGTGTAGCCACTGTCGTGCTCAAGCTATTCCAACTTGTTCAGCCGCGCCATGCTTATTTTGGTCAGAAGGATGCTCAGCAGGTTGCAGTTATTTCGCGTATGGTGACCGATTTTAATCTTCCTGTTCAGCTGCACATCTTGCCGATCATTCGTGAGCCTGATGGATTGGCAATGAGTAGTCGCAATAAGTATCTAGATGACGCTTCACGAGCAGCTGCAACGGTGCTCTACCGCGCACTTCAGGCTGGTCGCGCAGCCTTTGAGGCTTATTCATCAGAAACTTCGCAGAAGGTTACTCAGACTATGATTGACATTGTTGCGACAGAAGCACTAGTTCGTCTGAATTATGCAGAAGTGTGTGACCCAGCTACATTTCAGCCTTTAGAGACATTGCATGCTCCTGCACTCTTGCTGATTGCAGCTTCTGTCGGTTCAGTGCGTTTAATTGATAATTTCGTCCTGCATGCCGATGGCACTTGGGATACCGGGTGCATGTGATAAATCGGTTGGTTAGTAGCAGACACGATACCCAAAGGGGTACATGGTAAGTTGAGTCCCTATTTTCTCTCGCAATGAATTGCAATTAGGGGGCTATTGTTGATGCATATCAAAGGAAAAAGGACGATGATGGAAAAGAAAGTTACTGTACCATTTATTTTAGCTTGCAAGCATGGTACCAAGCTTACAATGGTTACCGCTTATGATGCTCCTAGCTCTCAGATCGTTGACCGTGCTGGGGTTGATATGATCCTGGTTGGGGATTCGCTGGCAACTACGGTGCTCGGTTACCAGGATACACTGCCAGTAACCATTGATATCATGATCCACCATGTAGCCGCTGTGACGCGTCCACAACCACGCGCCCTGGTGATTGCTGATATGCCCTGGCTCAGTTATCATATCTCTGTTGAGGAGGCTGTACGCAACGCCGGGCGTCTGATCCGCGAAGGACATGCAGAGGCAGTAAAACTAGAGGGTGGTCGCAAACGGCTGCCAGTGATCGAAGCTCTGCTTGACACAGAGATCCCTGTCATGGGACATCTGGGACTGACACCACAGTCTATCCATGTGATGGGAGGGTATCGAGTCCAGGGCAAAAGCATCGAGGCTGCACGTGCATTGATTGAGGATGCCAAAGCCTTAGCCAAGGCAGGTGTTTTTGCCCTGGTACTTGAGGGTGTGCCTACAGTACTCGCCCGCATCATCACAGAGGAAATTCCCATCCCTACCATCGGTATTGGTGCTGGACCTCATTGTGATGGACAGGTACTAGTATTCCACGATATATTGGGGTTTCAGTACACGAATCATGTGCCCAAGTTCGTCAGGCAATATGCTCACCTGGCAGAAAATGCAACGACTGCATTGAAGCAATATTGTGCAGATGTGCAGTCCGGAACATTTCCGACAGATGATGAGAGCTATCATCTAGATAAAGATGTATGGCAGGCTTTAACGTCCTCAGAAACGGATAAACCTGCAACAACGGAATAGAGGATACCTTGCTCTATGGCCAAGATCTATTATGACGCTGATGCCGATCTTTCAGCACTCCAAGACAAGCGCATCGCTGTAATTGGCTACGGTAGTCAAGGACACGCCCATGCTCTGAATCTGCGTGATAGTGGTTGCTGTGTCGTTGTTGGTTTGCCTGAACAGAGCAAAAGCCGTCAGAGAGCGGTTCAAGAAGGCTGGCAGCCTTTGCTCCCCGGCGAAGCCGCGAGTCAGGCAGACATCATTATGCTGCTCGTCCCCGACCAGTATCAGGGAAGGGTCTATCAACAAGAATTACAAGCCCATATGGAACCGGGCAAAATGTTGATGATCGCGCATGGCTTCAGCCTGCACTATGCCCAGATTGTTCCACCGCCTGACATCGATGTAGCGATGGTTGCACCTAATGGACCGGGATATATGCTGCGTCAGTTCTATACCGAAGGATCAGGCATTCCAGCGCTATGGAATGTTCACCAGGATGCAACTGGTCATGCCGAAGCGATCACGCTGGCCTATGCACATGCTCTGGGTTGTACACGTGTGGGGATTATGCAAACAACCATCGCCGAAGAGACCGAGACGGACCTCTTTGCAGAACAGGTCGTTTTGTGTGGCGGACTCACCACCCTTATCCGTACCGCCTTTGAGACCCTCGTAGAGGCGGGCTATCAGCCAGAGATCGCCTATACATGTTGTTTACGCGAAGTAAAGTTAATTGCTGATCTCCTCTATAAAGGAGGTATTCACTATATGCACACATCTATTAGCACCACAGCCGAATTTGGAGACTATGTCAGTGGACCGCGTATCATCGATGAGCATACGCGAGAGCAGATGCGTGCTGTCTTGCATGATATCCAGGATGGAACATTTGCCCGCAACTGGCTGCTCGAAAATCAGGCTGGTTGTCCTAGCCTGCAAGCCTTGCGCAGGAAAGATGCCCAGCATCCTATCGAAGAAATCGCACGTAGGATTCGTCCGCAGACTCCATAGTCTTTGTATATTGTCCCTCTTTCCACCTTATAGGGAGAGTCTTCCTTTTGCTATACTCTCCAGTAAGGTAATGACTTATCAATCCTGATAGTTATGGAAGGAGCCAATTGATGCACTCTATCTGCGAAAAAAGTATAGCAATTTTTGCTATACTCATTCTGAGCATAAGTTTTGTTCTTAGAAGCGAAAGTATACTTCAAACTGTGGAAGCGGCTGGTAGCGACTGGCAGGATCTAGGCCGCCAAGTTCTAGCGCAGAACGATGGCTGGGGCTCGGCCGAAGGTGGTACAACGGGTGGTGCGAAGGCCACCTCTGATCACATCTTCACTGTCACTAGCCGCCAAGAACTTGTGCGTGCTCTGAGTGGTGATACTGCTCCAAAGATCATTTTTATCAAGGGTATCATCAATGGTAACGAGGATGATGCAGGCAAGCCTCTAGCCTGCACCGATTACGATACGGATGGCTATTCGCTTAACACTTACCTCAAAACCTACGACCCAGCAGTGTTTGGCCGCACGAATGTGCCGAGCGGCCCAGTGGAGACTGCTCGCAAGGCCTCTAGTCGCAAGCAGGGTGCACGTATTAAGATCAACATTCCATCCAACACAACGCTCATTGGTGACCAATCTGGTGCCCGCGTGATCGGTGCCAACTTCATGCTCCAAGGTGTCGAAAACGTCATCATCCGCAACATCCAGTTCGAGAACGCCAGCGATTGCTTTCCGCAGTGGGACCCAACCGATTTGAATCCATTCAATGGTGCCCTGGGTGGCTGGAATTCCCTGTACGACAATATGTCAATTCTCGGCGACTCGAAGCATGTGTGGATCGACCACAATGCATTCTCCGACGTGGGCAAACTCGACAGCCAGCAGCCAAGCTACTTCGATCGGGTGTATGAGCAACATGACGGTGAACTTGACATAACCAAGGGTGCTGACCTCATCACTGTCTCATGGAATCGGTTCTCCGAACATGACAAGACAGTGCTGATTGGATCATCTGACAAATTGACCTCTGATGCTGGCAAGCTACGAGTCACGCTGCACCATAATGCATTCATCAACATCATCCAGCGGGCACCACGTGTACGCTACGGCCAAGTCCATATCTACAATAACTATAACAACGAGGTGGCGAATCGCTCTTTTGTGCCTGCCTTAGGATCGTATGCCCTAGGCGTCGGAATAGCGTCCAAGATCTTTGCGCAGAGCAACTACTACGAACTTCCCACAGGCGTCACCGCAGCCTCAGTTATTGCAGTCGTGAAAGGGACTGCGATCCACACTGAGAGCGACATGTTTAACAAAAAGCCGACTGACCTACTGGCAGCCTACAATTCAGCCCATTCCACCGCTCCCCTTAGTGGAGATGTTGGTTGGACACCTACGTTCCATACCCAGATTGATCCTGTTCAGTGTGTGCCGAGCCTTGTACCGCGTAACGCAGGAGTAAGCAGTACCATAACGGTGTTGCAAAATAGCGGAGGCAACGTCTCTCCCACGACATGTGCAGCGAAGTGAAGGCAGGGAAGCACACTGCTTAGTAAGAAGGTATGAATCCGTTCTACAGGCTGCCCGAAGTCAGATTGATCTAAACATCAAATAAATATCTTGGTTCGTTGACTGGTCCTCAGTTTAGCTTAGTGTCCATGCCATAAAATCAGCATAGTCGTAACCAGTCCGATAGCTAGGAACAAGAGAAAAATGAAGCCAATTATAGTCACGGCCAATAGCAGAGGGACCTGAAGGATGCGTGCTGGCAGCACTCGGCGCAGACCAGTCAGTGTCGGGATACCTGAAAGCATCGCAGCCTGATCGAGCAATGTTCTTCCCTTCATCGGGGCTGCTAGCTGATGGCTTTGCTCAACAGGCTGATCCAGCGTTGCCACCTGTACAGCGGCCGTCGCATATGCAGCAACCTGCTTGGAGTTCTCAATCCGAGCTTTATCAACGGATGGCAAAGGGAATGTTGTTGATTCATGTGGCTTGTTAATCGCAAAAACTCTTGTCATCTTTTCCTTTGTCGTCTTATGCTGAGCCGCAGTGTTATGACCATCGTCTTGTGAGGTAGAATGCAACGGCTGCATCCCTTGAGTCTGCCGTGTCTGGAGAGCGGACTGCAAGGCTGTATCATATGCCTGGGCGAATTCCATAATGGAAGGATAGCGCTGCTCTGGCTTTTTGGCTAGCGCGTGCAAAAACACATCATCTAACTCGCAAGGAAAAGATGAATTATAGGTACTGGGGCGATCCGGAGGGGTATGATGGTGATGGTGCAAAAGTTGAGCGGCTGTGCCCTCAAAAACTGCTCGTCCGGTTACCAATTGGTAGATCATCACGGCAAGAGCGTACTGATCGGCTGATGGCCCTACGTGCACCGAAGTTGCCAGTGAAGGATCATCAAATTGCTCTGGTGCCATGTAGAGGGGTGTACCAACCGAACGATGCAACGAACGCCCACTACGATAGAAGGCCGCCAAGCCAAAATCAGCTAACAACAGATGAGGGCGGCCCTGAGGAAAGATACTGGCGAGATAGGCCCGGGCATTTTTAGGGGTATTGCGTTCAACGCGAATTAAGAAATTGGTTGGCTTGATGTCACGATGAATAACGCCATGATCATGGGCATGTTGGAGTGCAGAGGCCGCCTGCAACAGATAATAGCCAGCCTCTTCAGCGGAAATAGGCCAACCGAAGCCAAATTGTTGTGTACGACGCTGTAACCAGTTCCACAGCGACCCCTCCGCAAGATAAGGCATGACCAGAAACGTGATCGGCAAACTCCCATCTTCAATCACTGCATCGCCAAAATGGGAGAGAGGCAAAATATGTTCATGTTCCAATTCGGCCACGGCACGTGCTTCACGCTCAAAACGTAAAGCAGCCTGTTTGCCTTCTGGCGTATTTGGGACTGAACGCAGATCTCCACACACCACTTTAATAGCAACTTTGCGCCCAATACGTGCATGTTGAGCTAGATAGATGTCACCCATCCCACCACTCTCGATCAACCGTAGAAGACGATATCCACCGAGAGCCTTCCCCACCAACATGTTCATCGAGAATCCCTCATGATGTATAAAAAAGACAAGCGCAACTTAAGAGCAGAAAGGCTGTCCCTTCTGCCCTGCTACAAACAGTATAATCCCACTGGAAAAAAGCTTGAGAAGGTCTGAGACAAACGTGCTAGCAAGATACTGGCCACAAGGCTATTATCCAAGCTGGCGAAGAGCATCTTGCGCAAGATAGGCAAGTTTAGGATGCGTCTCGCTCAGTTGTTGTAGCGCAGGGCTCGCCTCAATATCCCGATATTGCACGATAAGCTGACTTACACTACGCACAATCGGCTCGCAC
>Ga0137458_1000065_pt1 | contig 12449 bp, 10 predicted proteins | sample EasRivERMGT642_2_FD_102311 | JGI IMG/M metagenome (GOLD analysis project Ga0137458, IMG submission 102311) | Soil microbial communities from meander-bound floodplain in the East River, Colorado, USA - East River MetaG ERMGT642_2 | ecosystem: Environmental > Terrestrial > Soil > Floodplain ... | reverse complement strand
CTGCACGGGGTAGTGTCTCACGTGTATGTATCGGCAGTGAATCGCTACGTGCAGTTGTCGAAGGATCTGGAACCGTAATTACTCATATACCTGTAATAGTCAATCAAATACAAGAAAATCGCGAAATGGTATCAGTATCATAGTGGAGTCAGAATTATGAGCACAATTATCGACATTGAAAATAGATATACCAGTGGTGTCTATGGCAAGCGCCAGATAGCGATTGTGCGAGGGATGGGTGCTCTGTTATGGGATGTTGACGGGCATGAATATATCGATTGTGCAGGTGGTCACGGAGTTGCAAGCATTGGTCATGGGCGCACGGAGATAGCCGCTGCGCTGGCAGCGCAGGCTCAACGTCTGATTACCTGTCCCGAGATCTTCTATAATGATGTGCGTGCACATCTCCTTGAGCGACTGGCACAAATTACTCCAGAAGGCATCACGAACTTTTTTCTCTGCAATAGTGGGACCGAAGCCGTCGAAGGAGCGTTTAAGTTTGCGCGTCTGGCAACTGGGCGTACAGGAATTGTAGCAACATTGCGAGGTTTCCATGGTCGCACGATGGGGGCCCTTTCCGCAACCTGGGACCCGCATTATCGCGAACCCTTCGCCCCGCTTGTTCCGGGCGTAACGCATATCCGCTATAATAATCTGGATGCTGCACAATCAGCAATTACCGAAGAAACAGCAGCAGTGATCATTGAATTAGTGCAAGGTGAAGGTGGTGTCCATATCGCGCATGATGACTATGTGCGAGATCTTGCGGCACTCTGTCGTGAGCGTGGGGCTCTACTGATTATCGATGAAGTGCAAACAGGCTTTGGTCGTACTGGCCGTCTCTTCGCCTGTGAGCACTATGGTGTGCAGCCGGATATACTCTGCCTTGCCAAATCGCTTGCAGGTGGTATGCCGATGGGTGCGATTGGCCTGGGGCGACGCGTGATAGCGAGTGAACGTATTACCAAGAGTGTTCATGGTAGCACCTTTGGTGGCAACCCTCTGGCCTGTGCTGCCGCTCTGGCTACGCTCGACATCCTTGAGCAGGAAGAACTAGTAGAGCGTGCCGCAACGCTCGGTGCTCATGCTCTCCATCGTCTGCAATCCATACATTCGCCAATTATTCGAGAAATACGTGGTTTAGGACTACTGATCGGTATCGAACTCAACCGTCGTGTCCAGCCTTATCTCGAAGCCCTTTGTGAGCGCGGCGTTCTGGCCCTATCAGCTGGTCCCAACGTTCTGCGTCTACTGCCACCATTGGTAATCACGGAAGACCAACTAGAACATGTCCTAGACATTATCGAACAATTGCTTATCCATCCTGAAAAACCCACTGGCAATTCATTGCCAGAAAAGGTAGGGACCCGATGTATCGCGTCCGCTGTCCCCGCGTCCACCGAACCCACGTCCGCCACACTGGACCATACCCATGAAGTTGCCCTATTGCAAAGCATGCTCACCATCCCCAGCCTTTCTCGTCAGGAGAGCACACTAGCTCACCATCTAGTAGAACAAGCGCAACTGATGGGACTGAATGCCTATATTGATGAAGCAGGAAACTTTGTTGCCAGCACCCACCAGCACCCGACAGATATGCAGCCTATCGTGCTACTGGGACACATGGATACCGTGCCGGGCAATATCCCAGTATGCTTAGAAGACGGCATACTTCACGGTCGAGGCGCAGTAGATGCTAAGGGACCACTGGCAGCCTTTATCTGTGCCACAAGTCGTATCGCACATTCTAAAGAAGTAGAACGCCCAATTGTAGTAATTGGAGCAGTTGAAGAAGAAGCAGCAACATCACGCGGAGCACGCTTTGCTGTGCAGCAGTATCAACCATATGCCTGTGTTATTGGTGAGCCAAGCGGAAGTCAAGCAGTCACTATCGGCTATAAAGGACGGTTGCTAGTAGAGGGACATTGCAAGCGCTCATTGAGTCACACTGCTGGCCCTTTGCAAAGTAGCAACGAGATAGCCGCAGCATACTGGGAGCGTGTGCGTCGTTGTGCGAGTGAGTGGAATGAGCAGCACGCGGGCAACTCAGCCTTTGCCTCTCTGCAACCTTCGCTACGTAGCATTAACAGTGATCAGGATGGATTAGAGGAATGGACGCGCTTCAAGATCGGTTATCGATTACCGCCAGACTACGATATTGCAGCACTGCGTAGTCAACTTGAGCGCTGGGCCCATGAAGATGATATACACATCAGCTTCTCCGGTGAAGAGGTAGCTTATCAATCAACGCGTACAACTTCCCTGGCGCGTGCGTTTATCGTAGCTTTGCGAGCCACGGGAGCACAGCCTACTTTTAAAAATAAAACGGGTACTTCCGATATGAACGTCGTTGGACCTATCTGGGGACAAAACATCGTCGCGTATGGGCCTGGTGACTCACGCCTTGATCATACGCCGCAGGAGCATATACGCATTGCCGAGTATACCCATGCGATAGATGTACTTGAGCTGGTGTTGAGAGGATTACAAACGGTGAAGGGGTAGCGGACGCGGACGCCACGAACGCAGGAGCCAGCGTACGCGATACATCGGGTCCCTACTTTTCTCGCAATAAATTGCGTTTTATTGTGTTGTTACTTGAATACTTACAAGGATTGTACAAATGAGATCACTTGCCATTCTTGACACGACCTTGCGCGAGGGAGAGCAGTTTATCAAAACATTCTTTACCTTGGAGCAACGTTTGCAAATTGCACGCCTGCTCGATGCTTTGGGCGTGACGTTTATTGAGGTGCCATCGCCTGTCTCTTCGCCAGAGACGCATACTGCCATTCAAGCTCTGTGCGAATTGAATCTCAATGCGCACGTTGTGCCGCACGTGCGCTGTGTTGAGGCCGATATCCAGGCCGCGCTGGCTACTCCTGTACATGGGCTCAATCTGTTCTTTGGCACCTCGAACGAACTGCGCTCATATAGCCACGGACGCCGTATCGATCAGATCATGGCTGAGGCCGTGCCATTAATTAAATACATCCGTTCTTGTGGGCGTTACGTGCGCTTTTCTACTGAGGATGCCTTTCGCAGCGATCTGGTTGATTTGTTGACGGTATTTGATGCAGTAGTTGATGCCGGGGTCGAGCGCATTGGTTTGCCAGATACCGTGGGTATTGCGGCTCCGCGCCAAGTTGAGCAACTGATACGTCTGATCGCCGACCGCTATCCGACTGTTGGCATTGAGTTTCACGGGCATAATGATAGTGGCTGTGCAATTGCCAATACCATCGCAGCCTTTGAAGGTGGAGCTGATTGCCTGGATGTAACTGTCCTGGGTATTGGAGAACGCAATGGCATTGCCTCGCTCAGTGGCATTATTGCGCAACTATATATGCATTATCCTGAATTGTTGGCTCATTATAACCTTACGAAATTGGTAGATGTTGATCGCTATGTTGCTGAATGCCTCAATATAGAAATCCCTTTTAATGCTCCAATTACTGCTACAAATGCTTTTACGCACCGAGCAGGTATTCATACAAAAGCGGTATTGCGTAATCCACACGCCTATGAAGTGCTTAATCCAAGCGATTTTGGTCTGGCACGTCATGTGGATATTGGTTCGCGTTTTACTGGCCGCTATGCAGTTGGGCATCGCGCAAGTTCACTAGGATTACAACTCAATATAAATGAAATTGCTCAACTCACTCAAGCCCTTAAAGAGCGTGCAGAGTATGGTTCGATGAGCGAAGAGCAAGTTGATGCATTTATCCATGCGTGGTATCAAGAGAAAGGAAACAATCTAGTATGGGAACGCTAGCTGAAGAAATTTTTAGTTACAAATTGGGCCGTCCTGTAAAGGCGGGCGAGACAGTTGTGGTAGAGGTCGATCATGTGATGAGTCATGACACGACAACTCCGCTTGCTATCCAGGCATTTCGCAAGTTAACGAAGAAAACAGGAGGACGTGTTTTTGATGCGAAGCGTTCACATATTGTCTTCGATCATATTATTCCGGCCTCTACAATTGCTGCTGCAACCTTGCATCGCGATACCCGTTCTTTTGCCAAGGAGCAGGACATCAGTATCTTGCAGGAAGGCATCTGCCATCAGGTTATGCCTGAGAAGGGCTTTGTGATACCTGGCAGCATTATTGTGGGTGCTGATAGTCATTCCTGCTCATATGGAGCTTTTGGAGCATTTGGTACTGGCATGGGTTCGACCGACATTGGTGTGGCATATGCGACTGGGCGGAGCTGGTTCCGTGTGCCAGAGACGATCAATGTCAACGTAGTGGGTGAATTGCAGCACGGTGTTTTTGCCAAGGATGTGACGCTGGAGATCGTGCGTCGCATTGGTGTTGATGGTGCGAACTATCGTGCACTTGAATTCACGGGCGAGGTCATCAAGCGGTTCTCGATGAGCGAACGTTTTACCTTCTCCAATATGGCGATCGAGATGGGTGGCAAGGCAGGCCTGATAGCTGCCGACGAGACGACACGCGAATGGTTACGTGGCCGTACGGATCGCGATTATCCAATGCTTGAAGCACACAATCCGCATTACGAGCAAATTTTCGAGATCGATGTTTCCAATCTTAAACCGCTTGTGGCCTGTCCGCCAGATGTTAATATTGTGTATCCTGCTGCAGAGAAGGAAGATATCAAGATTGATCAGGTTTTCCTGGGCACCTGTACCAACGGACGCCTGGATGACCTGGAGATCGCCGCAAATATCTTACGTGGCAAAACAATTCATCCTGAGATCCGCATGGTGGTTGTTCCCGCATCACGTGAGATCTATCTGGAAGCGATGCGCCTAGGCTATCTAGAAATCTTTGCACGGGCGGGAGCCTCAATAGGTACGCCTGGTTGTGGTCCCTGTATTGGCCGTCACTTTGGTGTCCTAGCTCCTGGCGAGCGAGCCTTGACGACGATGAACCGCAACTTTACGGGCCGCATGGGAGATCCCACAGCTGAAATTTACCTGGGCAGCCCAGCAACCGTCGCAGCAACAGCCTTGACCGGTCATATTACCGATCCACGACGCTTCTTATAGTCATAAGTAATAAAAGGCATGATAGGTGTGAAATACAACGGGCGCAATTCATTGCGTGTCATGTAGGGACCCGATTTATCGCGTCCTTTGGATAATTGTAAAATGAAAGGATAAAAAGGTTATGGGACGTATCTGGAAACTTGGCGATAACATCAACACAGATATTATTATTCCCGGTCGCTACAATGTAACGACTGACCGAGCACAACTAGCGAAATACTGCCTGTACGAAGTTCTACCAGAATTCGCGCAACAGGTGAAAGTGGGTGATATTGTCGTAGGTGGGCACAACTTCGGCTGTGGCTCCTCGCGTGAGCATGCACCGACGGCGATTTTGGCAAATAATGTAAAAGCGGTCATTGCACGCAGCTTTGCCCGTATCTTCTATCGCAATGCCGTCAACATCGGGCTACCAGTGCTTGTTTGCGAGGAAGCCGTGCTCAATAGTCAAGACGGTCAGGAACTAGATGTGAACCTGAAAACAGGCATAATCCATAATATTACCACGGGCCAGAAATTTCAGGCTGAGCCACTTGACCCATTTGTCGCGCGTATTGTAGCGGCAGGAGGAATTATCAATTACATCGAGCAGGAAGGGACGTTGCGATGAGAGTTCGAGAGTTGCAGTCTCCACCAATGGTCTGTGTGATTGCTGGTGATGATGCCGCCCCAGAAGTGATGCGCCCGACAGTTGAGATCTTGCGCACTCTGGCCCCTGCTATTCGCTTTGTCGAACCGCCCTGTGGTCGGGATGCCCAGGCACGCTATGGAACGGCCTTCCCTGACGAGACACGCGAAGCAATTGATGCTGCGGACTGCACACTCTTCGGAGCTAGTGGGGGACCTTGCCGCCCGATCCTCTGGTATTTACGCTGGAACAAAGAGACCTATATCAATGTGCGCCCAATCCGTTGGCAACCGGGTTATCGCAGTCCGATGCGCAATCCTGAGTGCATCGACTATGTCATTGCCCGTGATAATCTCGAAGGCATGTATCCGCCACGTGAGGGAGATCTTGCAGAACTGGCCGCTTTGTCAAGTAGTCATAGCTGGTGGCAGGCTCCTCCCGTGGACAAAGTTGGAGCATATGCCGTAAAAGTTAGCACCGATGAGCAGATGTACCAAGTAGCACAAGCCGCCTGCCAGCTAGCATTGCAGCGCCAGTCAGCGGGCTATCCGGGACGTGTGACACTCGGCGCAAAATACTCGATCCAGCCGCGAACTGATGGCCGTTTTCGCACCATTGTAAAAGAAACAGTGAGTCAACATGCGGATCTAACCTATCAAGAGTTTTTGATTGACGATCTAGCGCGTCGTCTAGTTGCTTGCCCGGAAACCCTGGACGTGGTAGTACTTGGCAACGAACACGGCGATATTCTGGCCGATGTATCCAGTGGCACGATCGGTGGATTAGGTCTGTGCCCTAGTGCCTGCTATGGCAAGGCTTATGCCTACTTTGAGCCTGTACACGGCTCTGCACCTGATCTGGCTGGCAAGGGCATTATTAATCCTACAGCGATGCTCTTATCCGGTGCGATGATGCTAGAATATCTAGGCTATCTTGAGCAGGCACGCATGCTTGAGCAAGCCATTGCACAAACCTATCACGAAGGGATGGTATTACCGCTTGATCAGGGTGGACGGGCTAGCACTACAGAGTTTGTGGATGCTATTAAAGTGCGTCTGCTTGGGAGCGTGAACTGATTGTCTGGAAGGGATTTGCTATGCAGGCTCAGGATATAGAAGCGTATCTTGCAGATCTCGGTCAGGAGTTGCAGGATCTAGGTGTGGAAGACCCTGTTCGCATTCTTATGATTGGAGGGGCATTCATGCTAACCCAGGTTCATAATCGATCCACAACAGATGATGTAGATATGCTTCTCAAGGATCTTGATGATCCCACAATCTCGCCGCTTTACCAGACCTTCAAGACGGCGGTACAGGCTGTTGCAAGCAGAAATCAGATCTCGATCACCTGGATCAACGACGTAATTGGTGATTTTCTCCGCGATGTTGGTGTCGTGCCAGAAGGAGTTCTGTGGCGGACATATGCTATGCTTGAAGTGTACATCCCACCAAGAGAATATATTTTAGCCCTTAAGCTACTGGCAGGCCGTCAGAAGGACCGAGGAGACATTCTGGCCCTTTGCCAGCAGTTACACATTCAGACACGCGAGCAGGCACAGCAAATAGTTGACTGCTACATTTCAGAAAAGGAAGTTCAGCAACTCAGTGGTTTGGATGACACGATCAGTGATATCTTCTCGTAATTTAGTGTAGTGTGTTTGATACAATAAAAAAAGAAAAACATAAATAAGATACATAAATAAACTTAGAAGTAGCTAAGGTTTAAATTCGAATCTTAATAATCATAGTAGCTAGCAGCGTTTTTGAACGTTTCTTCTGGCATTTCGAGGAGGTGTTATGAAGCCAATCAGTCAATTACAAACGATGGCTTTCTCTTATCAAGAAATCTGTCAGGGAGAACTGCCTTGGGTAGCCCTTGGCAATTTCATGAACTATTGGTTTGACTATGCTAAAGATCGGCGTACCGAGCTTGTTGCTACGCCGATCTCTTTACCTGACCCATTGAGTGATGAGCTATTCCGTTGGGCTGTTTTTTGTGCTGCCTCAGTAGAATACCTATGCGAGCGCTATGGAGTACCTTGTCCCTCTTGGGTGCACAATCCTGCCTATTGTCTATCTGAGTCTTGGTTTGATGCTCCCATGGCTCACAAGTTGCAAGTGCGTGAGCGGCTTGTACAGCAGACTCCAGAACCTTTCACCAAACGTAATATCTATTGTGGCAATCGAATGTTTGCCAACAAATGGGAATTTGCTGAGCAATATCGCCAATTCACATCTCTTCGGCGCTCTGTGGTATCAAGCTCTGCTGAGTAGTCTAGAGGATGGCTAGAGATAAGCTCCACATTCAAGTCAAATGGAGCTAATCGGAAGATGTCTGTTAGTTGCCATCCAGATATCTACTTTGTCCCTAGCAAAAATTTCTCTCAGAAGATACACTTTTAAGCAGATAGTTTCGTTATTAGCAACACCCATACTGCATAGAGTGAAGCCTGCTCGCAAGAACAGCAGAGCGATAGCAATTTCCGCCTAAAGATGAGAGTATTGCATCAGGGTCCTGTATACTAGTGGCAGCGACAAAAAAGTACATTGTTAGCTAATGTAGGGAGTTTTAGTAGCATGAAAGCTGATTGGGTAACAAAGATTGCCGATCGCGTTGAGGCAAACGTGCGGCAAACAAAAGGCGAACAAGCCACAATTGTCTGTGCATCGGGCATTAGTCCCTCCGGACCAGTGCACCTGGGGAATCTGCGTGAAGTGATGACTGTGCATCTCGTAGCTGAAGAGCTATCCTCGCGTGGGTGGCTGGTAGATCACATTCATTCCTGGGATGACTATGATCGGCTGCGTAAAGTTCCTGCCGGAGTATCGGCTGATTATCAAAAGTACATAGGAACTCCTATCTGTGATGTTCCCGATCCACTTGGTGAATATGATTCTTATGCCACACGCTATATCACCGATTTTACCATAGGTTTAGAGCAACTGGGAATATATCCGCGTTACATTCGCCAGTCGATGGCCTATCGCCGAGGAGATTACATAGCACAGATTAAGCAAGCCATGCAACAGCGTTTTGAGATTTTTGATATTCTAGCCGAATTTCAAACCTTGCAAGGGCAGCAGGAAACTGTCGCACAGCGTCGCAATGCATATTATCCGTTCCGTGTGTATTGCCCGAATTGTCACAAAGACTCTACGCAGATCTCTGCTTATGAGGATGCGACAGGGACAATCACTTACTCCTGCGATGCTTGTGGACATCATGGCTCGTTTAGCTTAGATGAACGGGTCGAGGGCAAACTGCTGTGGAAGGTTGATTGGTCGATGCGTTGGAGTGTCGAGCAGGTTGACTTTGAGCCAGGAGGTGAGGATCACTCTTCGCCGGGCAGTAGCTATAGCGTCGGACAGAAAATCGTCCAGCAAGTCTATCATGGCAGGCCGCCATACTTCGCTGGTTATGCCTTTGTCGGTATGGGTGGGCGCTCAAAAATCTCCAGTTCCGCAGGTACTACAGCCACGGTCTCGTCGGCACTGGATATCGCGGAACCAGCGATCCTGCGCTGGCTCTATGCGCGTCGTGCCAACAACCAGACGTTTGATATTGACTATGGCCAGGGTTTGTTGCGTCTCTATGATGAATGGGACTCGCTGCGGCGTCAGATTGAAAAAGGAACCGTGGGCGAGGTCAACAAACAATGCTTCGGGCGAGCAACTAGCACGGTCACTGAAGAAGTAACCTATACCCGTCATACCGTTCCTTTTAGCTTGCTCACATCTGTCATGGACGTGACTCAGGGCAATGAGGAGCAGGTATTGCGTATCGTTTCGCAGCATCTTCCCGAGGTAGAAGGATTGGCAGCCTTGCGGGCACAGCTTGAGCCGCGCTTTACGTGTGCCCTTAACTGGGTGACGAACTATCTACCGGATGATGAACGCACACATATCCATACGTCATTCAATGCTGAGGCCTATGCACAGTTCTCCGAGTTGGATCGTGCTGGCGTGCAGATGCTTGTCGAGACGCTAGACGACTCATGGAATCTCAATACGCTGTCAGACTTGATGTACCGTATTCCCAAACTTGTGCGCGGTTTGCCTATAGACATGAGTCCCAACGATGAATTGAAGCGTGCCCAACGCTCGTTCTTTATCGCTATCTATACTCTGATCTGTGGCAGCGATACAGGCCCACGTATCCCAACACTGCTCCTCTCGATTGGCAAAGAACGCGCCAGAAAACTGCTCTCGCCTGCTTCCGATGGGTCACTGGAGCAGAAAGAGTATGCAGGCGCGACTAGATAGATCCTCATGATAAGCTTTGCATGAACGAATAGCCATTCCGTTTACTGGGGGAATGGCTATTCGTCTTGTAATTCATGCTTGTGTCTTATCCTTCCTCACTGTGAGTTGACTCTTCTGGGACGGCTAGATTGCCTTGCTGTTCACTGACCTGCCCATATTTTCCCTCTCGACGAGAGAGGTCTGTTCATGTATAATAGCGAGCAAGTGAGTAACACGTACTTGAAGCAGGCGATGAGCAAGAGGCAGTGTTGCTCGGCGAGAAATAGCAAGCAAAAGGAGCGCAAGATCATGGCGAACCCCTTGGACCCGCGTATCAATGATAATCCCAGTACCTATTTTGTTCAGGATAGAAAGAACAAGAAAGAACTCACCCGTTTGATGATCCAGGATCAGATGATCACAGCGGCGATGGGCGGTGTCCTGCCAGAGCAAGCCGACCCAAGCATTTTCCATCGTGTGCTTGATGTCGGATGTGGTACAGGAGACTGGAGCATCGAAGCGGCCCAGACCTATCCAACAATATCGCTGGTAGGCATAGATATTAGCCAACGCATGATCGAGTATGCGCGTGCTCAAGCCAAAGCCCATCAGGTCAACGACCGGGTTGAGTTTCGTGTGATGGATGCACTATGCACGCTTGATTTCCCTGCTGCTTACTTTGATCTAGTCAACTTGCGATTTGGCAGCAGCTTTGTGCGCACCTGGGACTGGCCGAAAGTAGTGACTGAACTGCTACGGGTCACTCGCCCGGGTGGCATTGTTCGGGTTACAGATACCGAGATCCACCAGAGCAATAGCCCTGTACTGATGCAACTCAGTGAGATGTTCCTATGTGCCTTTTTCCGGTCAGGACACCTCTTTGAGCAAGAAAGGACAGGATTGACTTCTCACCTAGCACGACTCCTCGATCAATATGGGTGTGAGCAGGTACAGACAAAAGCCTACGCTCTAGAGTATCAAGCAGGAACAGCAGAAGGAGAGGCTTATTACAAGAATGCAATGCTTTTCTTTCAAACAATTCGCCCATTCATTCAAAAATGGGGTTGTATTAGCAAGGATTACGAAGCGCTCTATCAACAAGTCCTGATCGAGATGCAGCAACCAAATTTTCTTGCAACAGTAAACCTGCTCACTGCCTGGGGAAGCAAGCCCTGATAGCCTGGGTTTTTTCTCTCGACAAGAAAGATCTATTCATATGTAATAGTGAGCAAGTGAGTGGCACGTATTTACAGCATGAAATGAGTAAGAGGTAGTATTACTTGGCGATTATGAGAAACTAGATAAACAACAAGCAAAAGGAGCGCACCATTATGCCGACCCCCCTTGGCCGACGTAAAAGCGAGAATCCCAGTACGTATTTTGTTCAGGATAGAAAGAGCCCAAAAGAACTCGCTCGTTTGATAATCCAGGATCGTTTATTAACAGCAGGGATGGGTGGTGTCCTTTCAGAGCAACCTGACCCGACTGCCTTTCGCCGTGTGCTGGATATTGGATGTGGGACAGGTGGCTGGCTTATAGAAGTGGCACAGACCTATCCAGAGATGTCGCTGGTGGGCATAGATATCAGCCAGCGCATGATCAAGTATGCGCGTACTCAAGTTGAAGCCTATCATCTTCATGATCGGATCGAGTTTTATGTCATGGACGCACTAGGTCCACTCGACTTTCCTCCTGCTGGTTTTGATCTAGTCAACCTACAGTTTGGCATCAGCTTTCTGCGCACCTGGGACTGGCCAAAATTGCTGAGTGAGCTAATGCGAGTCACTTGCCCGGGTGGAGTTGTTCGGGTCACAGAGGGCCAAATGGGCTCACGGAGCAATAGTCCTGCGCTGACGCAACTCTGCGAAATACTCCGTTGTGCCTTTTTCCGGGCAGGACACCTCTTCGCGCAAGAATGTACAGGATTGACCTCTCACCTGACACGACTCCTGGATCAGTATGGGTGTGAACAAATCCAGGCAAAAGCTTATACTATGGATTATCAAGCAGGAATGGTAGAAGGAGAGGCTTATTGCGAGGATGTAAAGCTTGCGTTTCAAACGCTTCGACCATTTCTTCAGAAATGGGGATGCACCACTAAGGATTATGGGATCATCTATCAGCAGGCTGTTGATGAGATGGGGCAACCTAATTTTCATGCAACATGGGACCTACTCACTGTCTGGGGTAGCAAGCCCAGACAAAGATCACAATAGCTCCAGCGATAATTGGGACATCAATTTGTGTACTAGCGAGATGGAGTTGAGGAGCCCTTGCACTATCATTTCATAGCATCTTTGCTGTTGAGTTCAGGTCCTTTTTAGAATAGCAGAGCCGAATTGGTTTGTCTCGCTTGACCGTCAATTGCCGCCGTGCGACAGTTTCCTCACTGTTCACTGGTTAGTATATATCCTAATTATACCCCTCCACCCCCAATTTGTTTGACTTTTGTTGAAATTTATTATAGACTTGTTCTGTAATATCCATTTATTTCCACCCTCTTAGGCATGCGTCAAATCCACTTGACAGTTTTGTGCTTGTACAAGGTCAACACTGTCAGGCAGAAT
>Ga0137458_1000064_pt1 | contig 12610 bp, 12 predicted proteins | sample EasRivERMGT642_2_FD_102311 | JGI IMG/M metagenome (GOLD analysis project Ga0137458, IMG submission 102311) | Soil microbial communities from meander-bound floodplain in the East River, Colorado, USA - East River MetaG ERMGT642_2 | ecosystem: Environmental > Terrestrial > Soil > Floodplain ... | reverse complement strand
ATATACTATCAGCAAGACGGATCAATCCATTACTCTCGTCTCGCATTATTCCCTTTAATTTCCTTGATGGTATCCCTAGTGCATGCAACCTTGCTCCATAGACTCTTTGCTCTTTCTCCCCTAATGCGTCAATATAGATAATAAATTTATATTGCTGGAAATTATCAATAGACTGTATAGCCTTTGAGATAGTCGCAATAGTTGCATCTCTATACTCCCTTGTATTTCTATATACTGAAAAATAAATATGTAAAGGACAATTACTTTGCGTAAATACACCTTTCAAATACTCCAACCGTTTCTCAGGTACTGCTCTTCCCCACTTAAATTTATTCTTTCCACTACGTACCTCCCAATCCTCAATATAGGCGAGAAGATTGTCTCTATCCTGTGGAACAATGACACTTACAATAAACAAGCGTCCTTGCGTATCCTGTCCAGTCTCGTCAACGTAACAATAAAGTCTATTCTTATCCATATACCAACCTACAAGAAATTAATCCACCCCATCATAGCGAAGAATCCTCATCTTTTCAAGTACCCATCACCAACGTACAGCCCGAGTATACTGCATTCCACCTACCGATTTTACCATCCCCTTTAGCTCCAGAGTAGTCAAAGCAGCCGTAACATCTTGAGCGGTGAGTGTGGATTCACGAATGAGATCATCGATATGGCAGGGTTCTGACCCGAGCAAGGCTAGAAGAGTTTGTTCTTCAGTGCTAGTGGGCAGATCGACCTGGGCCTCGACCTGCTGGGGAATCATATAGAGGTTGAGGCTCGCCACGATATCATTGATGTTGGTAACCGGGTGGGCTCCGTCCTGGATGAGCTTGTTTACGCCAGAGCCATTGAGCGAGAAGATATTGCCAGGGATGGCAAAAACTTCTCGGCCCTGCTCCAGAGCAGAGTTAGCCGTGATGAGCGCACCACTTTTTTGCGGAGCTTCTGTCACTAATATGCCTAGCGAGAGACCCGAAATGATATGGTTACGGGCTGGGAAGTTTCTGGCCTCCGGTTGAACGCCGAGTGGGAAGGCGGTCAGTAGAGCGCCCTGGCCCGACTCGACAATGCGTTTGGCAAGATTGAAGTTTGATGGTGGATAAATGATGTCTAGACCACAGGCGAGTACGGCTATAGTACGCCCACCGGCATCCAGTGCGGCAGTATGGGCGACGGTATCGACACCCATAGCTAGCCCACTGACAACAGTGACTTTGCCCCTGTCAATTTCTTGTGCGAAGTGTTCTGTCACCTGTCGCCCATAAGAACTCATTTTGCGCGTACCGACGATCCCTAGTGAGTAATGGCGATCATCGTCGGTGAGGTTGCCACAGATGTAGAGGACGGGAGGAGCATACTCGATCTTTTTGAGCAATGGTGGGTAGGTATCGTCTTTCCATGTAATGATGCGTATACGCAGGTGTTCCAGGCGTTCTAGTTCTTGCTGGGGTGCGATGGAGGCTCGTTGTCTGATAAAGTTCTGAATGGTCTTTTGGTCGAGGCCAGTTGCGGCGAGTGTGGTGTAACTGGCCTGCCAGGCGGCTGCGACGTCTTGCTGAAAGAAGTCGAGGAGCAGTTTGAAGCGTACAGGGCCAATGCCGATGACGCGGCTGAAGGCGATCCAGTAACTTAATTCGTCGAGTGAGAGTACGTCGGATGGGTAATAACGGGCTGATGCGTCTCTCACTACTATCTGCGTCTGCTGCTTGCGCATCTGTGTTGGTGCTCCTATTCTGTTATGCTATTCCCTTTTGCTCGATGGATTAGATCGAAACCGTGGAGACTGGGACTGTTGCGCTTTCGGTAGAGTATAGGATGATGGCAACGGATAGCTACTTGGGTACGGTGTATCGGGTATCTGGGAGCGCCAGTTTGGTGGCCCACTCTGACGCGGCACGATATTCTGCGGAGTGTATTGTGCTTGTTGCGCTAGCAATGCCATATGTCTTGCTCGTCGCTGATATGTTGCTATATTTGCTAGGCCAAGAATTGATCCTATTACAAGTACTATGCCCAGGAGGAGGAGAAGAATGGTTGTTCTATCGTATGGATTGGGTAATGGTTGTGGTGCTGGCAATGGCTCTGCTAGCTGATCTGTTGAGAGAGTGGGAGACTGACCAAGTGAGAGATGCCACTGATTCTCTAGATGTGCAACATCTAGTCCAAGAGCCTGACGCATATCCGCATCAAATCCTTGATGGGGGGTACGCATAGCATGAATGAGCTTGTTCACCTTTGGCAGACCAAATGTTTGGTACAGATAGGCTACGAGCTGCCAACTCTGGGCATAAGCTAAATAAGCTTTATCAGCATCGACTGGGAATTTTTGAGTAATTGTATTCAGTGGCAGTAGATTATGGTTGTTGAGAGCTGTTTTGAAGCGTACTGACAGATCGCTTTCATGATAGTTCTGGTTGTAAACTGCCAATCCCTCATCAAACCAGGTCGGTGCGACTGTTGGCAAGATAAGTTGGTGAAGGACAAGATGCGTCAATTCATGTGGCATGTCCCGCTGGAGGGTATTATCGTCTGGAGACTGGACAACAATCGAGGCTGCGGAAACCGATGGGAACGCAATACCACCGACCCACTCGTGAACATTGGGTGGTAAAGAGCCCTGAAAATCGTTGGCATTTTGATAAATCCAGAGGTTAATTTGGTGGTTCAGACTGCCGCCTAAGTTATGACTGACACTTTGGATCGTGGTATCGACTTTCTCAAAGACCATCTGACCAAAGTCTGTCCCACGGTTATACCAGTTGATTTGGTAGAGCCCCTTTGAGAGGTGTTGCCAGTTGAAACGGTTATCTACGATGTTTACAGTCTGGGGGGGATCGGTATAGCTATTGCCAGCAGTGTCAGTAATGGTCCAATAGTAGCTAATATGTGTGCCAACTGGGGGAAACTGGTCACTATTGGCAGTCAAATCGTCGTGCCATTGGAATGTGTAGGAGGATGCAGGAGGAGTGGCGTTAACCTGATGTGATGCTTGATAGTCGAAACCTTTGTAGGCGAGGTAAATGGTTGCTTGGGTAAGAGAGCCTCGATTGTCGTGCACACTAATCTTGAAATCAATGGCTTTGGGAAATGTCAAGGTATCGCTGCGAGCGTTAACCTGAATGGGATTGCTGGCAGCGTGTGTAATAGGAGCATCTATGAGAAGTGATAGAACTAAAATTATGTATGTAAAAAGAAAGAGCATGCAAACTTTAAAGATATGGGCAGGGCGTGGGAACATTGATAAATCTCCTCGTTAACAATTTGAGAATATCAATTCTTATTATACATGATTTTGCGGTGTTATGTACGCTGTTGTAGAGGGGTATAGTACCTTCTGTTAGTTAAATTATGGGGATGAAGGCACAATGAATGGGGGTCCTATGCGCTAGATTGCAACGTAGCCGATGGTCATAAAGCGCATTGATCAGCCTGATGTGGACCTGAGGAGTAACAAAAATAATGGACCAAGCTTTCTCCGCCTTTTTTGATGAATATTGCGTTTTAGTAAAAATAATGTATAATTAGTAGGCCTCCTGTTTAAGAAACATACTTCTCGAAGCATATGCTCTGGATTTAGTAGAATAAACGTGTGGCTTATGCTCTCTAGGTGAATACGTGCACTGTTGCTCCGTCGAATGAGCGTCATCTCTTGTAAAAGTTCAGCGGATCTCTCACAAGGTAGAAGCGGTTCTTACAGTGAACGTGGTTGTATGTATTTGTACAGTTACAATGCTCAAGGAAGTACATTTATGGTTAGTCAGAATACTCTTGATCTTCTTTCATCAGGGAAAGTGCTTTGGCAGAAGTGGCGGCGAACACATCCTGATGTACAGGCATTTGAGCCAGATCTGCACGGTGCAGACCTGCATGGTGTAGATTTGCATGAATTTGATCTGCACGGTGCAGATCTTACTGAAGCGAATATGCAGGAAGCCAATTTACAAGCTGCGAACCTGCAAGATGCGGACTTGCGGGGTGCCGATCTCAGAGGTGCCAATCTCAGTGAAGCCAATGCACTGAGGGCAAACTTCCACGGCATAGACTTACGAGGTGCCAACCTGTGCCACATGAATCTTACAGGTGCTGATCTGAGCAATGCAGATCTGCGGGGTGCAAACTTGGATGGAGCTATCCTCAGCAAAGCAAAATTCGACCATGCCAACTTATCGGAGGTCGACTTCAGTAGAGTTGATATCAGCAAAGCCGATATGCGCAGAGCAGACCTGGAGAGAGCTATTCTCAGCAAAGAGAAATTCGATCAAGTGACATTGCCCTAATTGAGAGGAAGATCTCAGCGGCAGTGCTGATCTCAGTAAAGCCGATCTGTCTGAGTAAGCAAGAACGACCTAAGCCCCATTTACAGGGGTGACGTCGTAAATGAACAATACGGGTACTGGGAACAGCATGCTATCAGAGAAAGGTAGACGAAACTATGGAAACAAATGCAGATGGAACATATTTTCAGGAAGATGATCGCGTGCGTATCAAGCGCACAGGAGAGCAAGGGAGAGTCAATGCCGCTGATGGGGGGGTTGTGTATGTGGTCATGGATGAAACCAACGAGACAAAGCTCTTTTCAGCCTATCTGGATAGGGATGCCTACATTGAACTCGTGACTTCCGAGGCTGAGGGTATGAGGAGAGAAGAGAACAGACCTACAGATTGACGCTTTGTCCGCAAACGTCTATTGGGACGCATGCCCCACAATTGTACAGTCGAACTTTCAAATAGAGAAGACAGCAGGCTTAAGACCTGTAAAAGAGGAGCTATAATCCATGGCCTACTCACACAGAAACATTGTAGAGGAGCGGAAAGAAGCGAGCCAGAAAGCAAGCCAGATAATAGCCATATGCGAACAGCTTCATATCACACTTGATCCTATTGACTGGCAAAACTTTGGCATACGGGCGTGTGTAACAGTAAATACCATCGAGATAGCAGAGCTTTTGGACCTCAGTCGACAGGATAGCGTTGCCATCCTACGCCAAGTTCAAATCAAACTGCTTGAACACGCTGCACTCAAAACTATGCACACCCGAGCGAATCTCAAGGCCGTTGTGTGGAGTCCAATTGATGTAGTGCAACCACAAGAGTTTTTGAGTCTCTGGATCATCACGCTTGTCACTGATGAGCGCATAGCGATCGCTGAATACATCAGAAATGGACGGCGTGTCTATGAGCACTATGAACTTGATATGGATGATAGGAACTATCTCGCAAAGCTTTTTGGGCCGGTGCATAAAGGTGAGTATCAGCTAGGTGATACAGTCACCATTGAAGAACATGAGCGTAAATGGAGCGGAGAGATCGTCTACATTCTTGGGCCGAGTAAGGCATCCACTAGCCGTAAATATCCATCCAGGGGTCGGCATACCATTTTGGGAAAAGTCTACACGAATGATGTCTCATCAAGATATATTGTCGATTGCAATGATGGTTTCCCTCATGTTGTCAATCAGTATCAAGTCATCAGGCAAGCAAGTGAAAGCGAGGAGCAGATAGCCAAGAACACCATTGCATAAGCAGTAAATTGTGTACGACATTGTATGTTCAATCAAACTTTGTCTTACAGAAGACAAATAATGCAACCTTTTAATCATCTCAAGCGTATATAAAAGCGGTACAAGAAAAATGTTCTTTTGTATGATAAAATTGAATTTCATAAAAAGTGTTTTTTTGGCATAATCTCTGTGAAGAGAAACGACTGAAGAAGAAACGCAATTGTCTATAAAGTGAAAGAAGTGCAATGTGATAAGTTTCATCCATCTTAGTGATTCTAAGGCTAAGCTTATGCTTGATTCTGAATATGCAGTTGTAGGAAATAAGCTTGATTACTGCATGGGTGATAATCCCAATTATTCGACGGATAGGTATCCAAAGATGAGTGAACGAGCAGAGGACGACAGAGTGATCGTTGCATCGCTCTATAACCATCCCATGCTATCACTGCATCTCAATTTTGATGCAAAGAAATCGGAGATGTCCTCTCACAAGTTTCAAATAAAAGACGATGCCAGAGTCTTTGTGCACTTATTCGGGGAGAGATCCATCACTTGTAGTGCAAGAGAGGCCAGAGAGGCTGTAGAGAGGCTGCATCAGGGAAATCTCTCAACTTCACCCTCATATGCGAACATCCTCATCTATATCCCAATCAACTCCTTTGCTTGAGTATCGAGAAACCTCTATGCTGCTCTTAATGCATGCTTAATTGAGGAGAGACCTTTCTGAAAACGGGGCTTCCCATTTCGTTGCTATCTGCGGGACATATCAACTCAGCGCTGTAAAACTCCTGGATGTATGCATGGAGATACAGGGCGTGTTCTTTTTTGGCCAGGAATCTCTTGACACAGGAGATACATTCTAGTATACTGTATATGGGACAAATTCATATACTTTAGGAGTATAAGTTGGCACGGAAGCTGGTATGGTTAGGATCATCGCATAAAGACTTTTGGAATTCCCGAATGAGGTAAGGCGCGACGTGGTTGCTGCACTCCTCCTTGCAAGAAATGGTCAAAAGGCAGTGAATGCTAAGCCGCTGCTAGGATTCTCAGGGGCTAGCGTTTTGGAGATTGTGGCACGTGATCGCAGTGGGACGTATCGTTGCGTTTACACGGTCAAATTTGGAACAGCAGTCTATGTTCTGCACGCATTTCAGAAGAAGTCGCGTAAAGGCATCGCGACCCCAAAAGAGGAGATCGAGATGATCAAGCGTCGGCTCAAGCTAGCTAGTGAGACTGATGCAGAGATTATTGCACAAAAAAGAAGAGGAAAGGATCATGATGAACGAGAATGAGGAAGGTTATTTCATTAGTAGTGACAACCCCTTTGCCGATGCTGGTTTGCCCGATGCTGAGGAATCCCTCATGCGAGCGGAGTTGTTATGCTATATTGTCACAGAGATAGAGCGGCGTGGTCTCTCTAGGCAGCAAGCAGCCACTCAGCTGGGTATATCGCAGTATCAGGTTCGTCTGCTCCAGGAGGCCCGTGTGAGCAAGTTCCCGCTTGAGAAGCTGCTTATGATGGTGCTAAAACTGGGAGCAGGTGTGACCACTTTCTGCCAGCCAACGACAAGTGAGCCGGGTCATATCACGATTAACGTGCCACAATCTGCTTGAAACTATCTCAAAAGCTTATGAAATGACAAAAGAAGAGGAAAGGGATCATGATGAACGACAATGAGGAAGGTTATTTCATTAGTAGTGACAATTCCTTTGCTGATGCTGGTAGGTCTAATCCAGAAGAGCGTATGATGCGGGTAGAGCTGCTAACATATATTGTGGCGGAGATAAAAAGGCGAGGTCTCTCCCAGCGTCAGGCAGCAGCCCTATTGGGTGTGCCGCAACCTCATATCTGCCTGCTGCTACAGGCTCACTTGAGGAGTTTTTCCCTTGAGCGCCTGCTCAAGATGGTTGCCAGATTGGGCATTGACGTGGCAATTTCCTGCCAACTAGCTGCCAGTGAGCAAGGCCATGTTGCGCTTAGCTTGCCAGAGCCAGCTTGAAACGCTCACACGTTAGCTTAAAACCTCAAAGACGCATCCTCTGCAAAGATATATATTGTGATCGTGATGGGACATAAACAGTTATGTCCCATATTTGGTGTAATATATGTGCAATTTATGCTCTAATCCAGAGGGTGATAACTACAGGCTTAGCGCTGCTAGATGTGCTAATGCCAACGCCCAGGGTGCCGCAATGAGCAATACGAGCAGTGCTACAGAGGAGAATAGGAGTGCTGCTCCCAGGCCAATTGGCGTTATCAGATGATCCTTTTTGAGAGGCTCATCGAAGAACATGGCCTTGACGATGCGTCCATAGTAGACCAGTGAGACGATACTATTGAGCAATGCCACAATGACGAGCCACTGCTGACCCAGTCCCCAGGCTGCCGTAAAGAGGAAAATCTTACTCAAAAAGCCTGCAAATGGAGGGATACCGCCGAGGGAGAGCAAGCAGAATGCCGTACATAAGCTTAGGAATGGTGCACGCTGCCATAGGCCACGGAAGTCCGTGATACGCTCTCCGCCCGTCAAATTTGCTAGTGCAATGATTCCTGCAAATGCTCCTAGGTTTGTAACCACATAGACGAGAATAAAGAACAACGAAGCTTCAATGCCATCTGGCTTGCCCGTTGCGAGACTGGCGATGAAGCCAACGAGGATGTAGCCAGCTTGCGCAATGCTGGAATAAGCCATCATGCGTTTGACATTCGCTTGTACAGCTGCGACCATATTGCCCAGTGTCATGGTCAAGAAAGCGACAATCGAGAGCACCGTCAGCAGAGAAGTCAGGTTGGCAGAACCAATTTGACCTAGTCCACCATAGATGAAGACGCGAATGAGAGCCGCAAAACCTGCTGCTTTGGAGCCAACGGAGAAGAACGCCGTGGAGGGTGTTGGCGCACCTTCATAAATATCTGGAGCCCACATGTGGAAAGGAACGGCAGAGATCTTGAAGCCGAAGCCTGCCACAATGAAGATATCGGCAATCAGCACCATCAAATTACCCGTCTGGACGCTTTGCTTGAAGGTCGTAGCAATGCCAACCAGATCGGTTGTTCCGGTGAGCCCATAGAGTAGTGCGAAACCGTAGAGTAGAATAGCTGAAGACATCGCTCCAAGCAAAACATATTTGACCGCAGCCTCCGCAGACTTCTCCTGGCCGCGAATAAGGCCAGCCATTACGTACAGAGGAATACTCGTCAACTCCAACGAGATATAGATCGTGATCAGTTCAGCCGAACTAGCCATCATCATCATACCAACGACAGAGAAAAGCATGAGCACATAGAACTCGCCTTCGGCCCGCACATACTTCCTAACATAGTCGTAGGACGAGAGGATCATGATAGCTGCAATCAACAGGAAAACAATCTTGAAGAAGATGGCATAAGGGTCCACGACCAGCATGCCGAAAAACGCTTTTTGATGGGTGCCGTTGATGGCCTGCGAAATTGTAAAGGCTGCTGGCACAAGTAAGCCAGCTAGCGCCGTACCGACGGTAGCAATATGCCGCTTAGCAAATAGATCGACGGCCATGACTATCAGTGCTAGCAACGTCAAGCTGAGTTCTGGTGCTAGCAGGTAGAGATCAAATATTTTGAACATGTAAAGAACATTCCTACTTGATAAGAGCCATTGCACTATGCCAGTTGGTCATGATGGCCCCAACACTATTGCTAATCACTCCAACCAGAGGAGCTGGATAGATCCCAACCAGCACGATCAGACCAGCAAGCGTCAATAATGGGATCAGTTCGCGTACATTGGCATCTGGTAGCCAGTTCCACTTGGGATTAAATGATCCGAAGAAGACACGCTTAATCATCCAGAGCAGATAAGCCGCAGTCAGGATCATCGTAAAGACCGCGACAGTGGTTGGGATGGTCCAGATGCGGAAGCTGCTAGTGAACACTATATATTCTGCGACGAAGCCTGCTAGGCCTGGCAAGCCGAGCGAAGCCATCGCAGCAAACGTAAAGAGTGTGGCGAGCATGGGCATCCTTTTGGCAATGCCACCGAAGACTGCAATCTCACGCGTATGGGCATGATCGTAGATGACGCCTACGCAGAAGAAGAGCAGACCAGTGATGATACCATGACTGAACATCTGAATCGTGGCACCAGTAAGCGCAGCCGTGCGGAAAGCCTCATCCTCTATACCCTGAAAAATGCCATTGCCAGCGCCAGCCGCTGCCGCAACACCCAGCAGGATGATACCCATGTGGCTCACGCTAGAGTAGGCAATCAGTTTCTTCATATCCGTCTGCACGAGACAGATAGCTGCACCATAGAGAATATTGATGACAGCGATGATAGCTAACCAGCCAGCGAAATCATGTACTCCAACCGGGAAAAGCGTCAGACAGATACGAATGAGCCCATAAGCCCCCATTTTCAGCAGTACACCTGCTAGAATCACACTGACTTCAGTTGGTGCATCAGTATGTGCATCAGGTAACCAGGTGTGGAAGGGAAACATTGGAATTTTTACGGCAAAGGCCATGAAGATCAGCAGGAACGTTAGTAATTGCAGGCTCATCGTAATGCCGAATAGCGGGATTTGAATGTTACCCGTGAGCATATTTGCTGGCAAGGCAAGGTACTGTATGCTCGCGGTTGCACTGCTTCCCTGTTGATGCAGGTAGAGCAGGATGATACCGATCAGCATGAAGACGCTACCGAAGAAAGTGTAGAGGAGGAATTTCCAGGCTGAATAGATGCGTCCAGGCATACCGTGCTTGATCACGTCACTGCCCCAAAAGCCGATTAGTAAGAACATAGGGGTCAGTTCGACTTCCCAGAAGAGGAAGAACAGAAATAGGTCAAGTGCCATAAAGACACCCATTACACCTGCCTCCAGGAATAGCAGCAGCGCGAGATACTCTTTTGCACGCTTCTTCTCCCAGCCACCGATCACCGCCAGCATAGTTAGCAGGCCATTCAGCATGACCATAGGCAGGCTCAGGCCATCAACGCCCAGGAAATAATCAATCTTGAAATTGATAGAGCCAGCGGGAAAGTCAATCCAACCCACATGGATGGCATCCGGCAAATTTTGCAGATCGCCAAATCCCTTGCCAGCACCCAGGATGCGGAAAAAGACCGTGAGTGATAACACGAAGACCGCAGCCGAGAATGCCAGCGCTAGCCAGCGAGCAGGCTTCGTGGGAGACACATAGACTATCAACGAGCCGAGCAACGGCAGCAGGATAATCCATGTGAGATCACTTGAGAAGATTAATTGTATGTTCTCCATGTTTCATCCTCACTTGATTACATTGATCAGCGCAAAGGCTAATAGAGCTAATACAGCAACACCACCAAAGAACCCGATCATATAAGATTGAACGTGGCCCGTCTCAATACGGCGCATTCCACTACCAAGGCCTGTAACCAGGCTTGCCATGCCATTCACAAGGCCATCCACAACATAGGTATCGAAAGCCTGAGCTAATCGGCAGATACCATTGAGCACGATATACTGGACGATCCAGTCGTAGAAGGTATCGATATAATACCTGTGATACAGAATGCCATGTAGTGAGTGCAGAATGGGACGGCTTTGCACAAACGTCTCGATTTTTGTTAGCTCAACACGTGCATAAATGGCATAGGCTACAATGAAACCAGCTAGCGAGACGGCCACCCCAATCCACGTATCGGGCAGACTCAGCAGTTGAGCAATATCTAACGGTTTAGCGTCTGGATTGAGGTAGGAGAAGAACCCGGTCCAGTAGCCCGCGATGACCGAAGGGATCGCTAGCAATAGCAACGGGATCGTCATCGTCGGCGGAGATTCGTGGACATGACCCTCACCACGATAAGGACCCCCCCATAGTCCGCCTAGATAGCCGCCCTTGCCGCCAAAGGCCAGGATAAAAGCACGTAGCATATAGAATGCAGTCAGGCCAGCCGTCACAAGTGTCAAGGCATACAGACCCCACTGGTGGTGATCATAGGCCAGGCCAATAATCGTCTCCTTACTAAAGAAACCTGAGAGACCTGGGAAACCTGAGATTGCGAGAGTTGCAATGAGCCAGGTAGCAGCCGTAATGGGCATCTTTGTTGCTAAACCGCCCATTAGCCGCATATCTTGTACTTCACGGTGCATAGCATGATGTAATGCGAAAAGGACACTGCCAGCACCGAGGAAAAGTAGGGCTTTAAAGAAAGCGTGGGTGAAGAGATGGAACATACCGGGACCTGCGCCATACTCAGAACCAGCCACAGCTAATCCAACAAACATATAGCCCAACTGGCTAATCGTCGAGAAAGCTAGCACACGTTTGAAGTCAGACTGCACAAGCGCGATCGTAGCGGCAAAGAAGGCAGTAAAGGCACCGATCCAGCCAACGACTTGAAAGGCTACCGGATCTGCTGTGTAGAACAGAGGAAAGGTGCGTGCGACCATATAGACACCAGCAGCGACCATTGTTGCTGCATGAATCAGTGCGCTGACTGGGGTTGGACCTTCCATAGCAGAAGGGAGCCATACATGCAATGGGAATTGTGCCGATTTGCCAATTGCACCACAGAAGATACAGATCATAGCTATGGTGAGTACAGTCTGATCCATGCCCAGAACAGCTGTTTGCAACTTGCTGAACTCAAATGTGCTCGTGGAGACAAACAGGATCATAATCCCGATAATGAAACCGACGTCCCCGATGCGGTTCACCACAAAGGCCTGTAGTGATGCACTGGAGGGCGATGGACGTTGCTCTTCCGGTTTAGATTTCTTATTGATCCAGAAGCCAATCAGTAAGTATGAACTGAGGCCAACCAGTTCCCAGCCAGTGAAAATGACTAGGAAGTTTTGCGCAAAGACAATCACCAACATAGAGAAGGCAAAGAGCGAGAGATAGGAATAGAACCGTGCATAACCAGCTGAATTCTGCATGTAGCCCTGCGAATAGAACTGCACTAGTAGTGTAACGGTTGTAACTACAACCATCATAGCGATTGCGAGATGGTCCACATGGAAGGCAATCTGGTAGGTGATATTGCCTAGATTTAGCCAAGTATACTGGAGGACAGTGTAGCCCGTCTTGACTAATGTTGGGTCAGGATTGAGCACTGAAGTGATGAGGAGCAACCAGGAGT
>Ga0137458_1000063_pt1 | contig 12625 bp, 16 predicted proteins | sample EasRivERMGT642_2_FD_102311 | JGI IMG/M metagenome (GOLD analysis project Ga0137458, IMG submission 102311) | Soil microbial communities from meander-bound floodplain in the East River, Colorado, USA - East River MetaG ERMGT642_2 | ecosystem: Environmental > Terrestrial > Soil > Floodplain ... | reverse complement strand
TGCACCGGCGGTGACGAACGCCGCCTCTGCGAAGCTATTGGTGTAAGCACGGCTACCATCGACACTGCTTGAAGTATCCCCTGCCCACATGGCGACAGCCAGTTCAAGCCCCTGACCCGTAGTACCTGTGGTGCCTGAAGATCGAGAAGTAACGACTGACTCGTCGTTGTTCGTCTCAGCAGATACATCGACGGGAGTCCCGGTGTTGTTCTGATATTCGCCGACCCATGCTGAGATGCCGTTGGGGGAAGCAGAGCTTTGAGACCATGAGATAGAAGTCTCTGTACCGTCTGAGATCTTCCATGCGATGGCACCCGAAACCGATGTACCCGATTGAGTCTGGATGATGCTGAACCCCGTTGGCGGGGTGTAGGTCCCGGCGTTCTTATCCGATGCGATTACCGATACGAGTAGGTGTCCAGCCACAGGAGTAGTGATAGCGACTGCGATGCTAGTTTGAGAACCTGAGTTACTGTTGGTAGCCTGCCGAACCTTCGTGATCCCCACACAGGTTACATCCGCGAGTGGGAACGTCGCGGTATCGGTGAGCAGGTTAGCAGAGATCGAGTAAGTAGCGAGTATCGTCGCGTTCGGGAAGCTAGGTGTAGCCGTAAGCAGGTTAGTAGAGACTGATACTGCCCCAGGAGCTATCGTGGCATTCGGGAGAGAAGCCGTGATAGTCAGCAGATCGGCTGAGATGGAGTAGGTTGCGTTGACTGCGGCGTTGGGGAGGCTGGCCGTGATGGTCAGCAGGTTCGTGTCGATGTTGACGTTCCCAGGGGTTATAGTCGCGCCCGGGAACGTCGGGGTAGCAGTAAGCAGGTTGGTGTTGATGGTCTGAGTTGCGGGACCTGAGGCGTTACCGAATGGCTGCCACAGCCAGGTCACGTCACGCCAGCTTTCGGATCGAGTACGGGATCGCCTGATCCGTTCCCGCGATCTTGTCGATGGAGAACTCCCATCCATTCATCAATGCGAGGGCAGGTGATGCGTATGCCTTCCCTGTCTGAGATCCCCAGATGATGTGACGCCAAGCCACTTGCTCAGTTGTATCTGCCGCACGAGCTTCCTCAGTACACTTGACCTCGAACACGTCGGACTTGGCCACGTTCTGTAGGTCGAGGAATAGTTGATAGATCCCTGCAGAGGTCTGTTTGGTCTTCGAGGTAGATTCCGACGCGATGAAGAACTCGGTTGCTCCCATCGTTGCGGAGCCTTCGGTATATTCTGTAGGAACTCCGCCTAGATTCCTGATACCCCAAGTGATGCTACGGTCAGTTCCTAGAGATTTGTTTAGCAAGAAATCCCAACCGTGCATCAGCATCAGTGCAGGAGTAACGAAGATGGGATCAGTTTGCTGATTGTAGATATCCCACCTAGCGACTGACCGCTGAGTTCCCGCTGATTGTACTTTCTCCATAACCTCGATCTGGAACCTATCACCACCAAGGAGAGTAGACATATCTACCCACGCTTGATAGACTCCGTCGGCGGTTTGGGTCTGGATCGTAGTAGAGTCAGCTGTCATCGACCAGGTGTCAGCAGTTACCGTTTCGATACCCGCAAAGTCTTCGGTAACAGCCATTTAGCCCCTCACAAACCCGTATGCTGCTGCGGTAATCGAGGAGTCAGAAGTACCGGTACAACTCATCTTGAGGGCGATCCTGATACCAGTGGGGATATTAGCCCACAATGGGAATGAAGTAGAGTTGATCCACTCTGCCCCGTTATGAGATGACCAGTAACAAAGACCAAGTTCCTGTTCAGTGGCTGCGCCTATCCCCACAAGACCGGTGTAGTTGACTGCGGCCATCGTGGTGTCTGTGCAAGCTTCACCCATGGTGATGCCTATATAGTTATTAGCCGCGGAAGCCACCATCTGGGCATATGCGCCCATCGCCCCAGAAGCACCCGGGGTGATAGAAGTACCGACAGAAGTACCAGTTGCTGCACCGATAGCTTCCACCATACCCACTCGGGGGAACTGCTCGGGATTTGCTAGGCCTCCCCAAGACATTATGGCGATACGGCAGGTAGCCGAGGCCACATTACTTTGGAGACGAGCATAGATAGTGGATCCACTAGGAACATAGAAGGGGAGTTCATACACTCGCCCGTTCTGTCCCCCAATAACCGAGGTAGAACCCACGATAAGGTTCTCGACGATAGTGAAGACTGTAGTACCACCGTCTATCGAGTACCCGATATCCATAAGGCCCTGTCGAGAAGCAGCAGCGCCATTCATATCGGTAGCGGCAGTACCGTTCGCCGCGAAATGAACCCTATGGTAGTACAGGTCGTAACTCGGGGTCATCCCAAGAGTGGTCCAAGTACCCTTGGTGTTCGTAGATCCCGATGCTGTGATAGACGTCCCGAATGTAGTACTCGATCCCGGCGAGTCGTCGTTCGTCAGGAAGTACCCGAACGTAGGCGGGGTCGGGAGGAGCAGGGGCATCAGAAAGCGATGATCCCAGATGCGTTGAAGGCGATGGTGATATCGCCGCCGTTCGGGGTGACGGGGAGACCCGAGGACGCGGTGTCGAAGTACGCTACGAGAGGCGAGGTGTTCGAGGTTCCCGAGTTCTTGTAGATCACGTACGCCTCGATGGACGATCCAGACACAGCGGTGAACGTCCGGTCAGCCGCATCGACCGTTCCTGCTGCCACCACACCTGCCGTCACCGAAGCGAGCTGCTGAACAGTACCCACGATCCCAGACAGGTCCGCGTGGTCCTGGTGGGTCGCAAGGTTTACCGTATAGGTACCGGTGTCGATGAGCGCCGCGTTGATGTTGTCCGTGTCAAAGTCCACGAACGTATGGGCCGCCGACGAAGAACCGATGATGAGGTTCTTGTAGTTGGCGTAGAGTGCGTTTGCCATTTCTCCTCCTTAGCCTGGGTGCACGAACTCGCCGACTACCGGCAGGTTCCCATCTGGTCCTCCCACGATGAGTGGCGGGGGGTCGTTCACTGTGTTCTCGACGGTCAGTCCGGCCATACCGACCTGTTGAAGGAGTTCCAAGACCCCTTCGCTGACCATCCCGTAGCCGTCGTTATCGAGCTGGATGTGATGGGCCTTGAAGATATGAACCCGGGGATTACCCTCGAGATCAGTTGGGCACAACGGGCACTGGTATGGAACTGGGTACTGATTCCCGGCCTCTACTGTGTACAGCCCGTTACGGAGAGTTTCATGGCGAACTCGGATACCTGGCATATCTCCCCCTAGTACTCCGGCGTCTGCGATCCCGCATCGACAGACAGGGTGGTGAGCGCGACATTGGTCATGCTGCCCGAGTTGGCGTAAGACTCACTCATCTTCATGCAGTGAGAGAACACCTGGTCGCGGCTCATGAAGTTTCCATCCATGTTGACCGTGTACCATTCGGAGACACGAGCGGCCTTTACCTTCCACAGCTCTGAGGCTGCAGCGCTGAGATCGTCGTCAACGTCGGCGATGAAGGCGGCGAGAGTTTCGTTGGTAAAGAACTCATCGTTGCCAGAGGGGTCGTCGATGAAGAGACGCAGCTTGGTGAGTTGTTCTGTGGTCGCCATGGATGGGATCGTATCACTCGGGCTTATAAGATTCGACGGTTTCCTTGAACTCTTGCCACTTGAACTCGGGGCGGTATCCTAACACGTCCCACCCCTCACCTTGCGCGACAACTCCTTGTCCATGTTCCCCCTTTCTCATCGGGTGGTACTCGATCTCGGACTTGTGGCCAGTCAATGAAACTATAGTCCCAGCTGCGGTATTGACGCTCATCCCAACTCCCGTACCGGCATCGAACGTGCGGTTATCCCCGAACCTCAATGCGTCCACAAGGATAGCAGCTACATCGCTTACATGGATCAGATCAATCTGCTGAAGGCCGTCTCCCCACAAAGGCAGGGGAATACCCCGCCAAGCGTTGTATGAGAAAGTTGGAACCATCTTCTGCGGGTGGCCTGGTCCATGCTTCTGGCCGACACCGAAGACGTTGTAGGCTCGGACGTGTGATACAGGAACATCGTAGTGCCTGTGGTAGGCGCTAGCGATGCGGCCTGCAGCAAGCTTCGTGGCCTGGTAGATGTTATCCCACACCTGCGGCATCGTGATACCCACATACTGAGTCCCGTTCTCTCGACAGGCGTCCAGCACAGCGATAGTGCCCTTGACGTTCACGTCCACAGCTTCATACGGGGTCTCGAACAGCTCCTCAGTACCGAGGACACCTGCAAGGTGGATCACACCTCCTGCTTCCTCGATGATGCGATGAGTCTCTTTGTCCATGATATCGAGACCGACTGAACGGTCGACGATAACGGGGTTATGGTGCATCTTGTCCAGTTGCTTGACTACTTCTTGACCGATGAATCCCGACCCACCGGTAACTACAACCTGCATGGCGCCTCCTCGTAGACAGTGACTATCGGACCTTCGTAGAACTGTGTGGCCTGTAATCTTAGAAAGTCCTCAGGCCCCATATGGGTCCCATGTTCCCCGATGTGCTGAGAACGGCTAGTTTCCGGGAAGATGCATACGAGGTCTTGTTCATCCAGGATACGAAGGAACTTGGCATCCCACGCCTCATCATACGAGAAGCCCCAGTCCCATTTGATGATCTCGTCCCAGGTATCTCGCCATGTACCCCAAACTACCGAGGCGAAGTACTTACGACCGTATACCTTGTCAGGTTCTGGGTTAGGATAATGCTGGGTGAATGAGCACACCGCGAAGACCGTGGGGTCGTAGCGATAGTGGTCAGCAGCCCATGTGAAGAAATCTAAGACATCCTCACTAACTATAGAGTCATCTTCGCCAAGGATAACGAAATCAGGATCGTCCTCATGGAATACCCGGTCGAGGGCCGCATGGGGGTTACCCAAAGGCCCCAGATGTTCTGAGTTGATGTGATAGTCGCTGAATGGGAAGTATTGTCTCCACAGGTTCATCATGGCGTCGCCGTCGGGTTGAGGCTCGAACTGACAGCTCATCATCGACGATGGTAGCCCATGGACCCTAGCCCAATAGCTGAGCACCTTTTCGAAGTACTCTGGACGGTTGTTCGCCGTGAGCACGATTGAGATGTCAGACATTCAAGACCCGTTCCCAGAATCGTTCTGGAGAGGTATTGATGGTGTTACGGACAGAGTCTGCAGGCCAGTAACCGACATTCTCATTGACGATGATCTCACAACCGCTCAACTGAGCTTCCATGATTGTACGAGGACCAGGATCCTTGATGTGACTAAGCAGGATAAAGTATTGAGCCTTCACCATCGCTGCAAGCACTTCGTGTCTAGGACGTCCTGTCATAACATCCAAGGGGACACCTTTATCCCTGGCCCACTCTTCAGCAAGATCAAGACCCTTATGAGCTTCAGGGCGATGAGCCCATAGAGCAACAGGCTCTTTATCGGCAGAGTCGATGAAATACTCGGTGGGGAAGTATCCCGGATTCAGATGGATCTTGTGCTTACGGATCAGAGGATTCGCCATGAGTTCCCACTCCTGGTGCTGTGGGGTGAGTAGCACGAGGTTGTTAGCCGCCTCGTAGATCCAATGACCGCTGAGTTGCATATCATGGACCCAGAATGAGAAGTTCATACGAGCGAGCTCATTGAGCTCCCTAGCACTGAACCCGTACAAACCGGTCGCAACGATATGGTCGAACTCGGTCAAGTCTCCTGTGATGCCGCCAGGGCTGACTAACGTGACTTCCAGATCGACCGGTCGCGCGTTCAGCATCTCGCGATCTGAGGCCTCAGCTCCGCCATCCCCACCGATAACGTCCCTATGAGTGATCCACGCCAATCGGCTCATGGGTAAGCCATCCTCGCGGCGCCTTGCAGTTCGAGTTGTCGTTCACTAACGAGATCAAGCAGTTCATCCCACTGCTGGGCGATAACATCGAGTCCACAGTTCTGGATAACCCACTGACGACCCGCAAGCGAGTCTGTGTTATTGCTCATGCGGTAGACGCACTCCAACCGATACACCATGTCCTCGATTGAAGGAGCGTACTGCCACCCGTAGTGTGAGGCAAGCCCCTTCGCGTCGGATTCGACTGTGTACCCGTTGATGGTGATCTCAGGCATGGCGGTGACGCCATGGGTGATGACTGGCACACCACAGGCCTGAGCTTCGACGATGGGGATCCCGAAGCCCTCGCCTGCCGAACAGTTCATGAGAACGTCAAAGGTGTTCATCACCTTGCTCATGAGCTCAGTATTGACGGGGACCACTGTGGTGAGGTATTGGTTGGTGCTATAGACCTCGCCCTTGAGCCCCATGACGCTAACAAGTTCCCGCATATCCCAACCGCCCATGTTGGATGTGGGCTCAGTGTGGATATACGTGCGGACCTTGATATCAGGGTTCTTGTCCCTGAACTGTCGGATCGCTTCCAGCTGTAGGGGGTACTGCTTACGATCCCCCTTGTTGGCCATCACCATGCCGATGACGAACGCATCACGATCCATCCCTAACTCGTCCCGACATTCGTCCTGATCTCGAGGCCTGAAGACTTCAGTATCGACCGCGTGGTAGATGGTCGCACTCGGCTCGATATCGTGGTCTCTCATCTGTTGTGCTCCGAAATGGCTCATCGCCACGGGAACATCGCAGACCTTGAGCCTCTCGAGCGTGTTGTGACCGATCCCGTCGGCATCGAGCGGTGTCCATGAGATCCATGGAACTTCGAGACTTTCCCAGATCTCCGCATCGAGAACGAAGAGATCAATCAAAGTGATTACGGCATCTGAGCGGCTCTGCTCAACGTGAACCTTGATTACGTCGTTCCCGAAGGTATCGAAGCCTGATCCCGGATAGACGTCGTACCCATCGTATTCGATCTTCCCACCCGCAAGACCGTAGAAGGCGAAACATGAAGGCTGATGCCCCAGGCCCCGAAGGGCCGGGAGCAACAGCTTCGTTTGTGCGCCGTACCCGGTTCCTGCCCATGGTGCATTACTCTGCCACAGGAACCGCATTACCCCTCCACGTTCTCCAGAAGAGTTGTGAGCTCTTCGACGACGCCTTTTCGAGGCTTGGCCCTTTCGTTCTCGAACGCGAGCGCTTCAGCCGCTTTGACTGGGTCCTCATCGACCCAATCCAGTACGTCATCCACACTCATGCCGTCGAGCACGTTCGGCTCGGCGAGTACCTCAGCTGCGACTTCTTCAACCACTTCGGCGGGGGCACCGCCCCGGATGGCATTGATACGATCCATCTCAGCGTATCGAGCCCGCTGGCTTAGGTACTGGAGGTTGTAAGCCGCGTCCTCATCAGACCAGGATGCGGCCTCCTCGACGTTGATCTCCTTCACGGTTCACCTCCCCCATCGTGCTGGAGAGGGGGTCGGGGAACCCCCCCTTCGCACGGTTGTTAGACCTCCATCGGGTAGACGAAGTCCACCGTCTCGCAGGTCGCCGAGTTGTACGGATCCTCTTCAGTACCACCGGGACCAACGATCTTATCGGTCTCGTACTCGAAGTCGAAGATGTGGTCATCTCCAGGACCGCACTTGAACACGTCGGGAACGCCGTTCCAGGCTGCGGGTGAAGAACCGCCCCACATCTGGTCATCGCCGTAACCGCCGTTCACGAGGTCGTTGCCGTTCTGGCCGAACAGCTGGTCGTTGCCGTCCTTGCCAAGAACAGTGTCATCCCCGTTACGAGCCTTCACCAGGTCGTTGCCCTTTCGAGCATTGATGGTGTCGGCCTGTCCTGTGCCCTTGAGCACGTCATCGCCAGGACCGCCGTTGATGGCCTGGGCGAAGGCAGTGCCCGAAACGAGCAGCGCCGCGGATGCGACGACTGCGATGAGCGCCTTACGCATACTTACTCCTTCCCTTCCTGACTAGACGAAGGGGTCCCAGCCTTCACCTCAAGGAGGATATTAGACTGGGACCCCATCGTTGTTACCGGCCGCCGGGTCCGCTGATGGACACGGTGGGCACGTCGTACGATCCCGCGGTGATCTTCATGACCACGCCAGCACCCGGGTAACGAACACCCGTGCCCAGAGCGTGGTGGTAGAAGGCTTCCCGCAAGGGGTAGCGCTCGAACTCGGGGATCAGCTTGAGACCGCGCAACTGCTCGTTCTCGTGCTCCCGAAGTCCGATGGGGTTGCGGATCGAGTACTTACCACCGGAGGCGAGTCCGACCATGTAGCCGGACGGGATGTAGTCCTCCTGGATCACGGACCAGGGCCCGTAGTTCCCGATGAAACCGGGGAACGTGTCGAGCCCATCGCTGGGCGCCGTGGAGAGCGATCCGACCAACGTCCCGAGGAAGGTGGCACCATCGGTACCCACTGCCGGGATGAAGTCGTAGTCGTCCGAGGCCGAGACCTTGAACTTCCGGATCACCTTCGCCTGCACCCGGTTCACGAAGAGGAGCATCTCTGCACCCTCAGCGTGCCCGTGGTGGTAGATGTGGTCGTACATGTCATCCAGGTCCCCCGAAACGACCGTCGCCCCACCTGAAGCCAGGTAGTGCGTGTGGGTGTTCAGGTGGGAGTAGGACTTCCATGTTGGGGGGACAGCAGGCAGCGTGGTGATATCCCCGTTATAGAGCGGATAGACGGTAACCGCCGTGCCCGTGTCCTCCAGGGTTGCTGCCTTGTTCTGGTTCGTGAAGAGCTGGTTGAGGACCTTCGTGGCCACCAGTCGCCGGTCGCCTTCCACAGCGGTGGCGAGCAGTGCCCTGATCTGACCCGAACGGGCCCGACCGAGGAAGCGGAACGTGTAACGCACTGCCAGGTCGTAGTACCGCATATCGAAGCCCATGTTCCAGGGGCGTCCGAGGCGGATCCCGACCGGCTGAGCGTACTCGTCAGCCTCTTCGAAGTCCTCTTCCGTGATGGGCATGACCTCTTCGAACGGCGCAGTGACCGGGAAGGTCAACCGCTCGATGAGAGGAGATCGGTTCGCGTTGATGAGAGCCAACGCGTCCACGATCTCGCCGTACAGCTGCTCGAACGGAACACCATCCACCGTACGGGTGAGGATGTCCGCCGTCTCGTTGTACCCGTCTGCGCCACCGGCGATGGGGAGCATGATGCCCGTTTCCTGGTAAAGCTTCCAGGCGTTCCCCCCGAACGAATCGAGGAGAGCCTGCATTTCGCGAGACCGATCCATGAGCACCTCCTCCTACATGTTCACCACGAGACGCCCACCCTCGACTGTGAAGCCGATGAGTGTAGGCGACACCGTAGTGCCGATGGACCCGCTCGCCTGCGCGTAGTACTTGGTGGATGTGGTCCCACCGAACTCCACGATCTCCCCCGAGAGGAGGATACCGACAGGATATCCGGCCTGGATCGTTCCACCAGGACACGTCACGCCGAGAGCGTCAGCAGTGCCCGCAGGGATGACAGAACCGCCGGAAAGCTTGACGGACTGCACACCTGACAGGACAGTGCCCGCAGGGGCACGAACGATCTGGGTCACCTTGTCGATGCGTGCCATATCGTGTGCACCTCCTTGGGATGTCTGCTACTTCTTGGACAGAACTGCCTTCAGCGTGGGACTCAAGTTCCCGTACGCATCCTGCAGCTCTTTGACACGGGAATCCCCGTCCTTGCCGCCGCCCGAACGGCCAGCCCCAGCATCGGGAATGACCTTCTCTGCGAACAAGAAGGGCTTGGCTTCCTTCAGTGTTGTGAAGAAAGCATCATCGAAGCCCTTGACGTTCCCATCGTCGTCGACCTCCACACTGGACCAGTCCTCAAGAGTCTGTGCCAGCACAAAGGCGTCGTTGCGAGCATCCTTCGAGATACCCGCATCAGCAGCAGCGGTTAGGAACTCCGCCTTGACCAGTCGGCTGTTCGCCACGGTGAGGACCTCGTTACGAGCGGTATCGGCGGCAGCCTTGACGGCTTCCTCCTTGGCCTTGTCCTCTTCCGTCTTGTCAGCTTCCTGCTTGGACTTCATCTCGTCGATAAAGGTCTTCATATCCTTCGCCGACTCAAAGCCCAGATCCTTCGGATCGAGCTTGCCCCGTGCGGCTTTCGACACCTCACGAGTTACGAGTGCGTTCACTTCGTCCTGCGTGAACGTCTTACCGTCGTCAGTGCCCTTTCCGTCGTCTCCATCAGCGGGTGGAGTCCCGTCTCCGTCATCGGGCGGAGTCCCGTCGCCTTCGGCGTCTTCCGAGCCACCGGCGATGATGGGGTACCACTGGCCTCTGCGCCAGAACCCATTCGTACCGTCGGTCGTCCAGGTGATGTGGGCCTGGTCCCAAGTGTCGGTCACTACTTCGCCACCCCCGTCAATCAATCGTGGGATCGCCTGATCCCTCGTACTGTCGGTCCCTGGGCGACGGTCTATCCGAGTGGACGATTATCCCAGGGTTCCCGTACCAGTCGCGTCCACATGATACGCAGAACTTCTCCTTCTTGTCAAGGGGGTAGTACCCACACACGCGACAGCGCCAGGTGGGCGGCTTGCGATGCTTGGGTAGCGCGGGGTGATCCCCCGTGCGTTCATTCCCCGTTTGACCAGTTCTGCTCATTGAGCCCGCAACCTTCCATACTTCAACGCGGCCCAGTCAGGTCGGTCGCCATGAGGGCCATTCACCCACTGGTAATAGCCAATCCCCGAAGTTGAAGGCCGGGACCCGATGCTGATACCGAACCGAACGAAGAGGTCCACATGGTCGTAATCGTCTGGGGAGGACCCGACCCGATTCGTGTACTTGTAGAAGATAAAGTCCCCAGACTGAAGATCGTCCGTGTTGGTGAAGTAGATGAACTTCTCTGGCATGTGCCCTTGTTCGTTGGCACTGTGTGGAAGGTAAACCTTGTATGCCTTCTCAGCTGCGTATGCGGTAGAACCCGAACAGTCACTCGGTCCAGGTGGCCCCGAACCCCCGAGCTGATACGAGGAGTGACCGACGTACGGCTCAAGTGCAGAAACGAGTGGGCTCTTCGAAGGAGCGACCTCCATCTTGATGATGGAGAAGGCTGGTTCGTCGTAGTGGGTTCCACGGATGACCTCCTTGTGAGGGGCCTTGTGGTCAGCCATGATCTTCTTGACTATCTTCATCATCTCAGGCAGGGGGTATTCCTGCTTGGGGTGATCTTGTCGGTGATACAAGGGAGACGCGTTGCGGTGAAGCTTGCGCTGAAGCAATCGCATCGCGCGACCCAGGTATCGGGAGCCCTTGCCCTGAACACCCACCCCGTATCGCGTGACGAACCAACGAGTTTCGCTCACTTATACTCCCCCTCTAGCAGAGATAAATCCGATGATGGCGATACCAAGAAGGATCGTTGCTGCGACTGCGGCGATCCCCGCATAGAGACCACTTCGGTCGTCCTTCGCTCCCACACGTTGCTGCATAAGACCCTCAACCTTGCGGTCTACATCGGCGATGCGCTCCTTCGCCTCGTCCAAAGACCTACGTGCGGCGTCGATATCTGCTTTGAACGTCAGGGTGATCTGGTCGAGCTGCTTGAGCGTTGCAGTCTCGGACTTTTGGATCGCCCGCTCGCTGGCGGAGGTCTGCTCTCGCACGGCTTCCTTCTGCGCGGTCAACGCTGCGTCCACGGCGTCCTTCGTGTCCTTCTTCTGCTCAACTCGCTGGCGCTCCACGAGGTCGAACTGCTGTGTCACACGAAGGTCCTTCTCCTTGTCTAATGAGGTGCGAGCGTCCACCGCTCGTTTCAATGCCTCATCTAATGAATCTATCGCTTCAACAGCCTGAAGCTGCAATGCTGAGATACGCTGCTCGATAAGTTCCTTGAGAGCAGAAACCTCCCGATATAGCGCCTGGGTCGTCAGGATAGTCGGGTCGGTCGGGTCGGGCACTGGATGCGATTGATAGCCACTGCTACCTGCACCCCCGACATTGAGCCTCGACCCGTCATCTACGTTATCGGCCATCAAGTACCCCTTAGCGGCGGACGAGCCAAACGACGAGCACGACGATGACGACCACAACGAGGACGGTCATCAATGAGACACCTGCTGCTGCAAGCATAACTTCTCCTAGTCCTTGAACCCGCGAGAGCGTCGTGTGGGCGATGCAGGCGGCGTGGTGTTGGGCTGAGGCTTCGTGGTGGCCTCACCGGCGGTCGTTTGGGCAGTGACGCCCTTACCGAGTAGCGCCAAGACCTGTGAGATATCGAGCCCCGACTCCCCGTCGGCAGTTGGCTTCTCCGGCCCGAGATTAGCACCTCTGACAAGTTCGATGAGCGCCTGGGGATCAGCAGTAACAGCTTCAGACCCCGGTGGCAGTTGGCCGACCTGGGCGACGACCTGAGCGAGCACAGCCGCGGCAAGCGCCTTGTTCTCCTTCTCGAACTCGGCGATCTGTTCCTGCGTGTAGTCGAAGTGATCCGACCACAGCTGCTTGAGCGGGATACCGAGGATAGACTTGAGCTGAGCTGTTTGAGCCTGCTCCAAGTCGTGTCGGGTCTCAGCATCCTTCCACACAGGGAGCACAGGATCCTTGAGGCTCTCACCCTTCTCGATCTCAACGGCGAACGTCATGGCTTTGGACCATGCGGCTCCATATTGCTTCTGTCGGGCCTTGATCTTACCGACAAGTCCTGATTCAGCGGTCTTCAGCGCTTCGCCGCTCGGCATATCCCCCGATGTGCGTAGATAGTGCATCGGGGTCTGTGAGATCTTGGC
>Ga0137458_1000061_pt1 | contig 12681 bp, 7 predicted proteins | sample EasRivERMGT642_2_FD_102311 | JGI IMG/M metagenome (GOLD analysis project Ga0137458, IMG submission 102311) | Soil microbial communities from meander-bound floodplain in the East River, Colorado, USA - East River MetaG ERMGT642_2 | ecosystem: Environmental > Terrestrial > Soil > Floodplain ... | reverse complement strand
GAGACAGAAAGAAGCCGTTTCAGCCCCACTCCGCTTACCTAATGCTCTTTTGCTATCTGTCAGTGTCATCAATTTAGTTGGGACAATCTCACTCATGATCATAGCTGGCAGCATTGTTGGCGGTGAATATGGTCTTGGAACCATACGCCTGATGCTGACAAGAGGACCGACAAGAACCCAATTTCTGCTGGCCAAGGTTGGCACCGTCATCATCTGTGTTCTGACAACACTTTTTCTGTTGATCCTGGTTGGTATAATAGTGGGAGCGCTACTCAATTTGACGACAGGAATAGCCGTCAATTTTAGCTTCTTTACAGGTGAATGGCTAGTTCACGCTATGGCTTATGTGCTTATAGCAACACTTGGACTTTCGGTGTATGCGATGATTGCGCTCTGCTTAGCCACTTTGGGCAGAACAACAGTGGCGGGAATAGCGGGCGCACTGATCTGGTGGTTCCTTGAAGGCGTGCTAGGGGCTGTGCTCACTGGCATTGGATTTCTCAATAAAGGGCCCGTTGGCGATTTCTTCGATGCCATACCCAACTATTTCATAGGCAATAACATTGCAGCATTATATGCGCATCAAAGCCGATATCTGATGAATGAAGCTGGGCAAGCGGTTTCAATCCCAAATCCGCATGATATATCGGATATGCACGCTATTCTTGTGCTTATGATATACTTCGTTGTATTGATTGGCGTGGCATGGTGGGCTAACCAGCAACGAGACATCACAAACTGATGATTAGTACACAGGCAATCAAAGACTACGCATACACGCTTGGTTTCGACTCAGTGCAGATTACCTCGGCTGAGGCATTTCCCGAGGCTGAGCAGATTATAAAGGAACGCATTGCAGCAGGATTGATGGATGGACTACCCTGGTTTACCACTGAGCGGACCGAAGTGTCCTGCCATCCAGATGCACTGCTGCCAAATGCACAATCTATCATTGCACTCGCCATATGCTACCTCACCGAACAGCCCGAGGAGGAACAGATAGCAGGCTCACCCCGTGGCCGCATTTCACGCTACGCGTGGGGAGACGACTATCATGATAGTATCAAGCCGAAATTGCAACAATTCGCAGACTGGTTACGCGCATATGCTTGCGATGAGATAGGAGAGGCTCTGGAAACCCGTCTCTTTGTTGATACCGGGCGCATGGTAGATAGAGCCGTTGCCCAGCGTGCAGGACTGGGATGGTATGGTAAGAATACTAACATTCTCACAAAGGGCTGGGGATCGTGGGTATTCCTAGCTGAGATTGTCACTAACCTGCCATTGACATCAGATGAGCCATTGAAAGCAAGCTGTGGTAGTTGCGAAATGTGCCTGCATGCCTGTCCAACCAGGGCACTCCCTAACCCTTATGAATTGGATACAACACGTTGTATTTCGTTCCTGACAATCGAATTGCGTGGTAGCATTCCCCTGGAATTGCGTCCATTGATGGGAAACCTCATTTTTGGCTGTGATATTTGCCAGGAGGTCTGTCCAGTTAACAAGCTTGCTGAGCGGCGGCTAGGGATGCAGGATAGGGCTAAAGAACAAATGATTCCTGTAACGAATATTCTGAGAAGAAGTACAGCAGATAGCGCAAACAACGCAAAAGCGAGACCCAGCTTCCGCGGCCACGATGAATTTCGCCCTCGCTCCACCGTCGGTAGCAGTCCTGAACTGATTCCTCTGCTTTCGCTGACAGAAGCACAATTTCGCGAGCGCTTCAGGCGTAGTCCAATCAAACGGACGAAGCGGCGTGGTCTCCTACGCAATGTCTGTGTTGCTCTGGGGAATATTGGCGATCCACAGGCTGTCCCTGCACTCATTGGAGCATTACACGACGAGGAAGCTCTTATTCGAGGACATGCGGCGTGGGCACTGGGTCGTATTGGAGATGAACAATCTCTGGTAGCACTCGATGAGGCATTAGGGATTGAACAAGATCGAGAAGTGCAAAAAGAGATTCGGTGTGCACTGGCAAATAGGGAAATACCAACAAGACAGGGAATCTGACTCTCATGGTAGAGCCTTCGCACAATTTTCCCTCTTTCCGACGAGCAAATTTCGTGTATATTGGGTATACTTGAGATTAGTGGCAGATTTCACCATTTTTGAGAGAGACATTCTCACTGCTAGGAAAGGAGAAAATTTACGGAAGGACACTTTTAGATCATCTTACTATCAAGTCACTGTAAAGCGATTTTTACTATAGAAGCTCATTAATCTACATACTACTATAATATAAATAACGAGATTACTATGACAACAGATAATTCAAGCAATTCTATAAGCCATTTTCCTCCTTTGAGAGAGGAAGTTGAGAAAACCCTGCGTCTGAGGGCGTGGAAAGACGAGATCTTTCGTCAAGAACTGATCGCCGATCCAAAAGGTGTAGTTGAACGGCTCTTTCCCCAATACTTTCCTGATGGCAAGGTTCACGAGTAACTTCCTGAAAAAAGTGTCGGGGAGAGAGGATGGCAAGCTGGGTGGCAAATTGTCCCTCTTTCCCCCTTGACTGGCACACCAACTCCCCCCTAAACTTTTACTAGGCCCCGATGTTCATTAGAATGAGAAAGGAATATCCATAATGGACGTGAACCCAAAAAAGGGACATGAATCAACAAATCAGGGTAATATATCTAAGTCTGTAATAGACGTGAGACGTAATCAAATTGCTATTGAAAAGAAAACATCAGATGAAAAATCAGAAGAAGCGGTTGCCGCTTCTAAATTTGATAAAGAGCTAGATGAAATGACAAAAAATGCTTCTACTGTTTTGAAAAAAAAGAAGATTGACCATTCAATCAAAGAGCTAGTAAGCATTTGTAAGTCATCTTTTATAAACGAGCTGGAAGAAAAGCCTCGTTCTCTTAGCGGAAAAATTAGAGAAAAAGGAGTAGAAGTAGCAGAAATAGACAAAGAGATAAAAAATTCCAAAGATTGTAAAGAAAGCATATATAAAGAAATAAATCAAGAAGGACTTGAACCATCAAAGCTGGTAGAACTTGAATTCCAGTTCTACCAGCTTGAATTCAAGCTGGTAGAACTGAATGACAAGAAAAAGAACCTTCAATGTGAGAAATGGATGCTTGAAAAGGAAAAGGATATTGCTTCAGAAAAGGAAAGTATCCTCAGGGAGGTGCTGATGCACTGCAACAATTTGGTCAAGAATCCAGAGAATCCAGAGCAACCATTGCAGGAGTTAGATTGTCTCAGTAGAGAGTTTCGATCCCTTGAGGAACTGCACCAGAATATAAAGCAAAAACAACAAGAGATATATGGAAAGCACGAGAAAATTCTGAAAGATCAGAAAGATATTCTGCAAGAGCGCCAGGAGATCCTGAAAGAGCGCCAGGAGATCATAAAAAAGATGTATGACATTCGAAACAATCTGATATATTCCAACCTTTCAGATGAAGAACGTACGCGCTTAAAGAGAACTTACGGAGAACAGCAAGAGCGTCAGAAGGTCCTGGATGAGCAGAGCAATTCTCTGAGAAGTTGCCAGCTTGGTCTGCAAAAGCAGAGCGACACCCTGCAAAAGTTGTATGACACTGGGCACGAGCTGAGACGCCCCAATCTCTCAGAAGCAGAACGTGCACACTTGGAAAGGTCTCATGAGGTCCTGCAAAAGCAGAGCAGTACTCTGCACAAGCACTGCGAGGTCCTGCAAAAGCTGGGTGACACTCAGAACAATCTGAGACGTCCTGACCTCTCAGAAGCAGAACGTGTATACTTGGAAAGGTCTCATGAGGTCCTGCAAGAGCACTCGGAGGTCCTGCAAAAGCTGGATGACACTCAGAACAATCTGAGACGTCCTGACCTCTCAGAAGCAGAACGTGCATACTTGGAAAGGTCTCATGAGGTCCTGCAAGAGGAGAGCAGTACTCTGCACAAGCACTGCGAGGTCCTTGGGCGCGAGCTGGAACGTACCAATCTCTCACAAGAACAACATGCACAGCTGGAAAAAACTGGCATGGATCTGCTAAAACATCGGCTTGCCCGGAAAAAGCACCAAGAGCTGCTGCAAAAGCACTTGGAGGACCTGCATAAGTTTTATGATACTCAGAACGAGCTGAAACGTTCTACTCTCTCACCAGAAGAAAGGACATACTTGGAAAAAACTTGCCAGCATCTGCAAGAGCGCCAGAAGGTCCTGGATGAGCAGAGCGACACCTTGCAAAAACATTGGGAGGTCCTGCAAGATGTGGATAAAACTCAGTACGAGCTGGTACATCCCGATCTTTTAGAAGCAGAAAGAGCAAATTTGCAACAAACTTATAATAGTCTATTGAAGCGTTGCAATGGTATGAAAGAGTATAGCTATAATCTTCAAAATTATTTGAAGGCGTTGCAGTATCATCATAATGTTCTTCAAAAGTTGTATGATACTCATAATAACCTAAAACGTCCCAATCTCTCACCAGAAGAAAGGACATACTTGGAAAGAACTTGCCAGCATCTGCAAGAGCACCAAGAGGTTCCGCAAAAGCGCTTGGAGGTCCAGCAAAAGTTGTATCAAAATTCCAATATCTTAGGAGAAGGATGTTTACGCCCTGAACGATCTTCCCAACCACAGTATCACTATCTCCGCTGGCTGAAGCTGTGGTACAAGACCCTGGTCGAGCAGACAGGGCCTGATCTTTCATCAGAGCAGCGTAAACGTCTAGAAATCAAGGGCTCAATTTGCAAAGAGGCTGTTGAAGTGGCGGAAAAGCTGCAACATACCCAGGAGAAGCTGACAGGTAACCATCTCCCGGAAGCAGAACATGCGATATTGAAAAAAAGTTACGACCTACGGCGTGAATATTTCAGACGGCTATGCAAACAAAAAGAATATGTGAATATATGGAGGGACGGGCATTGGCAAGCGCCTCATGAATTGCTAGCAAACTTGCAAGATCCTCTCTCTGTTCTCCCCTTGTCTGATCGTCAACTGGAAAAGGAAGCCGAAGCTCTAGAAGAGTTGCATGACACTGGGCACGAGCTGAGACGTCTCGATCTCTCAGGAACACAACGTGCACACTTGGAAAGGTCTCATGAGGTCCTCAATACTCTGCAAAAGCGCTACGAGGTCCAGCGAAAGCTGGATGATATTCAGAGCAAGCTGGGACGTCTTCCCTATCTCTCAAGAACAGAACGTGCACACTTGGAAAGGTCTCGTGAGGTCCTGCAAGAGCACTCGGAGGTCCTGCAAAGATTGTATGGCGCTCAGAACAAGCTGAGACGTCCCGATCTCTCAGGAACACAACGTGCACACTTGGAAAGGTCTCATGAGGTCCTGCAAGAGCAGAGCAATACTCTGCAAAAGCGCTACGAGGTCCTGCAAAAGTTGTATGACACTGAGCACGAGCTGAGACGTCCCGATCTCTCACAAAAACAACGTAAAAACTTGCAATACTCTCGCCGAGTCCTAGAAATGTGGAAAGAGAACTCGGACAAGCTAGCTGATAGCTACACGCGTCATGGGATGTCGCTGGAGGTGAAGAGTAGCAGAGTGGAGCTGATCGAGGCCCTAGAAAAATCCCTCTTGCTAAAGAAGCAGACAAAGCTGAAAACCTCTCTCTGGATGCTCAAAAAGTGGCACAAGAAGCTGGATAATCTTTCAGGAATTCCATCATGGTCTACATATTATTCTGCCAACCTCCAATCCATGAAAAAGCTAAAAGAGCTTTACCATGCCTGGGGAGCTGACAAGATGACTATGAAGAAAAAACTGGCCATCATCTTTGAGCGAAAGAGCGAGCAATACCGAAAAAGCTTTGTAAAAAACGCCTGTTGGAAAATGCTTTGTGAACACCACTAAGAATCTCGTAGGATGCTTCCCCCACAGGGAGATCAGAGATCACAATCCAGACCTCTTCGTAGCCCGGTTCCCAACAAACGGCGAGCGAAGCGGTGAAGCTATGCTCCTTCCAAATCAAGGCGGAGCCGTACCACTGTACGTGCTGACCCGGCGCTCTATCTAGGAGGAGACTATGTGCGTACACATAGTCTCCATATTGGACCTCACCTGAATCCAGCACTCATAGCTCTCTTCTCTGACTTTCGCAATGCTCTGATGTACTTTGATGCTTTGAGTATACTTGACATTTTTGTGTACGTTGAGTATACTTGTTACTGGTTACTCATTTAACAGTTTTTGATATATAGGAGTCATGATCATGACAGCTTGCAAAAAATTGGAAGCTTATGCTTTGGTTATTCCCAGGTTCTAAATACAAGGAAAAGGAGAGAAATTACGGAAGGACACTTTTAGATCATCTTACTATCAAGTCACTGTAAAGCGATTTTTTACTATAGAAGCTCATTAATCTAAACACTACTATAATACAAATAAGGAAATTACTATGACAACAGATAATCCAAGCGATTCAATGAGTCATTTCCCTCCTTTGAGAGAGGAAGTTGAGAGAACCCTACGTCTACGAGCCTGGAAAGACGAGACGTTTCGTCAAGAACTGATTGCTGATCCAAAGGGTGTTATCGAACGGCTCTTTCCCCAATGTTTTCCCGATGGCAAGGTTACCTACAATGAACGATTCTATTAGGGATCAAGCGAAAATGCGCAACCCATCAAGGACTAAACGAACACGTAAAAATGTCCGCTAAAATGCGGTGCCCACCCAGTGGAGACTTGCTATTAAAGGGAAAACAACAGGCTCTCCTTTCAACAAGCAGTCTTTTTTGGTGCTCTACCTGTGGCTGTGCTCAAATCACAGGCAGAAGTGTTGTTCACAAACTAATAGTAGATTCATAAGGAGAGTATATGGCTCTGAATATATCATCAAACCCACAAACGTTAGCTATGATTGCTGCTCGTGCCAGCACTCCGCCTGAACGGTCTCAAGCTGGCTACGTCCTCAACGACGATACTGATGATTATACAGTTGATACTCGTAAAAAACGTCTGTACCAATTATTAGGGGTCACAGACGAGACAGCGCTCACACGCCTTTTTGCTCCGTCTTTTCCCGATCTTCGGTACATTGTAGAGACTGTCTCTTCATCGCACCTTGAAGAGAGTTCCCAGCAGCTGCACTGGATTGAGACATTGGAACGCATCATTGACGCACCCTCATCTCCCATCATACCTGATCGTTGTCTGGAAGCCACATCACCCGTTCCTTTCGAGGAACTCCTTCTACCGTTTGTGCAATATGCACGCGACCAGTTGCAAACACGAGCTGCAACATCGTACATTTGCCTGTCGCAACAAACACACACACGTCTGGAACGCTGGCTCTTGCAGTCTCTTTCTGGACTCTCTGGACAAGCCTTCCAATGTGAATTCTCGATCTTTCGCATGGAGTCCTCGTCCTTCTTCCATCAATTTTATGAAGAGAGCACCCATCGTGATCTCTATGAGGGTTTCATTGATGGCTATCGCGGTGAACACATCTGGTCCTTCTTTCTGGAATACAGTGTCCTCGCTCGTTTGCTCGTTCTCCAAGTGGACCAATGGGTAGACGCTTGCCAGGAATTTCTGCTGCGTTTGCAAACAGATCAAGAAGCCATTGCAGAAGTCTTCTTTGAGGGCAGAGAACTGGATCCCGTGGTTGATATCGAGCCTGGATGTTCTGATCCCCATCGTCATGGCCGCACCGTTTTTGTGCTCACCTTCAACTCAGGGGACAGGTTGGTCTACAAACCGAGGAGTATGAGCGTGGATCGTGCCTTCTCTGAATTGCTTACCTGGGTCAATGCTTGTGGCATTTCACCCACCTTGAAAGTTTTTCGTGTCCTGAACCGCGCAACTTATGGCTGGATGGAATACATCCCATCTCTGCCCTGCCAGAGTCAGCAGGAGGTGCAACACTACTATCAGAGAATTGGGATGTTACTTGGTCTGCTCTACCTGTTAGGTGGCACAGATATGCACGAAGAAAATCTGATCGCTTGTGGGGATATGCCAGTGCTCATTGATCTAGAAATGGTCATCCATCCTGGCCCTCTCAACTTCTCGCTTCTTGATTCACCACTGCCGCCCAGCATCGATACCGCCCAGCGTACAGCCATTAACTCAGGCTTTCTGCCACATAAGTTCCTTGTCATGGGGGGAAAATTTGCCATTGATGTGAGTGCTCTTGGGGGTGGAGAGGCAAACGAGAGCCCCAGACCAGTCCCACAGTGGAAGCATATCAACACGAATGCGATGGTCTTCTGCAGAGAAGTTGTGCGTATGGAAGAGAAACAACTGCCCAATCGCGTGAAGCTCCATGACCGCATCCTCCAATCCCAGGACTACCAAGCAGAGATCTTTGACGGTTTTCGTCGTATGTATCATGTGCTGACCGAGCAGCGAGCGGGACTCCTTGCTCCTGAAGGTCCTCTTGCCTCTTTTGCAGGTTGTCCCATTCGCTATATCATACGCGCTACCAATACCTATGGATTTATGCTTGACCGACTCTGCTCCCCCTTCTTTCTGCACGATGGGGCTGACCGTTGGATCGAGATGCAATTCTTGAAGAAGCGTCTCTTGCTCAAAGCGACGACACCTTCATGGGCGTCAAGGCTGTATGAGGCCGAACTCGCGGCCCTTGAGCGTCTTGATATCCCCTGGTTTGGTACCCGTACTGATAGCTGTGACCTGCTGACCGATGCAGGAGCTGTGCTCCCAAATGTGTTTGCGCTCTCCGCCCTTGAACAGGCGCGACGCCATCTGCTCCTCTTTGATGAAGAGGATTGTTACCGTCAGGTCAATCTCATCCATGCCACCTTTCTGAGTTTCCCCTCAGTCGCTCCTCATGCAACAGAAGAGTCACATTTTCCTGCCGAGAGTCTGGATGAGGTGTCCATCCTTTCATCAGAGGAACTGCTCACTGTCGCGCAGAAGCTAGCCCGAGACCTCATCGACAGTTCGCTCCGTAATGGATCTGGGGACATGACCTGGATTGGTTTTCGCTACGATTTTGACATAGAAGGCTATCGACAGCTTCCCCTTGGTCTTAATCTCTACGAAGGTATGAGCGGCATTGCCTTGTTCCTCGCAGCGTTGGCATGGTTGACAGGTGAGACGACGTATCGGGATTGTGCGCTCAAAGTTATGCAGCCATTAGAGAGGCATGTGCGCCAATCGGGCAGTTTTCCCTTTGAGAAATGGTTCGGTGATGAAGCTATCGGAGGCACAGCAGGTCTGGGATCGTGTCTCTATGCCCTGACTCATATTGGACAATGGCTAGACAGGCCCGATTTTCTTCAGATAGCCACGCAACTCGCTTTGCTAATCACCCCAGAGCGTGTGCAAGCAGATCGTAGTCTTGATGTGATGAGTGGTGCGGCTGGTGCTCTGCTCTGTCTGCTGGCACTGTATCAAGTAACTGCGGATGAGGAGCTTCTCCAGCGGGCCATCCTCTGTGGTCGTCATCTGCTGGAGCAACGTGTGGAGACGCAAACTGAACCTAGAGCCTGGCCTGACAGTGATGGCATTGCGCTGACTGGCTTCTCTCATGGGGCGGCGGGAGTGGCCTATGCCCTACTGCAACTCTTCGCGGTGACACACCAGCAGGAGTTCCTCGATGCAGCCTGTGAAGGCATCGACTACGAACGATCGGTCTTTGTGCCAGAAGTGGGGAACTGGCCAGATCTGCGAAAGTTTGCAGAAGCACAAGAGGGTACGTCGATCTCGTACATGACGAGTTGGTGTTATGGAGCGTCAGGCATTGGCCTAGCACGTTTGGGGGGTCTTAATGTGCTGGATACACCCGAAGTGAGGCGTGAGCTTGATGTGGCTCTGAAGACGACTCTGGCGTATGGACTGCCGTCAGTAGACAATCTGTGTTGTGGCAATTTTGGGCGTATTGAGTTCTTACTGGCCGCTGCTCAGCGTCTCGGGCGACCAGACCTCTTGGAACAGGCCCAAAAGCACGCTTGCATGCTTGTGCGTCGTGCCTCACAAGAGGGCAATTTTCATCTGTTGGCAGGTCTGCCACGCCAAGCCAACAATCCAGGTCTGTATCAGGGACGTGCGGGTATTGGGTACGGGCTACTACGGCTGGCTTTCCCCGAGCGTCTTCCCTGTATCATGCTGTGGCAATAGGCAGTCGTTTCACCGTTTCTCCCAACAAGGAAAGGTGTGACTACTATCAATCAATATCATCAACGCGGCGTATTGCCAACTGGTAGGGGCCCGCCGATCTCCTGAGCAGCGACGAAATGAGAGCAATGATGGAAGGAACCTTCTAGATCATCTAACTACCCAGTCATCTGAAGCGTTTTTTGTAAAACAATCTCATTAAGTTAAACAATACTTCGATATGAATAAGGAGATGACTATGACAACCAAGAAGACAAGCCACCCTCTCAACACATTGTCGTTTTTGAGTGAGGAAGTAGAGAGAACGCTGCGTCTGCGAGCATGGAGAGACGAGATTTTTCGAGAGGCACTGATAGCCGATCCAAAGGGAGTCATCCAACGGCTCTTTCCCCAATGCTTTCCCAATGGCAAGCTTCCCGAGCAGCTAACCATCAAAGTGATTGAGGAAGATCTGGACACCTGTCACATTGTCCTCCCCTCACTCCCTGATGAGTTTCCGACTCCTAAGTTTCCGACTCCTGAGATTCCGGAAGAGGAACAATTGGAATTTGTTGCTAATATGGGTTGCGCCGATCGCACGCTAGGAAGAAGAGATTCTTCTGACAACAAGGGTGGGTCTCAACTGTCTGAGAAGACTCGTCCGCTTAATTTGCTGAAGGACAGCTTCAAGAGGCAACAAGCAGAGGAAGCGGCTAAGAAACAGGAGACTGCAAGCGAGCCCCTTACAAAAGAGAAACTTATGAAAGACATTCGCAGTCTTGCAAAGAAAGACGAGGCATTTCGTAAGAACATACTGGAAGATCCAAAGAAGGCTCTTCAAGATTACTTCCCTCACTACTTCAATGGGAGCAATGGTTCCGAAAAGCAGACCTTCAAAGTGACCCAAGACATAGCAGACACCCATCATATTGTTTTACCATCATCTCGTGATGATTTTGGGGATCGTGGAGTTCCTAAAGAGCCAGAGCCAGATAATGCGAGTTGTTGTTGCAGTAATAAATGTTGTATGTGTAACTCGAATAACGGGTCATGATAGTAATGACGGAAGAAACCTTTCAGATCATCTAATTACCCAGTCACCTTAAAGCGTTTTTTGCAGGCATTGGGTACGAACTGCTGCGGCTGGCATTCCCAGAGCATCTTCCCTGTATCCTGCTCTGGGAATCCCGAGGCTGATCAATTGATGAATCTAGGGCAGAAGCGCCATGACGAAAGCTCATCGGCGACGTTTCCCCAAAATACTGAGAAGATACACAATCTCACTCACCGTTCGCTCATTTATAGAAGACATGAGGTGATGTTCTCCCATGACGCAAAATAACAATGGATCAACTACTGCTGTTCCAACTACAGAGATCACGGAGCAACAGACTAAGGACACAGGCTACGGGAACCATCTTCAGCCTGTCAATGCGGTTGAAGCGCTTCTTGAGCAGATGGAGCGCTTTCCTCTTGTTGCATTGGGCGAAGTGCACCAACTGCAAGAGTTCTATGATTTCCTGACTGCCCTATTGTATCATCCACTCTTACCAGAGAAGATCACTGATATTGTTGTCGAATTTGGCAACGCTCACTATCAGGAAATCGCCGACCAATTTCTACTGGCAGATCAGCCTGTAGCGAAGGCAGACCTTCAACGGATCTGGCGTACAGCGAGCGGCAATATTCTTTGGGATGCCCCAGTCTATGAGCAGTTCTTCGTCACGGTGCGAGCAATCAACTGGATCTTACCCCCATCTCGACGCCTACGCGTACTCCTGGGTGATCCTCCTTTTGATCCATATACCTATGATTTTTCTTCTCCCGATGAGGAGACCGTATCATACTGGTTTGCACGAGATGCCCATTATGCAGAGGTTGTTGAGCAAGAAGTGATGCAGAAGGGAAGGCGTGCCCTGCTAATCGCTGGACGCTATCATCTCTTGCGTGGACTATATACTGGTCGGCATAGCCAGGAGTTGAATGCTGGTACGCAACTGGCACAACGCTATCCGCATAAGTTGTTTGTGATTGACTCGCTTGTTCTATCCTCACAACATCCTTTAGTAGGGCAAGCTCGCTTAGCTGAATGGCCGCGCCGATCGCTTGCTTTGTTGGCAGGAACATGGCTGGGCAATGCGCTACGACCCACCCCCTTTAGTATCAATAGGGAGGCGAGTATCTATAGTAGGCAGGCTGATGCCGTGCTCTATCTGGGTCCAGGGGAGCTTTTAACCGCCTCACGTGCTGACCCGGCGCTCTATCTAGGAGGAGACTACGTCACAGAATTGCGACATTTCCAGCAGATCGCGGACCAACTGTCTCTACAGTTTGAGAGTTCACCGATGGATCTACTTGCTGAAGGGCTGAAACGAGCCCGCTCTGGTCCCGCTTACTTTCAGGCAAAGTAATGATCGGCTATTTCATTGGTGCAGCAATAGAAGCCTATAAAGACACGATCAATATCTTTATAGGCTTCTATTGCTGGTTTTTCTAACTAACCGAAAAATATCATTTCCTCATTTTTGCCGAGCGAGCTATCAACACGACCGAAGCAGAGAGTCCTTCTCCTGCACGGTGAGAAGAGCCTCACCTTGTGGTTAACAAGCCGTTAGATCATCAGTCCGACTTTGCTGCACCTGTTACCAGGCGTCCACATGTCG